>SL_4KL_010_BRINEDRAFT_10001797_pt1 | contig 11992 bp, 12 predicted proteins | sample SodLak_010_BRINE_2_FD_10664 | JGI IMG/M metagenome (IMG submission 10664) | reverse complement strand
GGGTTGGGGCAGATTCGAACTGCCGACCTGCTCCGTGTGAAGGAGCCGTCATAACCTGGCTAGACCACCAACCCGCTACCGATTGCTACCTGTCGACCGAATTTAAAAGCTTCTATCCGAACCCAGCGATAGCCCACCGATCTGCGTCACAAAAATCGCGACACTACCCGATCAGGCTGCCTGCTCGTCGGACCGGCGGGCACGAACAGCCTGCTTGAGTCGAGAGGTCGACTCGGTTGCGGCGACGCGAACACGAGCGGCGCGGGTCTCGGGTTCGGGAGTCTCCTCGACTTCCTTGCCGAGTTTCGCTCGCACACGCCGGACGACCGGCTGAAGCTCCTCGCCAAGCCCGATTTTGAGGTGCGTTGCGGCTCGGCCGAGGTAGTATCGTGCATCACTGAAGTGTTTGTTCATATTTGACCGAAGGAAGCCAACAGATATAATCTTTGTGCTGACTGTCTGTTTAGTGTCGATCGAAAACCCACCTCCTTCTGGCGATCGTTGGCTGTCACCTCAGTACGTTGGTGATTCTTCTGGGATGCCGTCTCGGGCGTTAACCAGGCGTGCGAACGTAAACAGGCCATCCGAAAGTCGATTGAGATACGTCACTGCCTCGCCGTTGATCGACTCCTGTTGGGCGAGCGTCACTGCCCGGCGTTCAGCCCGGCGCGTCACTGCGCGAGCGTGGTGGAGTGCCGCACCCGAATTCCCGCCTCCAGGAAGGATAAACGAGGTCAGTGGGTCGAGTTCCTCGTCGGCCGCATCGATCCAGGACTCGAGTTGGTCGACGTGCTCCTGACGAATTTGTGGATCATCGTCGGCAGGTTCGGGGGTCGCAAACTCCGATTGGATGATATGTAGATGGTTTTGGACCGATGACAGCCAGTCGTCGACATCGTCGTAGCCGCTGGGACGAGCCGTCCCAATCAGCGAGTTAGCCTCGTCGACGACGCCGTAGGCCTCGATTCGGGGATTGGTTTTTGAAACTCTCGAGAGGTCTCGAAGATCGGTTTTTCCCTCGTCACCGCGCCCAGTGTAGATCGTCATTGGCAAATCACTCCGTTGATTCGTGCGTGCATACACACTGTTTGGGTCGCCGCCAGCAAGTAGTTTGGTACCAGTGGCTCACTCGATCATTTCGAACGCCTCGATTGCTGTTCGCCAAGCGTCGGGAATCGGCTGGGCTTGGCCCTGATCGCGGTCGTAGTTGACCATCACCACCGTCGCGCTGGCTGCGCACTCACCGTCGACCCGAAGTTCTGCCTCCGTTGTGAGGCTCGTTGTGCCGATTTCTGTGATGCGCATCTCGACGACCAACTCACCACCTGGTGTGATGGGATGGTGGTAGGAGACATCAACCGATGCGATGGCACTCTCGACAGATGTGAGATCGACGCCGACGATCTGCTCGAAGTACTCAACGCGAGCAACTTCGAGATAGCTCACGTGGACAGCATGGTTGACATGCCCCAGTGGGTCGAGATCTCGGTACCGAATCGGGACAACAGTGGTAAACGGGTGATCGTGAGTCATACGCTAAGCATTCAGTACTCATATGTAAGTCGAATGGTTGGTGAGACAAAATACATAAAAATAGACATAGAGGTAACCAATATGGCAGTCTCACTTCTGGTTCGACAGCCACTGCCAAAGCAAGCCAGTGTGTAACGTGAGCGGCGGAAATGAGAATACGGAGCAAATCAACTCGTTGTCGGGTCTCAGACACATAAATGGGAGTCAACAGAACCCCGTGTTTTCGATCGGTAAGCGGTTGAGCGGCCAACGTAGCTCTCCGTTCTCACCGAACCATCTTCGATTTCCACCGGAGCAACCACCCACTGCCTCAACACCGGCTACAAAAGTCACTACGCACACAGTGACAGGTCTTCTACGTATGTCTTATGTGAGTTGGTCACATACGCACAAGCGATGTCCCAACAGATTCAACAGGAACTCGATGTCGACCAGTTTACGCTTGGGTTGGTCGGCCCAGATCAGGAGTGGGCGGGCACCGTAGCTGACGGCGGTACGGTTCGGACTCACACCCCGGCTGGCTGCTGGGGGCCGATGATCACACCTTCGTTTCGGGGCGGCCACGAGGTCACCCGACCGATCCGCGTTGAAAACGCCGAGGTCGGGGACGCGCTCGTGGTTCGAATCAAGGACGTCGAGGCGACCAGCGTCGCCACCAGCACCGGCAGCATGGCCGAGCGGAACGAAGCCTTTGGCGACGATCCGTTCATCGACCACAAGTGCCCCGAGTGTGGCACCGAGTGGCCCGAGACAGTCGTCGAGGGCACTGGCGAAGAGTCGATTCGATGCGCCGAGTGTGGGGCCAACGCCTCCTCGTTTGGGTTCGAGTACGGCTATACGGTCGTCTTCGACGAGGACCGGACGGTCGGACTAACCGTCGGGCCGGAGGGAGCCGACCAACTCGCTGAAAACGCCGACGAAAACATGGCACTCCCTGAAAACTCCCGCCAACACCCGATTTTGCTGTACAAGCCGGACGAGATTCCAGGCACGCTTGGTCATCTCGCGCCATTCATCGGGAATATCGGGACCACACCCGCTGTCGAACTCCCAGATTCGCATAACGCTGGTGACTTCGGCCAGTTCCTCATCGGAGCCGAGCATGACTGGGGAATCGCAGACGAAAGCGAGCTGGAGGCTCGGACTGACGGCCACCTAGATTCAAATGACGTGCGGCCGGGCGCGACGCTCATCTGCCCGGTCCGCGTCGACGGCGGCGGGCTCTATGTGGGCGACCTCCACGCCAATCAGGGTGACGGCGAGCTGTCGCTACACACGACTGACGTAAGTGGGACGACCGAACTCGAAGTCGAGGTGATCAAAAACGTCGAGATGGATGGCCCACTGCTGTTGCCGAACAAATCCGACCTCCCGGACATTGCAAAACCCTACACCGACGACGAGCGCAAGGCGGGCAACGCGCTGGCCGCCGAGTACGGCGTCGGTACCGTCTCTGATGCGATGCCGCTCCAGATTATCGGCTCAGGGGCGACGATCAACGAGGCAACTGACAACGCCTTCGACCGGGCCGGATCGCTGTTCGGCATGACCGAGGGTGAGGTTCGAGCCCGCTGTACGTTCACCGGCGGCGTCGAGATCGCTCGACTGCCTGGTGTCGTCCAGCTTTCGATGCTCGTCCCAACTGAAATACTCGAAGATGTGGGGCTCGCATCAGTTGTTCGCAAGCAGTACGGGCTCTAAGGTACAGCTACCCACCCTGTGCAGCAGGAATGAGCGTAATTTCAGCTGACGGCGGGCACGCTGAATCCGGGTCAGCACGCTCGCCGTCGACGAGCACACGAACACTTCCCCGGATCGTTCCGTCCTCGTCGAACAGTTGTGACTCGGCTCCTGGATACTGCTCGACAAACCGTTCGAGTACGGTTTTGACGGATTCCTCGGTGCCGTCGACCGAGATCGAGACTGTTTTCGAGCCAGTCACGCCTCGAAGCGGGCCATGGACTGTTAGTTTCATACGTATTCTTTGGTGCCATACTGCATTGCTGTTGTGCTCGGTGATTCTGCTGTATCACTGCGTCAGTGGACGTGCTACAGTGAATATGTGAATGATCGTCAAATTAGCCGGCTGAAATGAATAAACATTCGTTAACTGTTCGTTGCTACAAATGACAATATGCACTCAAATAGCTCAGTTGAGCTGCGTTAATAACTAGCTAATCCGATAGAAACGCTTAATTTGGTCAGTTGAAACAGTATCTCATAGAGAGTCGTTACTGAATGGAATCCGAAAACCTACGAGCACTAACTGTCGAGGAGTTTCACGACCGTCTGCAGCGCGGCGAGCTAACTATCGAAGCGGTCGTGTCGGCGTATCTCGACCGCATCGAACAGTACGATGAGGCTGAGCCGGAACTGAATGCAATACTCACAATCAACGAAGCAGCGATAGATCGAGCCCGCGAACTCGATGACCAACTCGACGGCGGGATCGAGAAAACGAAGAAACCGCTGTACGGCGTCCCGGTCGTGCTCAAGGATCAGGCGATGACCGCCGGCGTTCGGACGACGTTCGGATCGGTCGCGTTTGCCGACTACGTCCCAACCGAGAGCGCGACGATTGTCGAGTGGCTCGAAGATGCCGGGGCGATCATTCTCGCCAAAACGAATCTCCCGGATTTCGCTGCCGGCTTCGTCGGCTACTCGTCGGCTGGCGGCCAGACACGCAACCCCTACAACCCAACGCGGGATTCGGGCGGCTCAAGCGCGGGCACCGCTGCCGCGGTGGCCGCCGACTTCGCTATGGTTGGAATCGGTGAGGATACCGGCGGCTCGATTCGTGTGCCTGCCTCGTTTTGCAATCTCTTTGGGCTCCGTGTGACGACCGGGCTAATCAGCCGGACAGGGATGTCGCCGCTGGTTGCCGAACAGGATACGCCCGGCCCGATGTGTCGAAGCGTCGACGATCTGGCTCGGCTCCTGGACGTCATCGTTGGCTTCGATCCGGCCGACGAGGCGACTGCGATTCACGCCGAGTGGTCGGCTGACAAGTTGTTCGTCGACGCGCTCGACGAAACGTCACTCCAAGGCGCGCGGATCGGCGTCCTCCGGTCGGCGTTCGGCGATGGCGACGAGCCACGAGTGACAGCTGTCAACAGCGTTGTCCAGGAGGCACTCGACACGCTGGAGACCGCCGGCGCGACGCTCGTCGACCCAGTCGAGATCCCAGAGTTGGAGACGCTGCTTGCTGATACGTCGCTCTACGGCCTGGTTGCGAAGCGAGATTTAACCCGGTTTTTCGACGGGCTCGCCGACTCGCCAGTTGAGTCCTTCCAGGAAATATACGAACAAGGGGCCTATCATGAAGCCCTCGAACATATCGAGACGATTGCGGCGGCTCCGGAAGATCCAACCGCTGACCGCGAGTACTGGTGGCGACTCGCCCGTCAACAAGCATTTAAAAAGGCAATCGAGTACACGCTCGCCGAAAACGATCTTGAGGCCCTGGTGTTCCCCGACGTGCAGGTTGTCCCACCAAAATTCGAGGGCTATCACACCGGCGAGTTGACCCGTGCGGATGTCCCAACGAATACGTTCATCGCCTCCCAATCGGGCTGTCCGGCGATCTCTATGCCTGCAGGCTTTACTGACGATGGGCTGCCAATTGGGCTCGAGCTGCTCGGCGCGCCCCTTTCTGACCGTCGACTTGTTGCACTTGCGGCCGGATATGAGGCAGTCGCAGAACCGAGACAGTCACCTCCGGTAGACGGTAGCGATAATAGCTGAAATAAAGTAGGCCTCTCGGAAACGAGTTGGGAGTGTGCTATTCCCACTCCGGCACGCTGCGTTCGACAAACTTTCCATCCGCGCTTTCTGTGACAATTTCTTGGTTATCGGCCACAAGGTTGCCACGAACAAACGTTTTTGTCACCCGGCCACTAACCTCTCGACCCTCGTAGAGTGAGTGATCTGATATCGAAGCGTTGTCCGCCGCTAAAATGGTGTAGCTTTCAGTCGGATCGAAAATAATTACATCGGCATCCGTTCCAGGCTCCAAGCTCCCTTTCGAATCTAATCCGAACGTCTGTGCCGGATTCGTCGACATGAGCCGGACAAGAGCTGGGTAGCTAAATCCTCGCTTGTTGACTGCCTCATCGTGGAATACCGGGAGGCTTGTCTGAAGTCCGTTGGCTCCATACGGACCTTCCCACCACTTGCTTTCACGTTTTATCTGAGCAGTTTGGGCGACGTGATCAGTCGATACAACCGAGAGTGTTCCCTGCCGCAGGTGAGAGAACAGCGCTTCTTGTTCTGCTGCCGGACGAATTGGTGGAGCTATCCTCGGTAGGTCTCCGAGTTCGGAGTAGACTGACTCATCGAGGGCAGTGTAGTGAGTACATGTTTCGGCACGAATCAGGCCTTGGCTCTGATACGCTGCGAGTACTTCGGCGGCGGCTTCACAGGACGTATGGACGCCGTAGTATTTTGACTCTGTTTCGACTGCCAGACGGGCCGCAGCGTTGGCTGCGATTGCTTCTGCATAGTCGGGACGCGAGTCCGGATAATCAGTTGGCTCCGAACGCCCAGCTGCTTTGAGTTCCTCAGTGATCCGTTCGCAGATAGAGTCATCCTCGGTATGATACAGTCCGACACCCCCGGTCTCGGCAAGGGTTTCCATCACGGCTTTCATAAATCCATTCGATAATCCCCAGTCATAAGCGGTGAAGATCTTGAACGACGTAATTCCGTCCTCGATGAGTTCCGGTATCTCTTCAAGAACGGCATCGTCTTCACGAAGGATTCCGCCGTGGAACGTGTAGTCTACGACTGCATCCTCGGCACTCTGTTGTTTCCGTTCGATTCCCTCTCGGAGAGTCGACGGTTCATCCCATGGGCTCTCGGAGCCATCGTACGCCTGCCAGGCGAAATCAATTATCGTTGTCACACCGCCTAGCGCCGCAGCTCGCGTTGCGTGTTCGTAGGTATCTGCAGAAATATGGTCGTCGACGTGGACGTGGGGGTCAATAATTCCCGGCAACACCAGCTGACCAGTCGCATCGATCGTTTCTCTGGCGTCTGGAAGCTGATCTCTGGAACCGACGGCGACGATTTCGTCCCCATCTATTGCGAGTGCTCCTGAAACGGTCCGTATTGGTGTGACGAGCGTCCCCCCAGTGATCAGTGTATCAACAGTCATTTGTTTACTGATCAACCTTTGTTTACAAATAGCTATCGTTTAGAGAATATACTAAACCTATGTTTCCCCATCGTTCACCAAAGTAGTTATTGAGAGTATTATTCAGTTGATCCTGGGCTTCCTGAACTGTTGGGACGTCATTGTGACAGCGAGTTCGTAGAACGTCTATTTTTGTGCAACTCGCTCAAAACCTGCACTAACCTTTATTTATAAGCTATTTTATTGATGAGATATTTAGTTATCATGCGATTCGCAACATATATTAACACTGCCCATAAGGTATAGTCGTGCCTAAAATAATATTCTTAAAAAAGCCAAAAGACGGTGTCACTCGTGAAGAGCTCATTGATTACTTGGTAACTGTCCACGGACCGCGCAATGCTCAACTACCTGGTATCAAAAATTATACGCTGATGATACAGGTCGACCCTACGGAAGCCGAGGATCTGCCTGACGAGATCGAATACTACGATTCGATTGATACGATACCGGCTCAAATCGATGCGACAGGCTATGATACGGTCGAGATACACGAATTCGAAACAATGGATGCACTCCGAAATGCACACTCGTCCGACCAATTGGAGGAGGCCGGCGGTGATCTCCATGATATGATTGATTTTGAAGACGAGATTGCCATTGTCGTTAACGATCGAGAGATCGCTGATGAGATAGCCTGAGACTGTCGAAAGCTGGAACGAGTTTCTCAGGCTCAGGCTAGCAAATAGTCCAGACCGGCCGAGAAACCGTCTGTGGCCGTTTTAGCTATGTGAGTTCTATTGTATAGAACCACAAATTATTCAGCGACCTGCCCGCCGGCTTGACGCTATTCCCAACCGAACAAACAGAGAGCTATTACACAAATATATTTGTAATATATTTCTATGCTTACGGTCATATAGCTAGTATATCGACGAGCTGGAGTGAGGATTCTATAATATAGAACCATTTGTTGTCTCTTAATTGACTAGATGCAGTCATGTGTTGCTCAATTCCGATATAAAGAGTCTCGAAGTAGAGTTCGTCATCTACCGTTCGGTATGATAGAACGACTTGCAGTTAGTAAGGCGAACTTGCCACGACCGTATAAAATAATAGCACGATTTACGATCTCTGCCAATATAACTTGCCAAATCCGGTCACTTTATCAATCCAGAAGCCAATCCGTTTTATGATGAGTGATTTTACTATAACGAATGCACTTTTGCTGAACGATCGGAAAGTTGATATTGAGATCCGTGATGGAACAATCGAACGAGTTGTGTCGGCGGAAGCGGGAGACACAGCGTCCTTTGACTCGGATCGCCAGTACGACGCCGACGGTCGGCTCGTAACGCCAGCACTTGTTGAGCCACATACCCACTTGGACGAGACGCTTCTTGCGGGAAACCCGCATTGGAACGAGTCAAACACGCTCGAAGAAGGGTGGCGGACGAGTGCCAAGGTTCGTGCAGATATGGGTGCCGAAGAGTACAAACGGCGGGCCAACACGGTGCTTCAATGGTTTCTCGCAAATGGGGTTACTCGCGTTCGCTCGCACGTTAATACCGGCCCGGAAGGACTCGAAGCTGTCGACGCGCTGCTTGAGCTCCGAGATGCTTACAGCGATCTCATGGAGATCCAGCTCGTCGCGTTTCCGAGTGCCTCGTTGTACGACGGCGACGAAACGAAACTCGACCGATTTGAAACTGCCCTCGAGATGGGCGTTGATATCGTGGGCGGGATTCCCCATATCGAGAACACGCGTGAGAAAGGCGTCCAACACGTTCAGACAATTGTTGATCTCGCCGAAACGTACGACAAGCCGCTGGACCCGCATATCGACGAAACCGATGACCCCCAGTCACGCTTCACCGAAACGCTGGCCAGCGAGGCACTCGAGCGAGGAATTGGTGATCGGACAACCGCAAGCCATACAACCGCGATGCATTCGTACTCGAACGCCTATGCGGACAAACTCATCCGCCTGATCGCAGAAAGCGGTATATCAGTAGTGACGAATCCACTCTCGAACGCGGTCCTTCAGGGACGGTATGACGATTATCCGCGCAGACGAGGCCACACGCGAATCGACGAACTCCACGAGGCCGGCGTAACCGTCGGAATCGGCCAGGATGACGTTGTTGATCTCTTCCACTCCTACGGTGACGGCGATCCACTAAAAACAGCGTTCGTACTCGTGCATTATGCACATATGAACGGCCACGAGGACGTCTCGACGCTATGGAGTATGCTGACAGAAGCGAACGCGTCCATCTTCGGGGTCGAAAACTATGGAATCAATGAAGGTGCGGAAGGTTCACTTGTCGTCTATGACGGACGGTCACCGTTTGACGTTCTGCGGACACAGAGTCCACGAACTCTCGTTCTAAACAGAGGTCGACCCGTTGCTCAGACCGAGCGAAACACCGAGATCGTCTGGAATGGAGAATGGATGTCAGTCGACTTTGACCGACCGAACGTCTGATTGTGGATTGTTACTGGTTGAGCCACTCTCGAACGACAGCCAATCCTTCGGCTGTTAGTGCCGAACTGTCGACGCTGGTCTGACTACCAAGTCGGTTGAAGACTTCTGCACACGGAATATAGTCATCTGGCACAGCATGGCTCGATGTTGCGGCCAGTTTCCAGTAGCTATCACCAGGCACAGCATACACCACCGCTCCGAGATCCGTCTGTGCGATTGCAGTTGCACACATCGAACAGGGTTCGATCGTCGTATAGAGGATCGTCTCGCGTTGCTGGTCCACACTGCACTCGGCAGCCAGCCACCGAATGAGCGTGAGTTCTGGGTGAAGTGTAATGTCGTCGCCGCTATAGACTCGGTTTGATGCACGCTTGAGGATCTCTTCGTCGCGGACGAGTAGCGAGCCACAGGGTCGATCTCCCCTTTCGGCTGCCTCCGCTGCCTGTGTGAGTGTCTCGCGTATGTAGCTTTGATGCTTCACACGCATCTCAAATCGGTGGAGCAGGATATACATTCTGGACTAATTAGTAAATAACTGAAAAGACGTGGTGTCCAAGCTACTATCGGCCGTTCCACACAAAATCTGTACGGTAAGGAACGGAGAGTAGTAACGGATTTGGAAGAGATCCAATCCAAACACGATATAAAATTCTAACCCTGATATCTGAAAAAAGAGACTCTATTTCCCGAAAATATTCTTATAATCAAATATTTCTCATTCCGACTATGGATTTAGATTTTGATCGAAATTTCGCCCTGAAAGGCACATATACAAACAATATTAGGAAATACCCACACATATGACTTCATGAATCGTAACATTGATATATAGTAGGAAAAACTACCAACTGTGAAAAAAGCAAAACAGTTGAAAGTAGGAGCTGAAACGCTGTCAAGACGAAAATTCCTCGCAACAACCGCTGTCGGTACCGGTGGTCTGCTTGCTGGCTGTACTGGTGGTGGTGACGATGCCGAATATCCCAATCAGAGTATTCGGTTCATTATTCCGTACGATCCCGGCGGTGGCGTGGACTTCTGGGGACGTGGTGTGTTCCCGACTGTCGCAGAAAATCTTGGCGTCGACGTACAGTTCGAAAACATCGCCGGTGCTGGTGGGACGCGTGGTTTCGCAGAGCTCGCCCAAGCAGAACCGGATGGATACACGGTAGCCTGTGACAGCCAAGGGTTCGTTGAAATCGCACATCTGACTAACGAGACCGATTATGATTGGTTGGATTTCGAAACGGGTGGCGTCAAAACTGAAGCGACCCGGGAAATAATCTTTGCAGATCCTGATCTTGACCTTGAAGGGTGGGACGACCTCTTCGAAAGGTATCAAAATGGCGAGTTGGAGAACTTCGGTGCAGGTGACAGTACCGGGACGCTCTCAGCGACGTTTGCAACCATGCGAAACGACGGGACGTTGCCCGAATCCGCAAATCGGGTTGGCTACAGCGGCTCGGGGCCAGCAATCGAAGCGGTCGTTACCGGTGAAGTACCTGCGGCAATTGCCACCGACAGTGCAGCCGCAGGCGAGGGGTTGGTCGATGAGATCGATGTACTGGGAACGTCTACAGAGGATGCTAGTGCTGTTATCGCGGCCGAAGATCACCTAGATCCAAATGCTCTCTCCCTGGCCGAGGCAGGTTATCCAGCCTACCAGCGTCTGGGACAGTTCAATTACGGCTACTACTGGCCAGAAGGAACACCGCAGGAACGGATCGAAACGGTCGGTGCAGCACTCGAACAGGCGGTCCAGGATCCTGAGCTAGAAGAGTGGGCAGCGGAATCGGGGAATATCCTCGGTCCATATCGAGACCCCAGTGAACACGAGACGATTCGAGACGAAACGTGGGATGTCTTCGCTAATGAGATTGATCTCTCATCGCTCGAAGATCTGTAGCTGAGCGGACAGAGTTCATTTTTACCAATCACTCCCAGCACGTAGACTAATATTTTAAACAATTGATAACTTTCCTAATGCATACTGAAGAAAAGTTGCTGATTGGAACCGTCGTTGGTATTTCAGTCGCAATGCTAGCCGGATCGATGGAGTACGCACCGAACAGCCGTCTGTTTCCACAGGCTGCAGCAATACTCACGATTACCTTTGGGTTGTTGATTGTATTCAACAAGCGGGCGAATATCCTTTCCGAAAACGGGACGGATATCATCGGAGAGGTAAACGAGCGATCAGAGCTGGATGATATTCATGCTGAGACAACCGAGTCGGAGAGTTCCGGATCGAAGACTGGGACCGCACCGCCCGGAGAGTTCCGTATTGACCAACCGGTTAGCGAGTACACTGTCCCGTTTTTCAGTTACACGGTAACACATCGAGCCACGCTTATACTACTCCTGATACTGTACCTCCCGCTCATTTGGCTGCTTGGTGCCTTTGGCTCTTCGCTCGTCTTTTTATTCCTGTATGCGAAAATAGTTGGCCTCCGGCGGAAGGTGATCATTGGTCTGACGGTGTTCGTCGTAACGACGCTGCTAATATTCGGTTTCTGGCTGGAAACACCGATTTTTAGAACCGGACACGGTCTCTTCGAAGGGATAGCGGTATGAGCATGATTTCATCGTTTACAGATGGGGCAGCCCTGATTATCACGCCGACCACACTTGCACTCATTGCGGTTGGAGTTGTCGTTGGACTCATTCTCGGTGCCACTCCCGGAATCGGACCCGTCCCGGGAATCGCACTTGCACTCCCACTTACGCTTGGACTACAGACGTGGGAAGCACTGAGCTTGCTGTTTGCGATCTATGTCGGTGGGATGTACGGTGGCGCTGTCTCCGCGATTCTGATGAACGTGCCTGGCACCGCCGGGGCG
>SL_4KL_010_BRINEDRAFT_10001793_pt1 | contig 12007 bp, 12 predicted proteins | sample SodLak_010_BRINE_2_FD_10664 | JGI IMG/M metagenome (IMG submission 10664) | reverse complement strand
ACGCGTTAGCGCTCCGTCTCACGACGCGTTAGCGCTCTTTCTCGCCGTCACCGCCGGTACCGTCCGCGTCCTCCTCCTTTCTCGCGCGACGCGTCGGATCCGCTTCGACAGTCGGATCGTAGCGGAGACATCGAACCGTTCGATCTGCTATCTCCTCGGCGGTCTCGGACCCGGTCTCGGTGGGGCTCGTTGCGCTCGCGGCTCCGATCGCAACGGCGTCGGGTGACTCTCGTTCGCAGACGCTCGGAAACGCCGCCGCCAGCGTCTCGTCGGCCGCGTCGAGATCGCCGTTTGCGAGCGCGACAGCCGCCTCTTCGACTGCTCGCTCAGCCCTGACGTCCGGGAGTTCCGTCGGGAGCTCCACCGCACGTCGCACTGCTTCCGGAGTGACCTCGTCGTCGTCGCGGCCGACGCCCTCGGGGTGATCTGCGGTAGGGGGGAGGGCCTCCTTCGGTAGCTCACCCGCTTGCACTGCAAAGCGGAAGCTCGCGATCGCCCGCCAGGTCTCTTCGGGAACCGAGATTCCCTCAGGCGGGATTACCTCCGGGCAGCGCGGGTGGAACCGGCAGCCCGAGGGCGGATCGCTCGGCTCGGGCACCGTGTCGGTCAGGGGTCGGCCGAGGCGTCGGTCCGTCGGATCGAGCGACGGAACCGACGAGAGCAGCACGCGCGTGTACGGGTGTGCGGGGTCGTTCAGTACGTCTTCGGTCCGCCCCCGCTCGACGATTTCGCCGAGATACATCACGGCGACGCGGTCACAGAACCGTCGGACCACGTCGAGATCGTGGCTGATGAACAACACCGCGATGTCGAACTCGCGACGGATGCGGTCGAGCAATCCGAGGATCGCAGAGCGCACTCGCGCGTCGAGCGCGCTCGTCGGCTCGTCGGCGACGATGAGATCCGGGCTGACGACCAGCGCCCGGGCGACGGAGATCCGCTGTTTCTCGCCGCCGGAGAACTCGTGCGGGTAGCGGTCGGCGTCGTCCGCCGAGAGGCCGACGCGTTCGAGGATGTCCGCGACGATCGCGCGTCGTCGGTCGGCGTCGTCGAGACCGTGGATCCGCAGCGGCTCCGCGACCGCCTCGCCGACGGTCATCCGCGGATCCAGCGCGTCGTTCGGGTCTTGGACGATCAGCTGTGTCCGGCGGTGGAATTCTGTGAGTGCGTCCCCAGAGAGCGCTGAAACGGGCGTCCCGTCGAACCGGACCTCTCCGGCGGTCGGCTCCTCGAGGCCCAATACGGTGTGGGCGGCGGTCGTCTTCCCGCTTCCTGACTCCCCGACGATACCGAGCGCCTCTCCGCGTACGAGATCGAAGCTCACCCCGTCGACGGCGCGGACGCGGCCGACCTCGCGACGGAGCCAGCCCCGAGTGATCGGATACTGCTTCTCGAGGTTCCGGACGCTACAGAGCGGCTCGTCACGCATCGTCGGACCCCCCTCGTCTCGGCGACTCCGCGGCCGGTGGCGCCGGGCCGGCCGAGTCGACGGCGTCGCTTCGAGCGCGATTGCTCGCCATCGGAGACGAAGCGTTCCCGCGTATCGTCGACGGGTCGCCGTCCGGCTCGTAGTGCACACACGAGACGGCGTGATCGGAGCCGCCGGCGACGCCGCGGCTGATCGCGTCACCGCCCTCGTACCCGACAGCGTCGCCGACGCGGTAAAACGCCGGCTGCGAGCCGCCGGCACACCGATCGATCGCGTACGGACACTCTCCACGGAACCGACAGCCGTCGGCCGGGATCTCACCGCGGGCGGAGCGCTCCGCGATCGCGTTCGTGCTCCGCTCCGGCCCGTAGCTGTCGAACAAAGCCTGCGTGTACGGATGTGACGGCTCGGAGAACACCCGCTCGACCGAGCCTCGCTCGACTATCGTCCCGCCGTACATCACGAGCACGCGGTCCGCCACGGCGGCGACGACCCGAAGGTCGTGGGTGACGAGCAGCATGCTCGTCCCGCGGCCGGTGACCGACCGAAACAGGTCGAGCAGCCGCGCTTGGACGGTGACGTCGACGGCGGTCGTCGGCTCGTCCGCGACGATGAGATCCGGCTCGCCGGCCAGTGCGACCGCGATGGCGACCCGCTGTTGCATCCCGCCGGAGAACTCGTGTGGATGGTCGTCGATCCGCTCGTCGGCGCGCGGGATACCGACCCGCCGCAACAGCTCGATCGCTCGACGCCGAGCCGCCGACCGAGTCACGTCCTCGTGGATCCGTATCGACTCGGTCACCTGATCGCCAACGGTGTACACCGGATCGAGCGCCTGCTGCGGGTTCTGGAACACGTGCGCGATCCGGCTCCCGCGGATCGACCGAAGCGCCGCGTCCGAGCGGCCCAACAGCGGCTCGCCGTCGAACTCGACGGCCTCGCCAGACACCGCCGCCGGCGGCTGCGGAACGATCCCGGTCAGCGACTCGCAGGTGACGCTTTTGCCGCTGCCGGACTCGCCGACGAGGCACACCGTCTCGCCCCGGTCGACGTCGAAGCTCACGCCGTCGACGGCGTGGAGCCAGCCGTCCGTCGTCCGGATCCGGGTCCGGAGATCACGGACNGACAACAGGGGCCCTCCGTCCGTCATCACCGCTCACCCCGCGGGTCGAGGGCGTCTCGCACGCCGTCGCCGAGCGTCTTGAACGCGACGAGCGTTGCGGTCAGCGCGACCGCGGGCAGCGTCGAGACCCACCAGATCAGATGAGCGGGCTCGTCGGCCCGGCTCTGTAGCTGGCCGGCGACCTCGGCGTTGATCGACTCGCTGATCGTCGACCCCCACGAGTACGTCCCGATCTCGTGGAACCCGAGGAACGCGACGCCTGCCTCGATCAGGACGAACAGCGCGAGCAGTTGGAACGCGGCGGGAACGAGGGTGTTCGTGCTGTTCGGCAGGACGTGTCGCCGCGCGATGTAGGAGCCGGACGCGCCGAGGCTGCGAGCGACGAGGACGTAGCCGTCGCTCCGGCGCTGGATCACTTCGCTGCGGACCAGCCGGGCGATGCCGCCCCAACTGAGCAGGCCGAACGTCGCTAAGAGCAGCAACAGCGAGGGGCCGTAGTACGCGTAGCCGATGAAGTACAGCAGAATCGCGGGGATGCAGAGCTGCACGTCGACGTACGACGAGAGGAGATCGTCGACGAGGCCGCCGCGGAGCCCGGCGACGACGCCGACCGCGGCGGCGAGCGGGATGATGAACGCCGACGCGATGACGACGACGTACGTCGCCACGCGAGCGCCCTCGACGAGGAGGAACCCCAGCGGGTGACCCCGCTCGTTCGTCCCGAGCGGGTACGACCACGAGCCGTGACAGACGCGGTCGAAGGCGTCCCCGGTCTCGGTTCCGAGACACTCCTGTGGCGGGACGGTGCTGGAGAACCCGATCGGTGGGTGAAAGGCGTGTTGGAACCGGAGCGGTGCGGAGCCGGTAGCGAGCGGGCCGACGAGCCCGACCGTGACGAGGCCGACGACGACCGCGCCGCCGACCGCCGCTCCGGGGTACCGCCGAACGAGCGCGAGCGACGAGCGTCGACGCCGGACTCGTTTGATTAGCGGAACGGCGCCGTACGCGACGAGGACGACCCCGGCGAGCAGGAAGACCCAGTCGATCGGGGCGAGCCGCCAGTCGGCGACGAGGTACAACCCGGCCGATCGCCGCTGATACGTGCGCAACAGCACGACGAGCAGGACGCCGACGAGCAGCGTCGTCCGTTCCGCCGTGACCGTCGTTCGCGAGCGGTCGACCTCGTCCCAGTCGACGTTCTCGAAGCGGGGGCGGTCGTCTGCAGATGACATCTGGAGGGGGACTATTCGTACTACCGACGAGAGTTTCTTAAAAGTATCCGACGGATCCGTCTCGATTCGAGCCGCCTTTCGACCGCAACGGTCCGGTCTCGGCCCCTGGTTTGATATGTTCAAGCGCGAACCACCCCGCAAGGTGCCCTCCGCGTTCGATCGTCGGTCGCATCGCGCAGTCAATTCGCCCCTCAGAGCCGCGGGTCCGATCGCCCCTGTGGCTGGTGGCGCCCGATGAACCCCCTTCGCGTCCTCGCCAAACGGGCGGCGATGGGGGTCGTCACCGCGTGGATCGTGCTCACGTCGGTGTTCGCGCTGTTCACGCTCACCGAAGACTGGGTGCTTTCGGGCCAGATCGGACTCGCCCGATTCGCCGGGGAAAACGACCCGGAGGGGCTCGCGGAGATCCGGGCTGAGTACTTCGCCGCGCGGGGGCTTGACGAGCCGCTGTCAGAGTTATATCTCGATTGGCTCGTCAGTATGGTCACTCTCGATTGGGGCGTCTCTATCGCCACCGGCGAACCGGTGTTTCCGGCCGTCACCGACGCGGTCCTCCGGACGGCCGCGTACGCGGTTCCGGCGCTCGCACTGGCGATCGTCGCCGGCGTCGGAATCGGGATGTTCGCCGCGCTGAACCCGGAGAGCCGACTCGGATCCGGCGGCGTGGGCTCGGCGTATCTGCTGTTCGCCCTCCCGAACTTCTGGATCGGCGGAATGCTGCTGTCACTGACGCTCGACGACCCCGGTGGTCGGTCACCGATCGTGTTCGACCATCTGCTTCCGATCGCGCTCACCTTCACCACGTTGCTGGGCGGGTACGTCAGCTACTCGCGGGCCCACTCACGGGAGTACGCGACCGCGGAGTTCGTTTCGCTCGTCCGCGCGAAGGGGGCGTCGAGCTACCGCGTCGCGACACACGTCCTCCGAAACGCCGCGATTCCGTTCTTTTCGATGCTGTTTACGGAGGCGCTCGGTCTCCTCGTGCTCGCCACGTTCGTGATCGAGGTGTTGTTCGGTATCGACGGCTTCGGGCTGCTCCTCTTGGAGGCCGTCAGCGAGCGCGACCTGCCGGTCCTCCTCGGTGGAACCGTCGTCATCATCGGCGTCGGCGTCGTCGGGAACGTGATCCAGGACTTGGCATACGGCTATCTCGATCCGCGCGTCGAGGCGGGGTGAGTCGAACGGAGGGGCCAAATCGTCTCACACCCCGTTCGCGTCGGGACGGGTTCGCGCCTCTCAGGGGGTGACACCCGTGTCTTCGCCGGGTGTGGCAACCGCTTTCGGATCGAGTTCGAGGATGTGTTCGTCGCAGTCCACACAGCGGATCGCCACGACTTCGTGCGCCTGACAGCAGGATTCGACGGTGTCTGCGGTGGCGGCGACCTCGCCGCCACACACCGGACACGACGAGTGGAACGAGCGCAGCGACTGGAGGATCGAGAGCCGCTGTTCGGGCGGCACGTCGAGCCATCGGTCAGTGCGCTCGGCGAGCGCGAGATGCGAGGCGACGTCGGAGAGGTACGCGCCGTCGCCAGGCCACTTCCGAACCCGACGGAGGACTTTCACAGTGGGGTACGAACGGTCTCGAAAGCTGACGTCGTCCGGCTCGACGCCGAACATCGCGGCGAGCGTCTCGGCGTCGACGTCGTCGCGGTCAAGCGACGAGGCGTGGGTCTCGACCCGCTCGGCGAACGCGCTTTCGAACGCCAGCTCCTCGACGCCGTCCATGCGCTCGACGACCCCGACGTCGAGGAGGAACTCGACAGGCTCGACCGCGTTCTCGCGACGATCAGTGATTCGTTTGACCGTCTCGAACCTCGGCTCGTCGTCGCTTTCGCCGCCGGAGCTGCCGTCGCTTTCGCCGTCGCTCGTTCCGTCGGTCTCTTCGTTGTTCGCCGCATCCGCCTCGACGGCGCGGCTCGGCTCTGCCTGCCCGCGCTCGCTCGTTACTGCGGCGGTCTCGTCGGTGACCGTCACCGGTCTCGCACCCTCCCAGCCGTCGCGTGGTCCCTCGGGCGCCTTCCCGAACATCGCGAGCACGCGATCGGGGAGGTACCGCTTCGTGAGTTCTGGCGTTCCCGGGACGAGGTAGCCGCGGAAGTAGATGCTCGCGAACGAGCCGACAAATACGGCGAGCGCGATCACCGGCCCGAACGCTCCGGCGGCGACCGTCAACGCGAGCGCGAGCGCGGCGTTGAGAACGGTACACGGCACACATCGGTTCTCACCGGTGTACTCCGGCTCGCGGAACCGCTCTAACAGCGACGAATCACGGGATCCCATACCGTGGGGTACGGTCGGAGCGATAAAAACGGCCGGCATCCGGCGCTCACCGAGGGTGCGGACGCGCGCTGGACCCCGCAGTCGCAAGGCCGATACGCGTGGCGACCGACGGGCCAACCATGACGTTCGGCGACCTCTTCGAGCGGGCCGCCCGGTACGACACGAACGAAGACGCGGTGCGCACAGCCCTTGCAGACCGTCGCTCTGGGCCCGACAGTGGGAGCGGACGTGAAGGCGACGACGGAGGCTCCACCGGGAACCCCGCTCCTGTCACGCCCGAGCCGAGTCCCGCTCGAGTCGTCGCCGATGCAGACACGCTCGCAGCCGACCTCCTTGTCGGCGGGGCGGCCCGCGACGCGCTCGACACGCTCCGGTCACACTCGTGGACGACCCTCGTCGCCAGCGACCCGCTGCTCGACGACGCCGAGTCGGTGATCACGGCCTTGGCGGATATCGATCTGGCGGCCGACTGGCGCGTCGCGATCGAAGGCTGGCGCGAACCCGTTACACACCCGGCTGGTGACCACCCGGGGTTGGCGTCCGCGTATCGCGGCGCCGCGATGCAGGTCGTGAGTCTCGACCCGTCGCTGACAGGCCCGCGCGCCGCGGCCGGCCTCCGAGACAGAATGCCGGTGAGCGTCCGTGAGCCGCAGGCGTTCGCGACCGTGTTCTCGCCCGAGCGACTCTACCCGGAGGCGGTCGGGGGCGAGTACCCGGGTCCGGACCGCGATCCGCGCTCGATGGGCCGGCCGGATTCGGACGCGGACCAGCACCGATAAACCGACACCGCCCCGACCGAAGCGCATGACCGACCCGGACGTCGCCGCGGGCGAGGAGTCCCCCGACGGCGACTCGGAGGCCTCGGAGCTCCCGGCCGACCTCGACGCGGTACGCGACGCGCTGATCGACTGGTACGAGGCGAGCCACCGCGAGTTCCCGTGGCGCCGCACCGACGACCCGTACGAGATCCTCGTCAGCGAGGTGATGAGCCAGCAGACGCAGCTCGACCGCGTCGTCCCCGCGTGGGAAGACTTCCTCGACGAGTGGCCAGCGACGGCCGTGCTAGCTGCCGCCGACCGCGCCGACGTAGTCGCGTTCTGGTCGGACCACTCGCTCGGCTACAACAACCGCGCGAAGTACCTCCACGAGGCGGCCGAACAGATCGAAACGGAGTACGACGGGGCGTTTCCAGAATCGCCGGGGGAGCTCCAAGAACTGATGGGCGTCGGCCCGTACACCGCGAACGCGGTGGCGTCATTCGCGTTCAACGCGGGCGACGCGGTCGTCGACACCAACGTCAAACGAGTCCTTTATCGGGCGTTCGGCGTTCCGGACGACGACGACGCGTTCGCGCGGGTCGCCTCTCGCGTCATGCCCGAGGGGGAGTCCCGCGTCTGGAACAACGCGATCATGGAGCTCGGCGGCGTCGCCTGCGGGACGGCGCCTCGGTGTGACGAGGCCGGTTGTCCGTGGCGCGAGTGGTGTCACGCGTATCAGACGGGGGACTTCACCGCGCCCGACGTGCCCACCCAGCCGAGCTTCGAGGGAAGCCGCCGACAGTTCCGCGGGCGAATCGTTCGGACGCTCGGCGAGTACGACGCGCTCACCCTCGACGAACTTGGTCCACGGATTCGTGTGGACTATGCGCCGAATGGCGAGTACGGCCGCGAGTGGCTGCGTGGGCTGATCGAGGACTTAGCGGACGACGGGCTCGTCTCCTTCGAGAGGAGAGACGACGATACCTGCCGAGACGGTGCTGTCGTCGTGTCGCTCCGGCGGTAGCGTCCGTCGCCCCGGCCGCTTCTAGAAGAAGCGGCCGCTTCCAATCGCGCCGTCGTCCCCGCAGAACCGTCATTCGTTTATAAGCGGAGTCGAAACAGTCGACTATGAGCGAACCCGTCGACTCGGACCTCTACACGCGGACGAAAGCCCTGCTAGAGCCCGGCGATATCGATCTGCTCGGCTGTATCGTCCACACGACGCTCGGCGGACAGGAGGACTTAGAGATGCACGAGCTGACGGTCGCTGTCAACGAACTCATTGCCGACCACGCCGAGAAAGGCGAGACGTACATCGAGGCGGGCAACGACGACACCGACTTCTCCTCGAACCAGTTTCAGGGGCTCACGCTCGACGACGAGTCGTTCGTCTGGGAGTGCCAGCAGCTGCTTCGCGACGGGACTTTCGATCTGGTGTTCTACTACGAGACCGGGGTCGACCAAGATGCGCTTGCGGCCGACCTCGCTGACCTCGACGGCGTCGACCGCGTGACGCAGGTCCCGTGAGCCGCCGTCGATACCGACCCACCGCTTTCACTCGCCCGTGAGCGACACCGTCCTGATCCCCGGCGCCCGCGACGTGCGTGCCAGTCTCGACACCGCCGCGAACGACTGCTCGCGGGCGGACGCGGTCGTCGTTGCCTGTCCGCCGCATCCCCAACAGCGTGGACACCGCGGCGACGAGCGACTGATGGCTGTGAGCGACGCGCTCACGAGACGCGGAATCGACTGTCTCCGATTCGACTACGGCAGCTGGGACGAGGGCTACGGCGAGAGCACGGACGCCGACGCGGCCGTCTCGTGGGCGGTCGAGCGCTACCAGCGGGTCGGCTTGTTCGGTTTCTCGTTCGGCGGCACAGTCGCGCTCGTCACGGCCGCCTCGCGCCCCGGCCTCGCCGGAGTCTGCGCGCTCGCCCCGACCGCCCGGCTGAACCCCGACGTCGACGCCGTGGCCGCGCTCGACGCCCTCGTCTCGCTCGGCGTTCCCCTACAGATCTGCTATGCGACGCGAGATTCGACCGCGGAGTGGGAGCCGGTCGTCGACCGCGGCCTAAAGCTCGGGATCGAGACGATTCCGTTCGAGTCGGACCATTTCTTCGTCGGACGAGCCGGCGCGGTCGCCGAGGCGGTCGTGGCGTTCCTCGCGGAGCAGCTGGACGGCTCGGTCGACGAGCAGTAGCTGCGGCCGGCACGCAGAAGCGAACCAATATATGCCCGGTCCGTGACACGTGACTCATCCGTGGAGTCCGTTCTACTGCTTGGCCTTGGGCTGTTCGCCGTCACTCATATCGATACGTTACTCGTCATCAGCGCGTTCTGTGCCGACAACGATTATCAGGCATGGGAGGTTCTCGTCGGCCATTATGCGGGGTTTTGCATCGGACTTGCCGGTGCGGTCATCGGGGCGGTTGTCGCCACCGAACTGTTTCGGGAGTGGACGTTTCTGCTGGGTGTGATACCGTTCAGTATGGGACTGTGGGGACTCCTTCGCGGCCCTCCTGAGAGCCTCATCGACGGGTTGCCGACGCTCCCGAACGCGGTCGGCCGCGTTGGCGTGGTCACTGTTACGGGAATCGGTCTCAGCGGCGAGAATCTCGCGGTGTTCATTCCGTTTTTCGCGGAGCTCTCACCGAGAGCGCTGCTGCTCATCGTCGGGATGTATCTGGTCGGCGCCGGGGTCGTGTTCCTCACCGCGTCTCTCATCGTCCAGCACGTTACCGGCGATGGCATCTCGGACCGCCTCGACCGATGGCTCGTTCCGACGGTGTTGCTGCTCATCGGTGGGTACGTCCTCGTGACCGGCTGGGCTGTCAGCTAATCGCGTGTGAGCGGATCGGGTACAGCCGTCCAACACGCTCCGCGCCGTCGGTTCGACGGGTGCGTGAAACAGCCGGACAGCGAGTCTCGGTGTTCGGTGACTCCCCTCGGACGGTCGGCGACGCCGGCAACCCCACGGACCGACCTCTCGTCGCGGCCGTGGAAGTCGACGTCCGCACCTGGCTCAGTTATAACCGCGCCAGCGTCGGCCGCACTCCTTGCATTTGAAGAATCGCGTCGGCGGCTCGTCGGCGGCGCCGGTCTGTTTGATCGTGTACCACGCCTCGCCGTGACCGCAGCCGTCGCAGATGACGTCGGTCGCGGTGGGTTTCCCCTCGAAGTTCGCGCCTTCTTCGGTCTCGATCACCTCGCTGTCGGTCTGTTCGGTGGTCGACTCGAACGTCGCGGCGAGCGTCTCGTCGCGCTCGGTCGTCGCGCCACAGTCGTCGTTTTGACACACCATCTCCCCGTTATGAGAGACCATCATCGAGCCGCAGTCGTCACAGAACTGCATATACCACATCTGTCCGTGGTGAAGCCTCTTAGCTCCGATGACCCTGCCCAGAGCTTACCTATCGGCTTCCCCGCCGGCGTCACCGTCGCGTACCCGCTCGATTGCGAGGTGGACGACGACCCCGACGAGGAAGGCGACGCCGAGGTTCGTCGCCAGCGTGAGCACACCGATTCCGACGGAGAGCGCGACGTTCGAGGAGTTCAACGCGTTCCGAGCGAGCGAAATGGCCACGATGGCGAGCAGTGCGCCGAGCATCGCCACCGGAAACGCGGCGAGCACCACCGGCGTCGCGAACAGCGCAGCGACGAGGTACCCCCCACCTAACACCACGTTTGCGCCTCCTGTCCGCGCGCCGAACGCGTGTTTCCCCGCGACGCCGTCACAGCCGTGACACATCGGAATCCCGCCGATCGGAATCGCCAGCAGGTTCGTCGCCCCCATGCTCGTCGACAGCTCGTCGGGTGTGACCTCGACGTCGAGCAGGTCGGAAAACAGCAGCGACGTCGCGAGCGCCGCGTTACCGATCGTCATCGCGAGCTGTGCGAAGATTCCGTCGGCGGTGTTTCGGGTGAACCCCTCGGAGAGCGCGGGCGTCGGCGGTGCGCCCGGCCACTGTGCCGCGGGGATGCCCGCGGTGTACAGCGCCAGAGCCACCCCCGCGACCGCGACGGCGAGCGCACTCGCTTTCCCGTGGCCGGCGAGGACGACGACGCCCGCAATCGCCACCCCCGCAGCGGCAAGAACCGGATCGCCGACCGCGAGGCCGATGCTGGTCTCGAGAAGGATCAGCCCGACGGCGAACTGGACGCCCCGGATAACCGGCTCACCGATCCATCGCTCGACACGCGCGAGCGTCCCCGAGAGGCCGATAACGAGCAACAGGACGCCGAGGACGATCCCGGCAAGCGCCAGCTCGGCGTACGTCAGCGCACCGGCGATGGCGAGCGCGGCGAGCGCCTTCATCGGCTCGACGGAGATCGGCAACCCGTATTTAACCCCCCAGACGATCTGGAACGCGCCGAAGGCGACGAGGGCGTGCGGGAGCGAGACGTCGGTCAGCAGCGCGAGCGCGACGACGAGCGGGAGAACCGTAATCGAATCTCCTATCGCTCCGGTGAACGCTCCCGGGCCGAAGTTGACGCTGCGACTGTCGCCATAATCTGGGAGACACACGGACAACAGAGAGTCTCTGTTGAACACGCTTGAGCGTGTTCAGTAACTAAACACACCCTCGCGGCCAGAAAAACGTAACTGGTTTTAGATTCGTCGTTCGATTACGTCGGATCGAACGTCGGATCCTCCTCAGACACCATCGGACAGTTCCACACTCTGAACTCGTCGGTGGTGACCACCTCCACGATCGTCGTCCCCTCGTGGGTACAACCGACATCCGGCGGAGCGGTAAAATGCGGACACTGTTGGCAGTACGTCCGCTTGTTGACGACGTGTTCCGGTCCGTCGGCACCCCCTTCGAACGCTTCGGTCTCTCCGGTCGCCGACGCGACGGTCCGAACCTCGGCGTCGGGATCGAACGAGTCGGAGTCGAACTCACTGAGATCCTCGTCGAGCGACTCCCAGACGTCTTCGTCGGCCGTGCCGGCGACGTCCATCCGTTCGAAGGCATCGTCGACGCCTTCGGTCCCGCTCGCTGCCTCGAGATCCTCGAAGGGATCGGCTACCGCTGAAGGCTCGGCCGTCGAAGCGGTCGGGTCCCGCGCTCCGACCCGAGGCCGGTCATCGCGAGACGCCGACTCCTGTGTCGCTGCGTCGAACAGCGGGGTGCCGTTGTCGGCATCGAGGTCGTTGTCGGCATCGAGGTCGTTGTCGGCA
>SL_4KL_010_BRINEDRAFT_10001791_pt1 | contig 12010 bp, 12 predicted proteins | sample SodLak_010_BRINE_2_FD_10664 | JGI IMG/M metagenome (IMG submission 10664) | reverse complement strand
GCGCTTTACGCCTAAGATACCTTTAAGCAAGCACATGTGAACTGTTTGCCGAGGGCAGTCCATCTCAGCTCCTTGCTTCATGTACCTAGTGCCCCATGTCTGACTTGCATACATGCTTGCAATTGCTGGAAGTGCATAACCTTTAGCCAACCAAAGCATGCTGTGGGACAAAGCCGAAAGTAAGCTGGCTGGAAGTGCATAACCTTTAGCCAACAAAAGCGTGCAGTGGGACAAAAGAGAAAGTAAGAAAAGACAGAGAAAAAATATGACTAGAACAGGGAAATCCCTGCAGGGACTGTTTGCGCAAATTGTAATGAGGGATGAGGTTTACATCTGGTGCAAGCAACAGGCAAACCCCCATCATCAAACTAGCTAGTTCCTATAGGAAATCTTCCCACATGGGACACGTTTCATGCCACTGGCAAGTATCCCCTATGTGAGGTGCTAACTCCTACGTAGTTCTAGAACTAGAAGATCTTCTCTTTCTTTTTCTTGTCTGCATGCGCATGTCTTGTAAGCTGACTGCCCTCACTACCTTCCTCCACTATTTTAGCCTGTTTCAAACTTTCCTGATTAAGTTTCACGATTATTATTTTAGTACGCCTGCTCTATATACGGTTTATCCGTTTATATACGTGGCATATGATTATATTTAAATATTAATTTTTTTGAAGAGAGGCATGAGTGAGCAGGAAAAATCTCCACGTCTCGCTTCAGACTTTCTGGACCTGGACCACTACGAGGCGCTGGGAGTACGAAGAGATGCCACATCACAGGAGATCAAAAATGTGAGTGGTTTATCTTGTGGATGCATTACATGCTCCAAGAGTACATGGACAATGTACGCGATCACATTGTGATCAGACCTGGGCCTGGAAGTCTGGGTGCAGCCTTGGGGGACCATGTCTTGCCTAGGACAGTAAGTTACTAGAACATCATGAAAGCCTGATCATTGTGCCTTTTCATCGAGTGGACTGGATCCCTCTGAACTTTGATCAAGCTCCTGATCATGAGTACTCGTGATACTTAATCTAGTGAAGGTTCTGAAGCTTGAAAACCCGTGCATCTTTGGTCAGAATGCCAATAGTGAGCATCTATAATGATTGTTATGTCGTAAATTGTTGCAGGCTTTCTATGCCCGTGCACGATTCCTGCACCCGGACAAGGGAGGGACCTCTGCTGCCTTTGCTCGCTGCCAGGAGGCAATGCGCATATTGAGCAATGTGAGGAGCCGCCAGGTGGGTGAATGATCACGCATTGAAAAATCATATGATATCAAGCACAAAGCACAAGATGAAAATGGATTGCTGTTCAAGCACCTTAATAAGGAAATTGTGTTGCCATCGCGTCACGAACAAAAGTGCCCCTGATCAATTCACAAGTGCCAGGTATGGCATTCATTGGGCACTAAGCTTGAAATCAAGCCTAGTCACGCTTGCAACAATGAAATCATACTCTTGCAAAGCCACGACTCTGCATTGGACAGCACCCTCAAACAGCAGCTGTTCTAGTAGGAGGGTTTGCCAGGATCCTTCTAAGAATAATGTGCTTTGTCCTCAGGTGCTCGCTCACATGTCTTGCCAGTGCACAAGCCCACAGAGGGAATCCTACTTCTATGATTCAGTGCATGCTCACTTCCAGGTCTGTCAAGGGGCCTCTTCCAATCACAAGTCCCCTACGTCTCAGGGCCTCATTCACCTTCCTTAGAGCAGTGCATCTCCATGCGCAGGTTTATGACCAGCTTGTGCCTGTGCTGTTGCGCAGGTTTATGTCATGGTTGGTATGACCAGCTTGTGCCTGTGTTGTTGCGCAGGTGTATGACCAGCTTGTGCCTGCTGCTCCCACGGATTCCTCTCGCCCATGGCCCACAACCAGCTACCACCGCACGCACATCGCCAGCAGCCTGTACAAAGGGCAGCTCTATGATGACATTGAGGACGACTGGGGGGACAAGGACATGCCAGGTGTGTCACTGCTAGCAAGCAGAGGAGCCAATTTGGTGGGCAATGATTGGGCTGCCGAGCCTGGTCTTTTCCCTGCCAGATTTAACCTTTTTCATGGAGACTGGACACAAAGAAAAATGCTGTCAACTCAAACAAGGACGTGTGGGGCAGCACCTGCCCAGGAAGACGTTCTCAGGGACTCTGAGCTTTTGAACCGTCAGCCAAAAAGAGGGAAGGACATGCAGTTTGAACCGGCACACTGTCTGCTACACACCTTGCAGGCATCAGTGTCTGGATTGACAGTGAGAGCGGAAGCGAAGAGGGCGCGAGGTAAGAGGGGCCTGGAGGTTGAGCCCAAAGCGCAGTCTTGCGTATCCTTCTACAAGGCCAGCGCCAGCTCAGTCAGCAGGGAGTTTACAACACAAAACCTGTAAAGCCCTGATAGGGATCAATCAGGCTTTGGGTAAAATTTTGCCTTTGGCTTGCAGCAGCAGTTGACTCAAGGTGCTGGTGCCTTGCATTCATGTCGGTTTCTCCCAAGAAGTGCCGAGCTGTAGTTGACAGAGGGCTGCTCTAAAGGATACCAGCTTGCTACTGGCCGTGCTGCACCTGCCCCATCGCCTGCAGCATGGTGGAGCCAAAGGGATGTGCTGATGGATCCTAGGCCTGTTACTGATCATTTAAAGCATGAGCACGCCGCTCTTGCACCACGGCATCTTAATTTCAATGAGCCCTGCCCACAGTGGATGCACACGCGCACACAACATGCTAATGCATGTACACCCTCATACGCATGCCATAGACGTCCCTGCTCAGAGCTCACACAGTGCCCCTTGGGTTAAAATTGTTGTTTAGAGCCCAGGCAACAGCTGAGGCGGTGCCTGAGCCCTCAAGCTTGGTGGTTTCTGGCGTGCTGGAGGGTGCCATGCTGGAGGTCCTAGCCGCACAAGGTGTCGAGTGCAACCCCTCCACGCAGCTGGTGCGCAAGTAGTCAAACTGCTGCAGCGTCTCCAAGATGCAGCGCAGCTCTATCTACTAACCCAACTCTTAAACAGTTTTTTATCGCTGTGATCAAGCACTTGAATTCAAGAGCGCCCAAGCGTATTGTGCTGATGTGTGGTATGCTTGTTGAGGTTGGCACAGGATTTTAGCTTCCCTGCAGCGCAAGACCTGCATGACCTGCATGAGATTGCGGCATGCAATGCGCGTGCTTTGATTGCAAAAGGACATTGGCGCAAGCAAAGGGCAGCTTGAGCAGCAAGCCTGCCGTGGCATAGAAAGCTCTCATGCTACAGGTGCATTGAATGCGGCATTTATTTGCAGATAAGATGGAGGCCGTCTGTATACATATCCGTACATGATTGGTGGGCACCACCACAAGGCACGCAAAGCACTGCTTGGCCTTGTGTTGCAAAAGTTCTGGAACACTTGTCTGATTTTGCACCACAGGTGGTGACGTGCGAGGTCTGCTGCCGCCCGGCCACGCGCAGCTGCTCGGCTTGTGGCATGGCTGTGTGTGAGCTGTGCACTCGACGCATGCATGCCAAGGTACAAAGAGTGTGCTATCTTATTACAACACCATTGCCAGCTCTTCAGCCAACGTTTTTGCCTCTGCAGAAGCACAGGTGCTGCAGAGTCCCGGGTATGAGTGCACAATGCTACAAGCACACGCCTCCCACCAGATACAACTCCTCAGTAGAGCATCTATGCTATCCCATCCGTGGATAACATTTTGAACAAGAAAGCCAAAGAGGATGCTGCATGTCTGCTTTTCGTCCAGGGTGTGCATGGCATGCACTGGCCTGTGGTGGTTGCCCCTGGATCCCTCAGCCTTCGCATTGCCAAGCATGAAATGGAGCGCAAGGAGATGATGGATGCAGCAGAGTGAGTACATTTTGTTGCTGGAGGATGTGCTTTGCCAGCGAGGTTCAAATTGAAAATGACAGCAGGCTTGCTGGTTTTGTAGTGAGTGGCCCCGAGCATGCCTGTGCACTTGGTATCATTTCTGTGTGTAGTGACTTACATTTTATATGTCTTTGCCATCTATCATTGCCAAATTCATGTCTCACTCTGGCAGCATGGCCCGACCATCAGAGCCTCAGGATCCTCCTGCAACAAAAGTCACGTGTTGCTTGTGTATGTGGCCCTTGAGCTGCACAATTGAGATGCTCAGCGTGATTCTTTTCAAAGCAATTGGCAAGAAGCATGCACATCAGAAAAGAGAAGAAAAGTACTAACTACAATGTAGGCAGTAGAGCACTCCATACACAACAAAGGAAGACAGGTCTCTTTGGGCCAAAGCACCGAGAGTGCCCTCCACTGAATGCTGCCCGAAAAAGCATACCTGGCAGGACATGGCCAGGATACATGCCACCTTCAGAACGGGCATTGCGACAAGAATTCGTGGAAGCTGTGGTTCTGGCATCTGTCAAGCCTCAGAGACAGGTAAATGCTGCCCCATCTGGCAGCTTGCGTTGAAAAACAGGGTAGCCAGGCAAAAGCTTGGATTGCTCAGCCTTTACAGCGCTTCAGGAAGTCCTGGTCAAAACGGAAAAAAAGACCAGGCTTGTTCCATCAGCCGTGATCCGTCCTATCATGCACAGCTGGCTTCCAAACTGTTCATCATCATCAAGATGCACGTTGATTCTATGCTGCGGCAGTTCCCAATATAGCAGTCTGGCTCTCACAGCTGTCTAGAGGGAGAGTATTTCACCGTCTGCTGTGATGACGCATCCATTGAGAAAGGGTGGTACTGTGGTTATCGCACTAGGAACACACCACTGTGGGTCCAGATGTTCAAGCCTGGAACAAAGAAATCCTCACTGTTGGTGCAAATGCTAGAAGGCAGGCATGCTTAGCAGGGGTGTTGACCATTGCCCTGTTACAGCAAAACATGTGGCCACATCTTTTGACGCCTTCTACTGCTCAACATCTTGCAGGTTCGATTTGATCCAGACCTCTCGCAGTATTACATGTGGACGCAGACCAAGTTTGCAGTTTACTTGGCCGTGCACATCCCCATAGGTGGGTGAGCTGCCCTCCAAAGTGTGTTAGCCTACAAGTTGCAGGTTCAACCAGGGGGCGGGACTTAGCACTCAAGTTCAACCAGGGGGGGCAGGCCTTTGCACTCAACGCCAGGTGCATCTGGTCAGCTCCTACAACTCACTATCCCAGCATAAACACTTGGCATACCCCAGGTAGCAGGCAGACGGGATCACCTCTTGCTGTGCTGCAGAGCATGTGCGCGCATCCAGAACACTCCTCACACCGCTTGACTTGTCACTGCACCACATTAGATGGTATTCTGATGCCCTGTTGTCGGTCTTCATTATTTTTTGGTCCGTTTCCTTTGAAATTGCAGGCGGCCCTGATGTCCCTGCAGTAGTGCATGTTGAGGAGGTGGAGGAGTGCGGCAGCAAGAGGGTGATTCTCTCCGTAGGGGCCAGCAGGGCGGTGAGTGGCACAGCTTCCTCCCACCGCCTAAAGCTGCCATGCGCTGCACCAGCAGCCTGTGGCATGCTTGAGCAAGCAGGCCAAGGCCACTCCAAGCTTCCCATTGCTGCACCAGCTGGCTGCAGCTCTCCTAGGCTGGCCTTGCTTGATGCCAGCCTGGGCAAGGTGCCACAGAAGTTGGCCTCGCATCAGAAAGGCGCGCTGGGGGGGCTGCGGGGTGGAGCGGCTAAATTGAAAGAATACGGCCAGTCAGTTAGGCAAATTGAGGGGGGCTTAGATGCAAGGGAGGCGGATGACAGCAGCGAATGCAGAGACAGCAACATTAGTGCAGCTAGCGCTGCAGGCACTGCTGCGGGATGCGTAGATGTCAGGGAGGTGGATGACGGCAGTGACAGTTGCAGCGATGCAGGCCCTGAGGCCAGCTCTGGATGCGATGACAGCCGCAGCACGTTTGGCGAGTGCGGGCTGAGCAGCGCAGGGAGCGTGCACGAGGGGCAGGAGGCGCGGGAGCTGCAACAGGAGGTGCAACAGGAGGTGCAACAGGAGGTGCAGGGCGTACCCGCCCTGGCAGCCGTTGAGCGGGCGCTGGCAGGGCAGCTGGACACCAGCCTGCCCTTGGAGATCACAAGGTGGGTGTGTCACGACTGTGGGCAAGGATTCATGCTGATTAATCCTGGGCAATACATGTAGGGTCCTGCTCACAGGTCCAGGGGGCAGAGGTGCCTCGGCAGAGCCGTTGCACCTTGAAGCAGGGCTGAGTGCCTCTGTTGGGCTCATCCCTAAAAAGGGCTGAGTGCCTCTGTTGGGCTAATCCCTAAAAACCTTATCCTGTGGGCATGCCGATGATGTCCGTAGACGTCACAGGACAATGGTGATGACAAAGGCGATGATGAATTATTAATGACAAGGAGGATGAAAAGGATGGTGTTGCTGATGGCAGTAATAAGGATAAGAAGGATGAGGATGAGGATGATGTGACATTGCGATCATGTGTGTGTATGTGTGTTTGCATGAAAGTGCATGTATGTATGTGTGCGCTGGGCTGATGCGGCAGTAAAAGGCACCAGAAGGACTCCAGAGAATTCTTGTCCGATACATTCAACTGAGAGGCATGATGCGCGGCTGCAACTGCATGCTCAACCAGGAGCTGCACTGTGTTGCGTCACTGGTGTGGCAGCTCTTTCCCAGCTGAAGGGCAGAGCTTCCTTCCCTGAAACCAAGCCTCACAGCCTGACCAGCACTTCCCTGAAAAACATGTGCATACACACCAGTGGAACCTCTACCATACTCTCCCTTTTCTGTACTGCGGTTGCTGGTACGCCGCGTTGCCGCATGCGGATGTGGCCCGGCACATTGTCATGCAGGACGCTGGACAACCGCTTTGTGCTCATTGCCCTGCCCAAGGCTGCAGCGGGCACGGCGTGGCCCTCTGTATTTGTGGGGGATCCCACAGGCGCACGGTGCACACACGGTGGCAGCGAGCCTTTGTACCGCCTGGACGCGTCCGATCCTGAGGAGGTGCGTGCAAGCTGCGCTCGATGGAGAGCACTGCCTGGATGGGTCGAGCCTTGACGACTGGAGGAGGTGCGCACGCTGTGTGTCCAGTCTGTCCAGTGTACAGCTTATATACCTGAAGACAACATGCACACCAGCGGTTGGGCTTGCAACTGCTCTTGAGGGGGTGAGCTGTGTGCTGGTCCCATGGATCAAGGCATGGATGACTGTGTAGCACACGCATGTGTGGCGAGGCACTTTGCAGCTGCCCCTGAGGTGATGTTGAGTAAAATCAACTCCATCCTCTGATGAGCTTTCTGGTGTATGGCATGTGTGCTGAACCGTTGCAATTGAAGCTGGATAAGACCCTTCCATCAAGCCCCCCTAGTGGCCTCATGTGATTCTGCCTCGTTTTTTCATGGTGGAGAGTTGGACAATTTTTTTGACGGTGGAGAGATTTTGGGGAGGCATGCACATGATGAGCGCACAAACACCTTTGAATCCCGGGGTAAAAGGTTGGCTCAGGCAGGGTGGCTCAGCTCCGGGTTGGACTCTCACGTGCAACACTTACTCCAGTGGATGCTTGCAGTGAAGCAAACTAAACACACCAGGGGTATGAGGTTGCAAGCTTGCAAGTGTGCGATGCACAACTGCATGCACCTGCTGCGCATCTTCACCAGGGTGCAGGCTCACGTGGCTTTGACCCTGTGCCCAATCAGCTGGCTAGAAGGGTCTGAATCCTATATGACATAGCAAGTGCCCTGCCAGATGGTTCTGTATGCCTGCTCTGGCTGGCGTGGGCTCTATGTAGTCGTGGAATGGTCAGGTGAGAAGGCGCATGCTGAGGAGGGTTGCCAGTGCACACTCGTTTATGACATGCTGTGAACCTGCCCGAGCATGATCCAGCCCTGTTTGCTTTGCCTGGAATATTCAGGTGGTGATGGAAGTTGATGTGCCTGGGTGGACAACACCTGCGGATGTGAGACTCAGTGTTACATCCGCTGGCCTTGACCTGCGAGTTGGAAGGATAGGGCGTGCGACTGTGCTTGAGCTGCAGCGGACATTCAAGAGGTAAAGGCAGGCGATCACTTCAACATATTGTTCTTTGCTGCTGGTCAACGTCTTTTAGCCTTCCAACACAGCAGGCCACTAAACTCTGGCGAAGTCAGCAGGCTGGCAGCAGCAGCACTACAGCAGTGGCACCTGCAGCCTCGTTGACCACCATTGGCTGTCTACTGTCTGCTGCTTGCTGCAACTGCGGCTGCCGCCTGTGAATGCAGGGCAGTGCAGGCAGAGCAGTGCACCTGGACACTGGAACAGACAGGAGCTGCTGCGCTTGGAAGTGGTGGCGGCAGCAGTGGCAGCAGCGGGGGCAGCGGGGGAGGATCCAGTGCACAAAAGATCTGCGGCATCCGTGGCAGGACTGAGCAGGACTTCGCATGCGCCCCTTTCCGGAGGGGCTTCCTTGCGCGCCCTGGTGGGATCCTTGTGCTTTGACTGTTTGAGAAGGAGAAGGTGACACAGGTCCTTGCCTGCAAGGCGGCAACCCTGAGCAGTAAGCCAGAAATTGTTGACGTCGGCAGCATGCAAGCCTCACCCACCACCCTTGTCTGTTTGTTTCATTAGACATCTGCATTGAAGTGTTGAAAGCGGCTTGCAGCACGGCTCTTTTTGTAAGCAAGTTGTATGCGTCAAGTGGGCAGCGCGAGGCTTGCTGCTTGTGAATATCTGCCCATACACTCAGGTGCGTATGAGGGGCTTCGCCATTTTTCCCTGGTAATCAAGGCCCCATTCAGCTTGAGCATTAATTCCCTCTAGCACCAAGAAATTTCATGCTCGTGTGTGCATTCAGTTTCGCCTGTCAACTGGTCCAAGCACCTTGGAACCAAAATGTTAAGGCTGAGCTTTTGGACACACCAAGGAGAGGAGATACACCATCATGCAGGCAAGCTCTTTGTTTGCTCGTATACTTTTTTGCAGTTTGAAATGTCTGTCTCCTTTTATGAAAAATTTGCGTACACGCCAGAGTTGGCGACATGTAGGATCACGTTGAAACAAGGTTTGTAGTTGTCCTCCTGTGGCTAGTCAGGTCAGATGTAAGTGTGCCGTGCCTTTGTTTTTGTTCAATCCTAATATTCCGTCATCTGACACAATAAATGAGAAAGGAGCAAGCACCATCAATGTTTGGTCTTGACAAGGTTCAAATTGTGTGTGCAGCTGCATTTCCAGGGCGCAGCAGTCGAGAAGCCAAGATTGCTTCATTCTTCAAAGAGGATGAGGATCAATTTGGCTTGAAGTGCATGCTTCAGGTAAATCTTGATCAAAAAGCCAACATAACAGCATGTCAATTGACCAGTCATTCCATCAAGTCACAATATGACAAACACGCACCTTGTGAAGCACTTGCTGCTACCAGCGTTTCTGATGCCGAGCTACAGAGTGAAGGTTGCATGCAAATTTTCTGCTTTTCAGATAGATCATGCCTTCAAAATTCAAAAGAACAAGGTTGGATGGACCTCCATGTACTTGGTGTAAGTGCGCACCCGCAGTCAGTGATTCCAAAGGGTGTGCATATGCTGGATAGCACTTTTGTTATTTTTGGCTTGTTTAAAATGAATTTAGAAATCAAGTCTGCGTAAAACCCACTTTGATGCCCATATGATGCTCACGCAGGCTTTTGTGTACCGTACCACCGGGAAGGTCTATGTTTGCAGTGGAGAGGCAGGGCAAGGACGCTGGGTAGACCGCGTTGCTGAACTGCCTCAGGTGCAAATTAAGAATGTGCTTATTTGAATAATGCAGAGGGAGTTTGCAGAATGCAACTTGGCTTTCCTCTTCTGACCTGTAAGGACCTTTAATTGGTCCACACAAGCGATAACTATCCATTTATCCCTAGGGCATAACCTTTCTTCAAAAGCCCATTTTTTGCATCTTGGCTGTGATGCACTTACTTTCTTCAGCTACATAACCTGGGTAACCCTTGATGTGATGTTTCTTAGAAGGCAACCTTGGATCAATGAGATAACTTGTCATATCAGGTACATGCGTGCCTACGATTCTCATACTTTCATCATATGTTTAAGTCCAGTGTTCAAAATGTACACCTTTAAAGCACTGCACTCAGCATGGAAAGCATTCCATGAGCAGTCAATTAAGAGCACCAGGGAGGCGACAAAGCCCATTTTCATGGCCAACCCATTGATGTTGGTCATTCAATGCAATTTGCAGGTGACTCCACATCCCTAATAAGAATCTGGCAGTCATATTCACCTGAGAAATAATACATGTCACACCTCCTTTTTCGTCTGCTTGCAACACAGGAAGTGAAGGATTTGGTACCCAATTATTGAGCTGCTCTCCAATGAGCCTCAACCCTTCAGGAGCTACTTATGGAGATCATCCTGAGAAATGGTTTCTTCAAGGTCTCATTTATCGAATTGGTAGTACCAAGTAGATACTAAAGGCAAACAAATACCATATGGCATGGCTGATCTGTGACCTAATCAGACTCTCTCTGATTTCGTTCCTCAGTGGCTTAACAAACTTAGCTATTTCATTCCACACTTCATGGCTACTGTTTAATTGGCAGTGACAACTTGTCACTTGAAGTGCCAGACCAATCATCCTAATGGCTGGCTTTTAACCCTAGAAACGCCTAGCTGCAACCCTGGAAAAATGAAAATGAAAAACTATGCGGGCAGTAAAAATCCCTGCATTAACTAAAAAAAGGAGACACATTGGCCTGAAGAGCGCTCCACCAGAGAAAACAATTTTCAAAAGCATTTTACGAAAGTGAGGATATGGAGGGTGACAAGCCGCCCCCTGCTCCAGATCAAGACTTTAGGAGCAACTGGTTTGTTCAAGAGCGTGTCTGGTTGTAGTCAGTTTGTGCAAATAATCCTCTGAGTGCGCATGCAATCCAAGAGCAGTTGTATGGGATTTTTGTGTAGAAGGTCAGGCTCTTAAAGATGATCATCACAAAGTTAAGTATAAGTATAAAGCATTAGAGACATGAATAGAGCCTCCCACACCAAGAGGGATCTTTAAGATGATCATCATGGTGTTAAGTATTACAGGTATAAATAGAGCCTCCCAAGAAGGATGGTATGAAGGAGGAAAATTTCAGCCTTTGAGCGCTTACAAAGGTTGCATAACCTTCCTTGTAACCTCTGCCTGACCGACTCCTTACATAACTTAATCCAAGCTGCCACTTTGGGACATTTGTTTTATTGGAACAATACAGAGAAGATAAGCTTACAAGGAAGAAAGCAGGGGCTCGTTATGGTACCTTGGCGTAACTTCTGACGGACACTTAACATGACAGCATCCGAGCATGCAGCCACACCAATGCTTGCAGCAGCTCATCGTGTACATGGGGTTGTAAGGGATACTGCCCTATGCGACAAATGTTTTGCTTCTCTTTGGCTATCTAAGGCATGTGTACTTACAGGTGGTTTGTACGGCTGTCAGACTTGGAGCAATTGGAGCAGGTTCTTACGTGAAGGTGATGTATTTAGGTCTAACCTACAGACACTGCCCTTGAATTCCAGAAAGGGCTCCCTAGGAGCGAAGCAGTCTGCGCCTAGTTGGGCCATGCTGCGTGAGTGTGAGCATGAACCTCTGCAATCTTATTGGTTTAGAGCTGCTAGTGAATTTCACAGTGGCCTTTTGTCCTCCAATAGTGACACTCTTAAGCAGGCCCTTCACACAGACCTCAAGCTCCTGCCTCGGGCTAAAACACGTCGGGCTTTGAACATCTTGTGCGCCTTTGAGGTTAAGGATGAGAAAAGTGTGGAGGGACATTGCTGACATGAACCCTCTGGAAAGCGACAACAAACTGGTGACTTACCATTCTTGGTTTACCTGTCCTCTCTTAGATCTTCAAGCTGATTCACGCACTTGGGTGCGGAATGGGGGTGCCCCCCTGATGCCTCCTCGCTATCTGCACCTTAATCTCCCTAAGCATGTTATGAGGAATGTGAGCAGCTTTTTCTTGCGAGCACATACTCTCGCGGTGGAATCAACCATCTGGCGCGGTGGAAATGGCCACTGTGACAAGTATTCCTGTGCTGCTGTTCAAAATGAGGTGCATGTTCTTTTTCACTGTCAAGACTTGNTTG
>SL_4KL_010_BRINEDRAFT_10001784_pt1 | contig 12029 bp, 8 predicted proteins | sample SodLak_010_BRINE_2_FD_10664 | JGI IMG/M metagenome (IMG submission 10664) | reverse complement strand
AAAAAAAAAAAAAAACTGACATGTCGAATTAGTTAAAAAAAAAAACAATAAACATGTATATGATAGTGTATCCATATTAAACATTTTTGAAGATTTATTTTTAATTTAAATAGTCATTTATCAAATATAAAACTTTTGAGCACATTAAGGATACTATAGTAAATTTTTTTTTTTCAATTTTTATGTTTTTTTATAAGTTTGTTAACTTATACTTTCTTTTTATCCTATGTTTTTTCACAAAACGAAAAAATAAACTTGAAAAAATGCGAATAAAGTAATAAAATGAAAAACATATACAAAAAAATGAAAAAAGGAATTTCATTAATATATGTTTTTCATTTTTTAGATTTTTGCTATGTGTTTTAGTATTTTATGTTTTGTTCCTATTAAAGAAAGATAGATTCTGTTAATTTACAAACAAAATTTCTTTATGGCTAAAACACATTTTACGTAGTTTACGTTTTATTCTAAACCTTATATTTAAGGATATATATAAAGATGTATTTAATTTATACAACATAATATGTAGATTTTTATATATTTTTTTATTCTAATTTTTTTTATACAATTTAATATATCTGGTTTAGAATTGAATACTAAAAAAAAAAATAGAGTTAAGAAAAAATTTAAAATAAATTAAATACAATATTAAAAATTTTGAAAAACCCTTAATTTTTAAACTAAAAATGTCGAAGTTTTAAAATATTCACTTAAGTGGATTTTAAAATTTCAAGAATCAAAAATTTGTTAAAAAAATTTTAAAGAGATTTTTAATGTTAGTAGAATATATATTTGATTTTTCTTAACTCTTTTAAAAAATTTAGATGACTGAAAATACAGAAAATTTAAATAAGGACACTAACTTGTCCGTTCAATCACTTTCATTTAATATTGATTTAGTCAAATATCCTATTATTACGGAAAAAACTTATTTAGCTTTATATAAAAATCGTCAATACACTTTTGATATTGATAAAAGATTAAATAAAACTCAAATTAAAAAATTATTTTCTAATTTATTTAATGTTGATGTAATCGCCGTTAATACACATATACCACCTCGCCAACAGCTACGTGTAGGTATGGCTCAAGGTTATCGCCCCTCTTTTAAAAGAGCTATTATTACTTTAAAAGAAGGACAATCAATTAATTACAATTTAAAATCAAATAACGAAGTTTAAATAAACAAAAAAGCTATTCAATATCTTCGATATTCTAAATTTTTTTTGTAATTTGAAAAAATGTTGTTTGACAAATATATATAAAATATACGTGTATTTTAAAAAGTACTTAAAAAATTGGCTATTATTACGCGCACGCCACACTTTAAAAAAGATCGAAATTTTTGGTAATAATTTAATAAAAAAACAAAAATAAAAATTTATATATACTTTTAAATACACAGGGGGTCTAAAAGACGGGAAACGGGTCGCATTTTAGGGGACTCAGCATTGAAAACAAAATTTTAAATTTAATATTTATTAATATACGCCCGTATAAACTGTTGAGGGGACTAATATAGGTTTCCTTGTATTGGTTTTTCTCTACAATGAAAACCAATAAAGCGATAAGTGTTCAAATTTTTTTGGAAAAAATTGGACGTGTAAAAACCAATAGGCTGTCAAACGAAAATTACTGTTATAATCTCCGTTATATTGATTTTTGCAATATGTAAATCGGAGTATAAGGATAGTTTTAGAAAACTATTGAAAAATATTCTAATTACTTCCTTTGTTAAAAGATCAAATTTAATCTTTTAATTAAAGTGTATTATACTTATTTTTATAATTAAAACAAAAAAATCAAGAACTTGAAGAACAAACACCGTGTTATTTTGTAGGTATGCTCATAAAAGTAAACCTATACTAGGTAGGTATTCGAGTAGAGGTTTACCTCTACTCAGTAGGTTACCGAGTAGAGGTAAACCTCCACTCGGTAGGTTACCTCGCAAAGGAGAACCTCCACTAGGTAACCTAGACTCGCTACTTCCCTTCGGCGTTGACGATGTATACGGGTGCCTAGTACAAACTAGACTCGCTACTTCCCTTCGGCATTGACGATATCTACAGGCACCTAGTATAAAAAACACATTTTGTAGGAGTAAAAAATACTTTTTCTGAAAATTTATTTAAAGAAAAAGGACGAGAAAAATGTTAACGTTTAACATAAGTATATTACCTTTAATATAAAAAAAGAATAGTCAAATTTTCTTACAAAATCATAAAAAATGGGAATTCATTTATTAAATCCGTGTACACCAGGTACACGTAATCGATCCGTATCGGATTTTAGTGAATTAACACGTACAAAACCAGAAAAATCATTAACATCTTACAGACAAAGATCAAACGGACGTAATAACCGTGGTATTATTACATGTCGTCACCGTGGTGGTGGGCACAAACGTTTATATCGAAACATCGATTTTAGACGTGATAAAATTGGAGTGCCTGCAAAAGTTTTATCTGTTGAATATGATCCAAATAGAAATGCAAGAATTGCTCTTTTACATTATGAAGATGGAGTAAAACGTTACATTTTACATCCACGTGGTTTAAACCCAGGTGAAATTATTATTTCAGATTTAAATGCACCTATTTTAGTTGGAAATTCGCTACCTTTAAGAAATATTCCTTTAGGTGCAGAGATTCATAATGTTGAATTTCAACCTGGTGCTGGTGGTCAATTAGCACGAGCGGCTGGTTCTTTAGTTCAAATTGTAGCTAAAGAAGGTGATTTTGTAACAGTACGTTTACCATCAAAAGAAATTCGTCTGATTTCAAAAAATAGCTGGGCTACTCTTGGACAAGTTGGTAATGTAGAAGCTTATAACTTAACCATTGGTAAAGCTGGTCGTTCACGTTGGTTAGGTATTCGACCTACTGTACGTGGGTCTGCGATGAACCCAGTAGACCACCCACATGGTGGTGGTGAGGGACGTGCTCCTATTGGACACAGTCGTCCTTTAACGCCTTGGGGTCGTCCTGCTTTAGGTAAATTAACACGTAAACCTAAAAAATTTAGTAATGTTTTCATTATTCGTAAACGTAAATAACAAATAACTTAATTCTAAATTTTTGACTTATAAAATCATAACTGTGTTTATTTTTTTATCATCTATTTAAAAAAATAGAAAAGTTTCTTCAAGACTCGAAGACTTAAAGATTTAATACTTATCTAAAAAAAGTTTAAACCTAGCACTAGGCGCTTTGTAATAGGGCACTTTTTGACGTTAAGGGTGTCCTCGGTACCCTTTTAAAGCGTTAAGCGGTATATATTATCTAGTAGACCCCGTGTTTATCTAAAAAAAACACGGAGGGTCCACCCTAGCCTAGGTTACTGACCATAGGTTGACCCCCTACGAGGGAACCGATTTAGCGGTCAGAGTTTTCTTATGGTATTTTATGATAAAATTCAAAACGAAAACTTCAGTTTACAACCATCGCTAACTTATAAGTTGAGCGATCATAAAAATCAGCTTTATTTATGTGTTTGCCACATAAAATTTTTTGTTAAAGATAGTGAAAGAGATTTCGATAAATTTTTTTCCCGCGTTTTTAAACGTACCTCAAACAAGTATTGGTCCCCTCTAGCTAAGCGACACGACCCTACTTGTTATTTATTTTAACGAAACCTTCCTATCCGTAAAATTCCCTTTTATGCCACGTTCAATCACAAAAGGTCCATTTGTTGCTGGACATTTATTAAAAAAAGTAGAAAAATTAAACAGTATGGGTAAAAAAATTGTAATGAAAACATGGTCTCGTTCATCTGTTATTATTCCTCCTATGATTGGTCACACTATTGCAGTGTATAATGGTCGAGAACATATTCCTGTTTTTATTACGGACCAAATGGTAGGTCACAAGCTAGGTGAATTCTCATTAACACGTACATACCGTGGTCACGTAAAAACTGATAAAAAATCAAGACGTTAATATTATACTCCGCTTTTTTTTAACGCGGAGGTCTTGTTCTAGGGCCTCTTGAAGCTGTATAAGGGTATACTATGTACTATTATACCTCCCCAAGTTTGACGAGTAGAGGTTACCGAGTTTACTCCTTGTTTAAAGGAGGGTCCGGTTAACCTCTACTCGTTACCCTTTTTTTTTTAATTTAGTGTTTTTCCTTTTTGTATTCTATTTATTACTTTACAAGTAGTTTTATTTATTGTATATTATTTGTATATAAATAAGCGTTAGATCTGAATTTTAAATGACTATGACTATATTCATATTCATTTCTCAAGATATCAAACAAATAGTTTAGACATTTATTTGATATCTTGAGAAATCTCGGAGACTTAAAAATAATCTTTAAGTATAAAAAAGGACCTTCGAGATTTAAAATTCAAAAAAAACCGATAAATTCAAAATAAGTAAAAAAAAAAAAATGAAAGAATAATAAAATTATGACTAATGAAACAGCAAATATTGGACGTATTGTTCAAGTAATTGGGCCTGTAGTTGATATCGTTTTTGCTAAAGGTCAAGTACCTAACATTTACAACGCATTAACTATTAAAAGTAAAAACGCTGCTGGTAAAGATGTAGCAACAACTGTTGAAGTACAACAATTATTAGGTGATAATGCTGTACGTGCTGTATCTATGCTACCTACTGAAGGTTTAATGCGTGGTATGGAAGTACTTGACACACAAGCACCTGTAAGTGTACCTGTTGGTCCAGATACTTTAGGTCGTATTTTTAACGTATTAGGTGAGCCTGTTGATGAATTAGGTCCTGTAAATATCAAACAAACTAACCCAATTCACCGTCCTTCTCCTACTTTCGTAGATTTAGATACTCGTTTATCAATTTTCGAAACTGGTATTAAAGTAGTAGACCTTTTAGCACCTTACCGTCGTGGTGGTAAAATTGGTTTATTCGGTGGTGCTGGTGTAGGTAAAACAGTACTAATTATGGAGCTTATTAACAACATTGCTAAAGCACACGGTGGTGTTTCTGTTTTCGCGGGTGTAGGTGAAAGAACACGTGAAGGTAATGACCTTTACGGTGAAATGAAAGAATCTGGTGTAATTCAAGAAAAAAACTTACCAGAATCTAAAGTAGCCTTAGTTTATGGTCAAATGAATGAACCACCTGGTGCTCGTATGCGTGTAGCCTTAACAGCTTTAACAATGGCAGAATATTTCCGTGACGTAAACAAACAAGACGTATTATTCTTCATTGACAACATTTTCCGTTTCGTACAAGCTGGTGCTGAAGTATCGGCTTTATTAGGTCGTATGCCTTCTGCTGTAGGTTACCAGCCTACTCTAGCTACAGAAATGGGTACTTTACAAGAACGTATTACTAGTACAAAAGACGGTAGTATTACAAGTATCCAAGCTGTTTATGTACCAGCTGATGACTTAACTGACCCTGCTAGTGCTACAACTTTCACTCACTTAGACGCTTGTACTGTACTTTCACGTAGTTTAGCAGCTAAAGGGATTTACCCAGCCGTAGACCCATTAGATTCTACATCAACAATGTTACAACCATGGATTGTTGGGGAACAACACTACTCAGCAGCAGGTAATGTAAAAGGTACATTACAACGTTACAAAGAACTACAAGATATTATTGCCATCTTAGGTTTAGATGAACTAAGTGAAGAAGATAGATTAGTTGTAGGTCGTGCTCGTCGTATTGAACGTTTCTTATCACAACCTTTCTTCGTTGCTGAAGTTTTTACAGGATCACCAGGTAAGTACGTAACTTTATCTGAATCTATCGAATCTTTTAACCGTATCTTATCAGGTGAGTTAGATAGTTTACCTGAAGCAGCCTTCTACTTAGTAGGTAACTTAAACGATGTTTTAGCTAAAGCTGAAACTATTCAATCTTAATATCTAACAAACTAGGTTCCCTCGTAAAGGTGAACCGGGGTAATAATTTTTTTTTACGAAAAAAAAAAATTATATCCTTTTTTCTTAACAGAAAAACGGAGTATACTCGGTAGGTTTCCTCACAGAGGAGTACCTCTACTCGGTAACCTAGACTCGCTACTTGCCTTCGGCCTTGGCGATGTCTACGGGAGCCGAGTACAACCTAGACTCCTTAACAAAGTCTAAGGGCACCTAGTGCTTTAAAAAGGTAGGTTTTCCGAATAGGAAAACCTACCCCTCCGTGTTTCTTTGAAGAAACACGGAGTTCCTTTATAATAGTTTTAGGTTAGGTTTATTATTAGTTTGTTATAAACTATATTGTTAACAACCTTAATTTAATAATATTAATGGATATTTTTAATATATTATATAGTCTTTATAATTTTATAGTTTATAGTACCTTCATTATAGTACATTCATTAAAAATAGATTTTTTTATCCTAAAAACGAAATAATATTTAACCTTTTTAACTATATCTAAAGTTTTTTAGATAAACTTACCCATATTAATTTTTTAATTTAAAAATTAATTATCCGTGTTTCGCAATACGGAGGGTTGAAGTTTAAAATCTATAGTCTTTACCGATCCACCAAAATTTAAACTTCAAAAAGAGGACACGGTAAATTCACCATTTACTTATTAGAAAAAAATGTTAATATAAAAAAAGAAAAAGAAATTTTGGAAAACATTTTAAGTTTAATAAAAAAAAACGTTTATTTCTTTCCAAAATTCAATAAATAAAATTTATTTCTTAGAAAATTAGGCTTTGTAAACCGGACCTCTGCGTTTTTTTGATAAACGTGGAGTAATTTCACAAAACTGGAAGTTTAAAACTTATCAAAGAAAATATTCCGTCCGGAAGTAAAATTTTTTGGATATGAACTATTTTTATAGTTGTCAAAGGGGGAAGTTCTAAAAAATCTTCTCTCTTTAGCTTTCATAATCTATTATGATGTGATTACTCGCATCAGTGCGTGTGGATCTCGTTTAGCCTTGACAATGTTTAACATAAATGAGTCTAGTTTACCGAGGAGAGACATAAACTACGAAGTCCTCACGAAGTCCACTATACGAGGAACCTACGTATTAGAAATTATTACCTTATGTACTAAGTTTGAAAAGTTTATAAAGTACACAGTATAGGAAAAATTTTCCAAAATTATGAAAGCATCTTTTAAAAAAGTTAGCAAAAGCTAGCAAAAATCTTTTACAATATTTTAAATTTAAAAAGAAAAAAGAAAAATACATATTGTTTATTATATTCTAAAAAGAGAATATTATGTCTGAATGGAGACAATAAAATGTATAAAAAAAGTTTGTCAAAAAGAGGAGAAAATTATCCTTTAGAAAGTAGAAAAAGAAAAAATGCATCATATTATTATTATATTCTTTGTCGTAGACACTTGAATTTTTTTAATTCTTCAACGGTAGAAAGTGAAGGGAAAAAAAAGAATTTATTAGGATCTGGTAAACTTCAAAATCAAGTAGGTTTGTCATATAATAGTGTTGGTATAACTGATTTTAGAAAATTATTAAAAGATTCTAAAAAACAGAAAACAAAAAAAGAAACTAATTCTAATTATAGTTTTCCTGTCAGAAGTAAATCTCTACTAGACAACCTAGAATCATCAAACTTAAATATTTCTAAGGGCGCTGAGTACATGAGTAAAACATTTGGATTTACTCAGAAAAGTTATGTCAAACCAGGAAATGGGACAAGTTTTTCAGAATTTAATCAAGGTGGGTTTTTTCCTTATCGTAAATCATTTCTTTGTTATTGGCTTTTACCTTTTGTTGGTTTTGTTTCTTCAGCTACTTTTTCGTCAAATAATCATTTGACACACGAATCCGCTTTTTATCTACCTAATACTTTTCAAACATCCGATTCTAAACAAAATTTAGAAGATTTATTAGGTAAAAAAAATTTAAGAGATACAGATGATTTGGGTCCAGAGTATGAATCTAATGGTTTTTATCCTTTAAAAAAACAAACTATTGGTTTAAATAAAACGGAACCTCCTTTTTTATTTAACGATAAAAACTCCTTGTTTGCTTCAACAAACAAAGAGGGTCTGGGAAGTTTTTTAAGTAAAAACTTGAATTCTGTTATAGCGCGATCAAATTTAGAAAAAAAATCTAATAGTTTTATTTCGTCTCATGTAGATAATAAAAATTTAAAAAGTGAAAATCCAAATTTATATTTGGATAATAGTATTGCATATGAACTAAAAAATAACATATATAATGAGGATTTAGGTATAAATACAACTTCGAATAGTACTAAATATTGTATGTTATATTTAGATTGTTTAGAAAATGATTTAAAATTTTTAGAAAAAGGAGAAGTTGGAAAACCTCTAAAAAGAAATTTACAAACTCCAAGTTTTGTCAAATCAAGTTTTCACCCTAATCCTTTTTCATCTTTATTATTAACAGAAGGTAAAAATCACTTTAATGGTGTAATTGATGATATTTTATCCGTTAGTGCGCAAGAGCGGTTAGAAGAAAAACCTAATGGTTTTTCTTCGCCTTTATATCCAAATTCTTTTTTTAATAGAGTTTTATTATCAAATAACGAATTTGATAAATTTATGTGTGAGCCTTTAAAGCTAAATTTAAATGTTCCAGACCTGTTTAGCGTATCTGAGTTTGGCAAAATTCAAAACAGTAAAAATTTCGTAACAAATAAATATTCTAATGTAATTTTTGGAAAAGAAAAAGAAAATGTAGGTCTCTCTTTTGTCAATTTAAAAATTCCTAAGGAATTTTTAGAATTGAGAAAACTCGAAGATTTTAAAGAACCTTTTCGGTTCTTTAAAACTTCGACTTTTGAGGCCTCTCAAAAGGAGACCTCTACGAGAGACCTAGACTCGCGGCAGCACGAAGTCGTCCGCCCCGTCTGACGACGGAGTCTCGACTTCGTGAGGCCTTCGCTTGGCCTAAGCGAAGTCCACGGGTTGCTGTCGCTCGTACTTGGCCTAAGCGAAGTCCACTCTAGTTAATTTTCACTGGAGAGCCGTATGACGGGAAACTGCCACGTACGATTCGGGAACGGGGCGTTGTTATAAACCGAAACGTGGCGCCCTAGTTTAATTACGGCTGTAGAGAGAAGGCGTAGGAAAACGAAGAATTATCCTTGTTTTCGTAAAAAATACTATCCGTGTTTGTTGGACTCAGTAGGTTGTCTAGTAATAAAGCCCTCAAGACGAGCGACTGCCTGTAGCGAGTCTAGGTTGTACTTGGTGCCTTAAACTATTGTTTTACACCGTAAAGGTCTGGTTTTTAATATAAAGGTTTAGTTTACAGCGTAAGGGTACCTTTTACAGCATAAGATTATCTTTTCCATTGTAAAAAGTGGGTTTACCCCGTAAATATATTGTTTACACTGTAGAAATGGGGTTTACAGGTTTTTTTGTTACCACCACCTTGTTGATCCCCCTTGTTGGTTACCTTGTTGTTTACTTTGTTGTTGCTGTGCTTTTTGGTTTTGAAAAGCATTAGTAACTAATTCTAGACGTTGTTAGTCTGAAAAACCTGGTGTTTTTGAAACAAGAGAATTACCTAAACCGGTTCTCCGTGTTTATTTAAAAAAAACACGGAGAGCTAAATTGATACGTTCCTCATCCTTTCTAGCTTTAACTTTATATGTAACGTTACGTAAAATAGCCATCAAAGCTTCATTTTGTAAACGAATAGAGTTTCTATATTTAATTTTTTTAAATAGCGCTCTACTAAGTTGAGCTTGAGTATAAATAGCATTCCTATAAATTTGATTCATCTGATTTAAAGAAACCATTCTTTTTGAACCAATACGTACAATATCATATGCACCTGGTCCTACAGGTCTTTGATTAGGCCCTTGCGTCATAAACGTACTTCTATAAATTGATAGCATAGAATTAAGGTCTTTCAACAAAAGACCTTTACTCGCAGCCCATTCTGCTGCATCACAATAACCTTCACGTGTTGTCTGTACTTTTTTCGTTACAGTTTCTCTCCGTGTTTAGAAACACGGAGGGACCGGTGAAGTTTCTACAATTAAGAAATCATCTGGCTGTTGACTCATAGAACTAATTTGGGTAAAGTTATAAACTTTTCGTATTTTTAACTATTTGTGTACTAAAAATATGATAACATCAATATTAAAATAATCAAAATTTCAATTTAAAATCTTGCCGCGTCACCCTATTTTTGAGCAAAAAAGGGGGGGGGACGAGGCAAAGGATTTCGCGAATATTTTGTATCAAATGGGAACTTCATGTACTATAGGGGTGTATACACGCAACCCCAAAATACCACAAAAATTTTTAAGAATTCGTTTATGGTAAAAAAAATCATTGTTTTGTAATGTTCGAAATAGATATGTATATACTGGTTTATTTTATAAACCAGTATATACATATTGTAAAAAGTTGTAAATCGACGATTTACGAAACAGTTGAAATCCATTACTAGTCATCATACTACCAAAGGATAAACATGCTTGTAAACTATAGGTTTACAACGTTATAAAGGGGTGTTTTTTTTAATGTTATTCATCAGTTTTTGAAGAATTACGACCTCGTCCACTACGACTACGACCACTACCACCACCAGGTGGTTTTTGAGAATTACGTTCTTCACGACGTTTTTGTTTTTCAATTTCACGACGTTCAAGTACTGCAGGATCTAATTCAGTAAGACGTTTAAGACCACGTTTACCAGGAACTTTTTGACTAGGTGTTTCACTAGGAATAGGGGATTTTGTACTAGGAATTTCATTTGGTACAGGAGTATCAGAAACTGTTTCTTCTACAGGAGCAGGAGAATCAGCACGAGGCGTTTCAATAACTACAGTTTCAGGAATGGGTAAAAGAGTAGTTTCTGTATTTATTGTTTCTACATTTTGTAATTGGTTAGTTTTATCAATAGTTACAGGATATTGTTTCACAATATCTTCGTTGAAACGAATAGCTTTAGGGAATTTTACATAAACAATTTTTAGAATGTAATCTTTAAGAAAAAAACTAAGTGAATAAGGTTCCCAAATACCTCCTTTACCAAGTTCAATAGCATCAACGAATTGATTATAACGATTAGTTTCGTTTAGTACAAAGGTATAAAGCATGTTTTCAAAACCATTACGAAATTCACTAAAGAAAGTGAAAATTAGATCGTTAGTGAAACCATTCGTTAATAAAAAAGCAACAAAGTACAGGTCGAAGAACACCCACCCGTAAGTAAATGTTCCAGGATCTACTTTTTTATTGAAGTGATTTGGTACTGCTTAGTCTTAGTTTATTAGATGCAATTATTCGATCCCCACTTTCTAGTAAGGAAAAAGGAAATCAAGTATTTAAGTTTAAATACTAAAACTTTATTTGAGTTGCGCATAGAGTTTAAGTATCCTGTAACGTATAAAGAATTTGAAAGATACTTAGTTTTATAAATTTATTAATTTATTATTTATTTAATTTATTCTCTAACAATTTAATTAAAGGTTTAAATTAAGACTTCCATTCATTTTGTTGTTTAGTGTAAAAAAAAAATATATGTCAATATATCTATATATATATCTATATATATCAAATTTTTAATCTACGGATAGTGTTTTTAAACTTTATAGCTGACACTTAAAATACCTCTGACTTTCTAGCTAAGGTCGGAACTATTAAGAGGGGTGTTATATTAAACTGCTTATATTCATGACATTTTTTAAAACTTAACTTACGTAAAGGACGTTCGATATGTGATTCTATAACTAATTTATATAATCCTTAGATAAGATATAAGAAACATAATGCTTTAAATAATGTACGTGCTTAAAGATTCTTTTTACCTTAATAAAAAATGTCTGTTATGTACGTTATGTCTCTAAAAAATTTTTTTTTGTTCGAAGTGGATAGACGGATGTCTCAAATGCCCGAGTGATGTCCTAGTTCTGATCTAGTGGTTATATAATAAACGTCCAAGACATGTCCGAGACTTGTCCGAACAGATTGGACAGAATTAAAGGGGCAATTGTAGGTAATTAAAGAAGATGTCCGAGCGTTGAGACGGATGTCCCTGATGTCCGTCGAAATTTAATAAATTTAGATACTCCGTGATTATTTAAATAAACACGGAGTGTCCGGTTTGAAATTTTTCTTACAGAAC
>SL_4KL_010_BRINEDRAFT_10001782_pt1 | contig 12047 bp, 14 predicted proteins | sample SodLak_010_BRINE_2_FD_10664 | JGI IMG/M metagenome (IMG submission 10664) | reverse complement strand
ACGATGTCGATGCTGATGGCTCGTGGCGAAGCGTGATCGTCTCCGGAAGCCTCGATCGCATCACCATCGACGAGTGGGACGCCGCTCGCGAAGCGTTGGCGGGCAACGCCTACCGATCAAAGCAGTTTGAAAAATACGAGATCGACGAGAATCCCAACGTCTGGGCGCTCGATATCGACGATCGCTCCGGGCGTGCCGTCGGTCAGCGGTAACCCACGGATACCAGCGCTCCGTCATGTACTATCGACGATATCCGTGAGATCCCGAACGAAGCAAAAGTTTTCAAATACCTCGCCGATGCTGGCGTGTGAACAGGCTAAACGCGTATCACTACGCCGGGCTGGCGCTCATGGGTGCAGGAGGTGGATACTACGCAGTGAACGGCACCTCCCTCGGCATTTTCGTCGAGCAGGATCCCGCCGTCGCGTTCGCCATCATCGCCGGCGAGTTGCTTCAGTTGGCCGTGTTTCTCGGGGTGGGATTCTACGCCTATCGACGGGGGACGCGACTCGCGGAAGCGGATCAGGGAGGCTAATCCGGTCCGGTCTCGGTTCACTCGGATCGTACATCGCTACTCAGTATGTCGCCGAGCCACCGCCGGACACGTCCCTGTCCCTCCAGTGGAGCCAGAGCGCACACAGCACGGCGATCGCACCACAGAGCGTGGCGATGGCGAAGGCGACGCGATAGCCCGCCGCCGTGTAGACGCGTGCACCGCCGACGACCTCGCCCGTCCAGTAGGCGTCGAGCGCTCGCCCCATCACCGTCGGCAGGATGGCCGCGCCGAGAAACGACGCGCCGTTGACCGATCCCGTGGAGATCCCGCTCGCACGGCTCGGATGGCGTTCCTTCACCATCGGATAGGTGAGCACGAACGTTCCCAAGAGCGCGCCGTTGATGAAGAATATCAGCCCGACGACCGGCAGCGGCGGCGCGCCGACGACGGCGATCAGCCCGAGCGCGAGCGTAAAGACGAGACAGCCCGCGATGATGAACTCCGTTCGCCTGTCGATCCGGTCCGAGAGCCACCCGAACGCCGGCGGGCCGAGCACCGCACCGAGACCGCCGAGCAGCGTCACGAGCGAGCCAACGGTCACCGTCGTCCCGTACGTCTGGACGACGTAGGGGATCCCCCAGAGCCCGAACAGCGTGAGGTTCACCCCGCCGGTACAGAACAAAAGCAGCGAGACCACCCAGGTCGACCGGTCCGCGAGCACCCGCCTCGTGTACGTTCGAACCTCCTCCATCGTGAGCCGCGCCTGTTCGGGGACGCCCCGTATGGGCTCCAGCCCCGCTCGCTCCGGTGAATCTCGGACGAACGCGTAGGTCAGCGCCGAGGCGACGAGCCCGACGACGCCGAGGGCGACGAGCGTCTCGCGCCAGCCGGCGACATCGACCGCGAGCGCGAACGGTGTCGTCGCGAGAATTCCACCGACGCCGCCGACGGCGAAACAGATCCCGCTCATCGTCGCGAACTCCTCCGCGCGAAACCACCCTGCACAGAACCGGAGCATCGAGACGAAGATCACGCTGCCGCCGAGGCCGATCAGGAGCCGTGCACCGAGCGCCCCCGCGTAGCTCCCCGCGAGCGCGAACCAGATCGCCCCGACGTTCATCACGAGCGCCCCGACGGCCGCGGTTCTCCGTGGTCCGACGCGGTCGACGAGGATCCCCGTCGGGATCTGCATGACCGCGTAGACGTAGAAGAAGGCGGCGTGTAAGGTGCCGAGCTGCGCGCCGGTCGTATCGAACGCGGCCATCAGCGGCTCCGCAATCACCGCCGTCGAGAGCCGGAGGACGTTGACCGAGAGGAACACCGTCGCGAGGACGGCGAACAGGAGCCAGCGCCGGGCGGTCGGCTCGCCCCACCACCGTGCCAGTCGGTTCGATGCCACGCCTCCGATTCGCCGAGTGTCCGAAAAAGCGTATGGAAATCGGAACGGCCACGTCGATGCGTGATCGAAGCCCCCGACTCAGCTTTGTACGTTAGCGTCAGAGAACTCCGTAATTGACATATCCGTCTTTTTCACCGCCTACGTCATGCTCCTACTTCAACGTGCAAAGCTGAGGTGCAAAGCTAAGTGTTTGATGCAGGTGCAAAGCTAAGTGTTTGATGCGAGTAATGCACACATATGAAGTCACGCAGGGAGGTGCTCGCCGCGACCGGGATCGCGATGGGCCTCGCCGGCTGTTCCGATAGTACGGATTCCGGGGACGGAGCCGCCGAAGAGAACGATGAATCGACGCCGGACGGAATACAGCTCGGGGAGATACTGCTTCAGGGCACCGACGGTGATGAGACACATAGCGTCCAGATTGCCGTGGAGGGTGATTCGGGGGTCGTCCACCTCGATACGTACGCGGTCGAGCCCGGGGAATCGGCGGTGCACGTTGACAGGGATTGGGGCGATAGCTACGCGGAGTACGTGATAAACATCCGTGTCGGCGGACAGCAACGGCGGCGGATCGACGTGCTCGAACAGACGGAACGCGCCGGGGGGTGTGCCGACCTCCTCATCGTGCTTGCTGCGGACGGAGACGTTAGCGTATGGGATCGGTCGTGTGTGGAACACGGAGACGAGGATGAGTCTCCGGATGATCCGGACGAAAGCGAAGACGAGGGTGCGGATGAGTAAAACGACGCCGGAGACGATGGAGATGGAGCCGCCGAGGACGAAAACGAATCCTAACCTCGTTCTTGCAACGTAGCGTCGAAAAAGGTTGCAATCGGTATCACCCGCTCTTGCCGCCGCCTACGTGACGCTCCTGCGTCAACGTGCAAAGCTGAGGCCCCGAGTTACCGTGACTTCGCTTCCCCTCCCGAAGTCCCCGGATAGACGATCTCCATCGGCACGTCGAGTTCCGGGTCGACCGCTGCACCCTGGGCGGGCAACGTCGGATGCGAGCCACCCTCGCTTCGCGGCCCGAGGTCGAGCGTTGCGGCGGTCGCCGCGAGAACGGCCGCATCGACGACGTCATCGAGCGCACTCGCGGGGATCCGGTCGTGCCACTCGGCACCCTCTCGACGCGTCTCGATCACCTCGGCGACGATCCCGTACAGGTCGTCCATTCCGGGGATCGACGCGAGCACGTCGAGTCTGGCTTCGATCCCGTCGTCGCCGTGTTTCGTCTCAAGCGGGCCGCCGGCGAACGCCGCGAAACAGCATTCCGGATGGCCCTCGTAGATCCGGTCACGGGCCTCTGGGTTAGTTCGCAGCAGGGCATCGACCGCCCGAATACGTGGAAAGAGCCACCAGCTCTGGCTGCTGATCCCGCCGCCGTGTCTCTCGCGGGCGATGTCGTAATCGTCGCTCTCGACGGCTGCCCGACAGGGGATCGAAAAGACGGTGCTGCCGCGGCCGCCGAGGTATTCGCGTGCGGCACGGTCACACGTGCGGGTCCCGCCACGGTCGGGAGGTAGGCCGATGGGCATATCCACGAGGGCGGCGCGCGCGTCCCGCCCGTGGGCATCCCAGACGTTCAGGATCGACGGCTCGGTCGTCACATGGGTCCGATCGCCGGCTTCGACGACGACCCAGCAGCCGCCGGCCCAATCGACGCCGAGGTAGGTGACCATACCGCCGAAAGGTGTCCCAGCGGATATGAGTGATCGGGTGGCCCACTGTTCCTGCTGTTCCCCCGCCGTTTTCCTGACGTTTCTGCCCCGTTTCGGGGACGTTCAGCGGTCATCCGTGTAGCCGTCGGCGGTCGGGCTGAGATCGAGTATCTCCACCGGCCCGAGCGTCAGCGCGTTCGGCTGATATTGTCCCCGAGGGGGCCGATAGCCCGCGGCCTCGAGGACGGTCTCGACGACCGCCTGCGTCTCCGCGCGAACGCCCATCGTCCCCGCCACCGAGGCGACGTCGTGTTCGACGCAGTGGATCGTCTCGATCTCCCACGAGTAATCCCCATAACAGGAGAGCGCCACCGTCACGGCGTCGCCTGCGGTCAACGTCTCCCCACAGCTCCGACAGCCGATCGTCGCCGCGCCGAAGTCCTGTTTGACCGCCAGGCTCTCGACGACCAGCCCGGTGAACGCAGCGGCGAGTTCGGCCTCCGAGGGTGACCACGCGGGCATCAGCGATCGGTTCGCGGCGCGCGGATATATATCCCTCCCGGGGCGACCACGACGCATGGAGCCGCGAGCCGACGGATCGCTCGTCCCCGAGGAGAACCGGAAGTGGTTCCGCCTCGGTCTGGCGGTCGCCATCGTTTGGATACCGACGACGCTCGCGCTGTTCATGGCCTTCGAGTTGGATACCATGCTTGGGTTGGCAGCCGTCGTCGTCGGGGGCGTCCTCTTCGGGGTCGCGTTCACCTACGTCGTCCTGTATGTTTATTGGGGTGACGTCCCCGGGACGTCGGCCGCTGGGGCGGCCGCTCACCCGGTCGATGGTACTCGAAAAATCCGCCCGTAAACGCGCCCTCAGACCAGCCGATCGGCGATCCGGGCCGCGCCCTCCGCGGCCGCCGTTGCAGGGTTCTCCGGGGAGACGACCTCGACGTCGCGGTCGAGCTCCTCGCACAGCCGCTTTTCGAACTCGTCGACGAGCCCGGGGATGCAGGCCATCCCACCGGTAACGGCGATCGGGTGCCCGAGCGCCAACTGGTAGGGCTTCATGTGGTCGTTGGCGAGTTCCGGGAGGAACTCGTTGGCGACGACGTTTACGGCGTCGTCGATGTACCGGTCGACGGGGTCACACACGCCGCGGTCAACGGTGAACTCGTGGCTCCCGCCGCCGGGCTGCTGGACGACGTCGGTGAACGGCTCGAAGTCGTAGACGTCGGCGTGGTTCTCCTTGTATTCCCGTGCGGTCGTCCGGTCGATGTGTACGCGGCCCTGCGTCTCCTCTTCGACCGCCGAGACGATCCAGCGGTCGACCTCGTTGCCCGTGACCGAGCCGGTCGAAAACGGCGAGAGCTGCTCGCCACGGCGGTATGCACAGGCTTCGAGCGTCGTCGAGCCCATGTTGACCGAGACGAACACCTCGTCGATCGCGTCGAGGCCGTCGCCGTAGGCGGGAATGGCCCCACAGAGCGACTCGGGGAAGCTTCGCGTCTCAACCTTGCCGACCGTCGAGTCCTCGATGACGGCCTTGAGGTTGTTGACGCCCGCCTCGTTGTCGATGGTGGGGACGGCGTAGACGACGACGCTCTCCTCGGGGACGTTGTGTGCGTTCACGAGCGCCTCGAAGAACCGCTTGGCGTCCGCGACGCTCGCGTCGTCCTCGGGCAACCCGGATCGGAGCATAAACCTGACCGTGTCGGGATATTCCGTGGCGGCGTCGTGTCCGTAGAGGACCCGCTCCTCGCCGGTAATGGCGTCCTCGTAGGTCGCCAAGCAGGTGAGCGTCATGTGTCGCTCGCGGCCGCCGCGGCCGTCCGGAAGGTCGAGTACCGTTCGGGTGCTGCCGAGTTTGACGCCGACCGGGGTCGGCTCGTCGATGCCATCGAAGTCAGTGGTGTCGTCTGTGTCGTCGCTCATGATTCACTCGCACACGAAACGAGACGGACGAGGGAGACGAGGCTGATACGATGGTCGGCGGGGGTGAAGGGCCGATCGTGACGCGGCGACTCATAGCCGGGTAGCCGGCGTGCGAGCGTCTTCGCCACCGCAGGGGTTATCCACCCGATTTCGGCATAATAAGACAGCGCGTCGCGGCTCCTGAGGTGGCCGCCGACGTCGACGAGGTAGCCGAGCCACTCGCCGATCTCGTGTTCCGCCGCGGGGGTGGCCGGGACCTCCGTGAGGTACGGCCGCTCGCCGTCCGTGACCGTTCGAAGGCCACGCTGACGCCACAGGATCTCGGTAAACGCGGCCGAGCGTGCCGTCTGCTCGGCCCGGTTCCGATTCGGTGGACGGAGCGGCCGCTCCCGAGGCGCCCCGTCGGCGACCGCACGCGGATGACCCGCAAGCGATCGCAGCTCCCGTACGTCGTATTGTCGTGGATTCAGACTCATGTTCCGTCCGTCGTTCGCGTCCGTACCGGAGAGGTTTCGCGCTCGCTATATGAGGATTTGGCTTCAACTATCGGATCTGATATTACTGGCGACGATCGAACCCACGGCACGGGCGGCGTCGTGTCGTTCCGTCCCGGTCCGTCACGCTCGTGACGGAACGACCTTCCCGACGAATTGAGCCTCGCGACGGGCCCATCGACCCGATGAACCGATCCCGATCAGTTCGCGCCGTCCGGCATCGGAAGCGGCTCCGTACACCAGTGACAGAAGTCGATCTCGGCGTCGGTTTCACGTCCACAGCTCGGACATTTCACCTGCGGGACGCCCTCGGCAGCGTCGGCATCGACGCCGTCCGTCGTCCGTGTCGCCCCCGGCTCCCCCGCCGTTTCGGCTCGACCGCCGGGTGTGACCGCGGACGACGACGTCGCGGCCGTCCGCCCGACGAGATACGCATCGAGCGCCGAGAGGCCGACCAAGAACGTGACCGGGATCGAGACCTCGACCGGGACCGACGCCGTGAACGCGGCCGGATCCGCGAGTGGGTCCGCGGGTTCGACGTCATAGAGGACGAACAGCGCGAGGGTCCCGCCGACGATCGTTCCGTGCCACACCAGCGCGCGACCCCATTGTCGTAAGACGAGGTGGCCGAGCCCCGGCAGCACGACGGCCAGGAACGCCGCAAGCAGCGGTCGGAGACGGTCTCGCATTGGTCCCGCTTTCGGTGGCGGCTACTTACCGCCTACGGTGTCGCCCGGCCAGCGCCCCCGACGCGGCTTCCGGCCCACGTCATCGATCCGCGCAGTACTCGACGAAGTTCCGCAGGATCCGCAGCCCGGTCTCCCCGCTTTTTTCCGGGTGGAACTGTGTCCCGAAGACGTTCCCGGCCTCGTTGGCGATCACGGCGGGGAAATCGACCCCGTAGTCCGTCGTCGCCACCACGGCGCCGGCGTCGTCCGGTTCGGCATAATAGGAGTGGACGAAGTAGGCGAACTCGCCGTCGACGCCCTCGACGATCGGGTGTTCGCGGGTCACCGCGAGCTCGTTCCATCCCATGTGTGGCACCTTCCGATCCACGTCGAACCGGACGTTGGTCCCGGGAACGAGGTCGAGGCCGGTCACCTCCCCTTCACCCTCGTGGTCGGCCTCCTCGCTGGTCGTGAGAAGCATCTGCATCCCGAGACAGATCCCGAACAGCGGCCGGCCGGCCGCCGCGTGATCGGTTATGGCCTCGCGAAGCGGGCCGGCGTTCTCCATCCCCTCACGAAAGGCCCCGACCCCGGGAAGGACGACGCCGTCGGCGGCCTCGAACGCGGCCGGGTCGTCGGTGATCTCCACGCGTGCGCCGGCCCGCTCCAATCCCCGTGTGACGGAACGAAGGTTCCCGAGGCCATAGTCGATCACCACGATCTCGGCGAGCGTCTCCTCGGGTGGCTCGAAGGTGCTCATACCACACGTGTGCGAGCGAGGAAAAAAGCGATTTCCCTTCGGTCCCCCACGACGCCTACTTCAGTGCCGACTCCGCCATGCGACGCGGGAAGCCAGTGATGAGCTCCCACAGGCTCATCTCGATGTCATCCGCGCGGAGCCGCGATCGAAGTCGCTGGCTAAACAGCTCGACGGAGATGATGAGGATGAAGATCGAGATGAGCGTCGCCATCATGTTCGTGAACTGCAGCAGGTTCTGTTGGGAGGTGACGATGAACCCGAGCCCGCCCGCACCCAGCACACCGACGGTGACGGCGATGCGGACGTTGATCTCGAAGATGTACAGCGTCCACGCGATGAAGGCGGTCCGGACCTGACTGAGCATCCCAAAGAAGACGATCTGCGGTTTGCTCGCCCCGGTCGTTCGCATCGCCTCGATCGGCCCGTCCTCTATCTCTTCGAGCTCATCGACGAAGAGCCGCCCGAGGTTTCCGATCGTGTCGAACGCGATGGCCGTCGCCGCGGCGGCGGGACCGAGTCCGAGGAACGGGATGAAAATGAGCGTCCAGATGATGGCGGGGATCGCCCGGATGAACGACATCGTTCCACGGAAGATGAAGTTGAACGGGAACGGCGTCACGCGCTCGGAGCCGAGGATCCCGAACACCAACGCGAAGGGGAAGCCGATCATCGTCCCGACGAACCCCATCGCGAGGGTGATACCCGCCTCACCGAATATCTGGAAGATCCCGAGTTCGGTGAAGAAAAAGGCGTAGATGTCGGCGGTGCTCGGCGGCCACTGAAATAACAACCCGCCGATTTCGGGGTCATACAGCAGGTTCTCGTGGCGCATGAACGAGATGTACTGTGCGAAATCGAGGAACGGGATGATATCGAAATAAAACGTGATCGGGAAAAACTCACTCAGTGAATCGACGAAGGTTCCCAGTCGTGCATCCGGGTCGAGAAGCTCCGTCGCGGCGAACGCCTGGATGGTGGAGAACACGAGAAAGCCGGCGAGTGCGACCCAGCCGACGGCCCGACGGCGACGTGTCTGTTTGATCTTTTCGAACTGATCACGTATTCGTGTCGGGACGTTCGACGCCGTCTCATCCGTGACGCCGCCGTCGCCCGTCGGTGTGTGCTCAGAGTTCGTTCGTCCTGCCGTCGCTTCCGTCTCCGTACGCTCATCGTCAGTGCTCATTCGTGAATCGACCTCCGTTGCGCGCCGAGTCGGTCAGTCCGGCTCACGTCGCTGTGGCCTCCTCGTTTGCCTCGTCGGAGCGGCCGCCGCCGCTGACGAACATCCCTTCGGTGTCGATATCCCCATACAGATCGTCGATGACGTCAATGGTGAGGTCCTCGCGGTAGCCGTCGAACACCTTCTTTCCGTCACGCAGTCCGATGAACCGGTGGCCGAACTTCCGGGCGATGTTGACCTGATGGAGGCTACAAAACGTCGTCAGGTCCCGCTCCTCGGAGGCGGTTCGGAGGTAGCCCATCACGCTCTGTGCGCTCCCCGGGTCGAGGCTCGCGACGGGTTCATCCGCCAGCAGGACTTCGGGTTGTTGAACCAATGCGCGGGCGATGCCGACCCGCTGTTGTTGTCCACCGCTCATCCGGCGTGCCTTCTGTTCGGACTCCTCGAGCAACCCGACGGTATCCAGGGCGTCGAGCGCGCGATGCTTCTCGGAGGAGTCCTGCAACTGGAGGACGCTTGAGAGGAACCCGGTGCGGTGAATACCGCCGGAAAGCGCGTTCGAATACGCCGACATATCGCCGATGATGTTGTGTTGCTGGAAGATCATCGCCACCTCCGGTCTGGGCGATGTCATCGGTTCGCCGTCGATCACGACCCGCCCCTCGGTGGGTTGGAGCAACCCGCTCATCGTCCGGAGGAGCGTCGACTTCCCGGACCCGGAGACGCCGAGGACGATGACGAACTCGCCCGCGGGCACCTCGAAGGAGACGTCATCGAGGGCGACGACGTCCCCATACCGTTTGGTCACTCCGTCCACTTCGATATAGCTCATAAGTAAAGGGAATTATTCCGCTGGCTTACAGGTCGCCCCAATCGAGTCCGAGCTCCTGGCCGAGCTCGACGATCGGGTCGAAGTCCTCATGCGTTGCATCCACGACGCCACTGAACCAGAGTTCGTGGTCCTCGACGAGCTGGCGGTCGCTGAGTTCGCTATCGCTGAGGTCGTCCTCGTCCGCATCGAGGACGGCCGGGTCGACGTTGAGCGCCTCGGCGACGTCCGCCATCGAATCGTGTTCGAACGCCTCCTGGGGGGCGTCGATCATCAATTGGGTGAACTCGTCCTTGATCGACTCCTCCCAGGCCGCGTTGCTCACGATGGGCGCTCGCGGGATCGGGTCGGAGACGCCGAGCAGTCGGAGTTCGGGCTCACGCGTCCCGGCATCGTCGTACTCGGCGGAGATGTCGACAAAGTCCTGGGACATCTCGTCGAACTGCTCCTGTGGAACGTGCGCGGCCGTCGAGAACGCGCCGGTGCCGGCGGCGGCGATCCGGTCGTCCTCGATCATCTGTTCGCGGGCGGTCGTGTGGTCGGACGTTCGCAATTCGAAGTCATCGGGCGAACCGCCGGGTGCACTGCCGATGTCGAGTCCTGCGTTTCGGAGGGTCAAAAGCGGGAACAGCGTCCCGGAGACGGAGGTAGGTTCCGCGGTCGCGACGGTTTCGCCTTCGAGATCCGATAGCTCCTCGATACCGCTGTCTGGCGTCGTCGTAATGAGCGAGAAGTACTGCTCGGCCCCGAACGCGACGCGCATCCCCGTCACGTCGATCTCCTCGGGAACCTGCGCGACCGCGCCGGGTGAGGTGTCCGCGAAGACGCGGTCATCCTCTTCTGCCCGTCGGAGTTCCTGAATGGTACCGGAGTAGTCCGCGGTCGGCTGGCCGACGATCTCGACGTCGGCTTCGGACTCGAGGTATCGGAACAGTGGCTGATACTGGACCTCGATGTCGATTGCTTCCTCCGCCGGGTTCATGATCCAGCGGATCTCGGTCACGTCATCCACGTCGCCCGCGGTTGCGCCGTCATCAGCGCCCGCATCGTCGTCAGCACACCCTGCGAGGCCGATGATTCCCGCCGCCCCAGCGGCTTTAACAAATCTCCGTCTGTTCGCCGACCACCTGTTGTCGGACATAAATGAGCCTTTTCGCGAGCCACTAAATGGTTTTCTATGTTCTCTACTGTGACCTCCGTTGAACATCGGTCTCACGGCCCGTAACTACCGGAATCAAGTACTATTATGGACGGCTGATCGATGGTTCGGAGATGGCTCGGATAAAATATGACGAATATTCACCATATTAAACATACGGCTTCTAATAGTCGAATATTTCTGCCGCAGGCCGACCGTCCCAGTAGGCAGTTTGCCCGATGACGCCTCAAAACTCGCCGAGCCGCGACTGCCCCTCCCCCGTCGACTCTTCGAGCCCCGAGAGCTCCGCCGCCCGTGCGACCGTCTCGAAGAAGCCGTCCCGCTGGCTCCGGTCGTACAACGTCGCTGCCGGGTGCACCGAGAGCAACACCCGCCGTGAGCGGCCGCCGATCCGCGCGTCGACCACACTCCCCGATTCACCCGTGATGGCCACCGACCGGTCGAGGAGGTGCTCACTCGGGACTTTCCCGAGGGTGACGATGAGCTCGGGATCGAGCCGCGCGACCTCCGCATCGAGGTATCCCCGACAGTTCGCCAGTTCCGCCGCCGTCGGGTCCCGGTTGTCGGGCGGGCGACAGCGCACACAGTTGGTGATCCGCACCTCCGATCGGACGATGCCCGCGGCCCGAAGCGCCTCATCGAGCACGTCGCCCGACCGGCCGATGAACGGTTCGCCGCCCGAATCCTCGTTCGCGCCCGGCCCCTCCCCGAGAAACAGCAGGTTCGCATCCGTCGGGCCGACGCCGTTCACGATCCGGCTTCGTGAGTCNACGAGCGCCGGACAGNGTTCACACGACTGCACGCACAGCGCCCCGTCGAGGGTGTCGAGGTCATCCNGGNCNCCGNCCNGATCTCGCTCTCCCATACCTTGAGCGGCGGTCGNGTCGCTAATAAGTGGGGCCGATCGGTTCCTGGCTCATCGCTCGATGGCCGACCGGTGTGCGCCCGCCGCGATCTTTGCGATCCGGACCGGTTCGGGGCGTCGGAATCCCTCCCGGACGAGCGTGCGGACGGTCGTCTCGAGCGTCTCCCCTCCTGCATCCGCCTCGCCCACGTTCGCCCCTCCTTCACCGGTGCCGACGGCCCGGACGAAGAGGGGTGCCGATTCNCCCCCCGATCCGCCGAGTGCGACCCGTCGACGTGGCGGGAGCCGGCGATAGATCGCCAGCCGTGAGTCGAGTGCGTCGCCCTCGAACGCCTCGCGCAATGCGGGTTCGAGCCCGGAGCTTTCCTCGTAGCTCACCGCGAGGACGGGCCGATCGGTCGCCCCGTGGATCCGATCGAGGTCGAGGAGGTTGAACCACGCGGGGGCGACCCCGGCACAACAGATCTGACGGACGTCCTCCCGGCCGAGCGCCTCGAAAAGGTGGATGACCGCCGCCGTCGCGTCCATCCCGCCGACCGTACACGTCCCGAAGGCGAGGCCGTCGAGGGTTCCGTCCGCCCGCACGACCGCCCCCGGCGAGCCGGCT
>SL_4KL_010_BRINEDRAFT_10001780_pt1 | contig 12047 bp, 13 predicted proteins | sample SodLak_010_BRINE_2_FD_10664 | JGI IMG/M metagenome (IMG submission 10664) | reverse complement strand
ACAAGTCAGCAAGACGCTTCTGCTACCACTTAAGCAACAATGCTGCTGCTGCTGCTGCTGCTGCCTGATGCTTGGAAAGCGCGTTCCCACGTCCCCTCTCCTCACCCTGCCATCTTCAGGTTCTGCAGGTGGGCAGGGGTCTTGGAGCCGGGCAGCCAGTTGCCGTTCATCTGGGCCCGCACGGACACGCCGCGGCGGCCCAGGGGAGCCTGCGCAGGCGAGGAGCGTGGGCGGAGCGTGGGCAGTCCCGTCGAATCCTCCCTCTCAGGCAATTCCCCACTCGAGCGTATTAAATTCAAGCAGAAATAACGTGACACGCAGTTAAACGCAGCAAGGAGTGGGGCGGGTACATCCTCCGACGGGCGCAGATTGCGACTTCCTGCCCCTCCCCACCCCCAACCTTCCCCTCTCACCTTGACTCCCGCACGCATCTGGCTCTGCATGACCTGCATCTCGATCTTTATCCTGGAAGTTACAATCGATTTCAATTTAATGCATATCGCCCCATCATTGGCCCTCTCTTTTTTTGATGTGTGACCGGAGGTTTTCAGCACACAGGTATCGGCTGACACAGTATTATTCAAAGGGAATTAAAAAGTTTCATATCGGTGGGCAATGAGCACTTGATTTGGAACCCCACTCCCCTTTAATTACTTAGGTCAGGACTGTCTGTGACTTCAGTCAGTGCCTTTTCAAACAGTTGTCTTGGCTGCACTTACATTCAATGAAAGCCACAGCAGACGATAAGAAGGACAAAATAGAAAGATCCTGAAAGACACAAGTCAAGATAGGACTTCAAGACCATGCATCCAGTGTCATTCCACTGCTCTGAGTATCTTGGTTGCATGTTCACAATGTGCAGAGTAGCTGTCTTGGAACTCCCATGATTTTTGCTTTGTTACAGGAGTCATTCAAGACATGCTGTTTCTTCCATCGTACACATTTACGCATTGGACAGAGCGGCAGTCAACTTGATATGAAATCCTTATAATTTTGCATTGATAATTAACTTAGTTGAGTCAGCTGTTCATCTGTACATGGTTTTTGCACTGTTACTCTTTTGCTTTGAGCGAGTACGCATCATTACAACAAGTGTGCTTGTATATGATGAAACGACGGTCTTCATGATTGCTTTATTGCTCAAAGCAATTTGACATAGCAAACCGATCATGACAAAGTAGACATGCCGTGAAAGAACTCTGTTCGCTTCTTACCGCGGTACATCCAGGTCTAGGCTTCGTTACTTCTCACTCCTACTGGGAGTCCCAGCTCCTTGGGCGAAGACCTGCTGGCTTTCTGACATCTTGCGCTTTGTGCAACATGTGGTTGGGACTGTGGGCTGTGACACATGTATACAAGCCTTCTTGCAAGGGGCCCCTATCTGTCATCCAGATTTACAACTGATCTAAGATGAAGGATGAGGAGTGTGGAGGGACTTTTCTAATAAGACCCTAGGAGGAGCAACGATCTTGTGTCTTATCAGGCTTACTTACGTGCACGCGTGCGGAACGGGGGCTCCTCTGCTGTCACCCAAGGTCACTTTTTGACTTTCAGAAGCGTGTTCTGAGGAATTTTCCTTCTGGCTGGGCAGAGTGGACATTGTAACAAATGCTCTTGTGCTGCTTTGCAAGATGAGGTGCATGTTTTCTGCTCTGTCCCCTTTCGAATCGTTCTCTTTTTCCGCCAGGCTTTCTCTGTGGAGGCCCCCTACCTCTTGCGTGCCTTGCCTAACCAGGCAGCTCATTTTCACTGTCAAGGCCTGTTTGTGTGCTTCTTCAAAGCGGAATTTCTACACCTTGTTCTCCCTTTTGCCATTTTATGCAAGAGAAGAAGACTGCGCCAGCAAGGTTACCCTGTTTGCGTGAGTAAGGAAGAGGTTTACATCTGGTGCAAGCACCAGGCAAATTCCCACTATCAAACTAGGAAGCAGGTCGTTAGGAGGGTTCTGAAAAGATCCATGAGAAAAGAAAAAGAAAAGCTACACAAGCAGTAAAACTCCCTGCATCAATTAAGGAAAGGAGATGCATTGGCCTGGAGAGCAGTGAGTCTCCTTCACCAGGGGAATGATATTTGTGCGCATAATGCACAGAGTGAGCATGTGATTTAAGAGCAGTCTTATGGGCTCTTTGTGTACCAAGACCGAGCTCTTCAGATGATGTGAAGTATAAGAGGTAAAAAAAGAGCCTCCCAAACCGAGAAGGATGGTGTGAAGGATGACTTTTTTAGCCTTCAAGCGCTTGCAAAGAACCTTATGCTTTTTCACAAAGGCCGCCACTTTGTATCCAGGCTGTGTATCTACACAGCAATTGACCTCTACGAGGTGTATTTCCCTATTGCTGAAATTTAGGTCGTGAGCTCTGCGTACATCTCCACTGGGATGTCTTGGGTGTGACACCTGGTGCAAATGATAAGTGGTAGGGGATTTAGATTTAGGAGGTAAGGGAGTGACCAAAATGGCATCGGGGCGACTAGAGGTGGTCTATTTCTGAGCGTTAAATGAGCACCAAAAGGTCAGCTGGATAGTGTCCTATTATCAGCATGCTCAGGAAAAGAAGATTTCTGGGCCAAACGGCCAGTGCTGCCAGCATTCAAATAGACCAAACAGCTAGAGAGCCTATGCTGATGGATGTCATCATAAGTCTGCATGCAACATTATGGCATTTAGTAAGCATACCAGAGATGCTTGCACGTTGACATCCAGAGAGAATATGGAGAGCACTTCCTGCTTGGCTGACAGAGTGGATGCTGAAGGCTAGTCGACTTTTTTTAAGCAGACAGCGTGTCTATGATTAAGAAGGGTGCCTGTGCGGTAGTGAACAACATTGTGTTTCACTTGGAGAAAGAGTTTTGACATGCTCTGAAAGCGCTACTGATGCCTTGGTGGACGTGTGGAAGCAGACTTTGGTAATAAGAGTAGTACCTTGTTCCTGAGTTGGCATAACCAAGTCTATGGTTTGAGTGCACGTGTGATTTTAATGCTGCTTGGAGCTTTGGAAGGTAAATTAATCTGGCGCAGTGTCAGGGAGCTTCAATGTCAGATCCTTGATGACTTCTTCAAGAGCTAGCCAACTAAAATCCAAGAAATTGCCACCTGGGCCTGTGGTGCGGATGGTTGTTTCAGCTGGGAGACTATTTCTGTGGCAGGCTTGGGATTTGGCAAGGGCGGCTGGGCATATACTTCGGCAATATCAGCAAATCATATTTAACTTAATAAAGGAAGACGTAAATAACGGATAGTGTGAAAAGAATTTTGAGGATGTCTTTTGGGACTCTGTGGCATTGCTTCTCTGGGTACAACACATATCTCCTAATTTGATGGAGTGGGGCAAGGTCGTCTGTGGCAATATAACTTACATTACAAGTATGTTTATGTAACTGCAGCAGCTATAGCTGCCAATTCTGCTCCCCCTATGGTTTGGTTATACCAGCACAATTTGTTTCAACCAAATTAGAGTTGCCTAGGCTGGGGTGGTAGACACCTGCCCCAATAACCTATTTTGCCCTCTTGGATATGGCACCTACCATCCGTGTAGATCCAGGACTTTCAGTCAGTAACTTTGAGTGTGAGTCCCGGTTTGGAATGAAGGGAAAGGGTGGCCACTTCACCCTATGCAGATCTGTGAGAGCACTTGGAAGTTTCCATTTTGTCTGAGCGGAGTGTCTCAATTTTCTTGAGACCAGGCGCTGTCTCAGTGTGCCTAGTATTACAAATGGGATGGTAAGCAATGTTGTTGAGGTGACAATTTGCTTCAGGAGTGTCACAAGCAAGATTTTGCAGCCATTGTATTTATTCAGGTGAAGCCGCGCAGCTGTGTTCCAGTCTGCTATGATATGAAGCTTCCAAGTGGCCTCAGGTGGGGGAGTTTCTTGACTACCAGTAATCCAGGATTGAGGGGAAGTGAAGGCTATCTCATTAGCTGGGATTGTTCCAAATTGACAACACAAGTGAAAATAGGCTTTCAAGAGACTTGAGTAAGGATTATTGATCATGGATTCATTGCAAGATCTGCCTCAGTGCTGAGGATGGCTGAGTAGAAAGCATGCCTAAGGCTAAGAGCTAAGATTAATGGTATGGTTGTTATAGATGGGACAGTACACTGAGAAACCTGTGAATTGGGACGAGAGGGAGTTGAGGTGGGTACCAAAAAATACATCTTGCGAGTCTGCGCTCCAATAATGGTGATTAGCCATGGTTGTCTAGCGGAGAGGGCGGAGAGGCCATTTTTCTTTGTATTACCAGAGCCCTTTTTGGAGGGCAATATGTACATGGATTGGCAGAGCTCACAAGTATAACTTTTGATTTTCTTGCCGTGGAATATCCCCTCTTAGTTTTTTTCCTGGCAGCAGTCCTAGAAGTTCAGAAGCAAAGTATTTCAAAGGTGCTATAATGTCCTGGTATCAACCATCTGTGCTGTATACAAGGCACTGTATACAAGGCACTCATGATGAGGAGATATCTGGGAGAATAAGATAGATGGAGGATTTGTATTGAGAGAGGGCTGCCCAGTGGTAGATTTAGGCTTGTTTTTAACAAGGTCTACATTACGGATTCAGGACTCACAGCTCCTGGTGGGATGAATGTCTACTTGTGGAGTAGTGGGGTGTACATCAAAGGTGACTTTATCCTGCAGCTCAGTGTCCAATTTCTGTATCCAGGTATTAGCCTTGCTGGACGTGTCAATACCTTGTCCTTCTAGATTATCTAAGGTTTGGTCTGCAGTGGACAGAAAAGGTTTGGCTCATCCTTCCGTGCCTTAAAATCTTGGATACACTCAAGGTGGCGGGAGGTGACCCAAATAAGGTCTTTGTTAGTGGATTCAGAGTGTCTTCATTGTTTGATGACACAGAGTGTCATCATGAAGGCGAGCACAGCCCTGGCAAGCACACTTGTCATTCTTGTCAACTTCCTCTCTCTGCCTCTCTGTGTAACAGCCAGTGTTCTTGAGGCATACCCAGTGGTAATTCCGGTTGCAGACCTCCCAGATGTAAATGTCATCATATGGGGGCACATTTGTTTTAGGTTGAAGGCTAAAATTATAGAAGCAAATTTCTCAGCATACGCATTCAATGGTAGAGCGGGCTATAGGAATAATCTTCTTAGGTGCAAAGTCAGCCTTTTTGAAGATAGGAAGTGCTCACTTTTCTATGATCATGGGCGCAAAGTTGGTGGAGCTCCTGACCAGAATTGACTCTGCTGGGACAGTTCTCCAGTCATCTAAGAAAATTACTTCCATGTTACTTCCATGTAGATGCAGATGGTGTTGGCGGCACCTGTGGCATTGAGTGAGCAAGCTTTGTTTTTCTTTATAATTCCAAAGCGCATGAGCCATGGATGTCGGGTCTAGAGGTGGATTGCATGGGCCTGGGAATTCCAGATTGATTTGTGTTGATCTGGAGGAGTCTTCTTCTCTTTTGCTAGGGGTGCTTGGTTGCAAGCTACCGCTCATCCTGGCAGAGTTGGTCGGTTGATAGGAGCGAAGAGAGGTAGTTGTTGCGAAGGGGGTGTTTCGGGAATTTGGTGGGGGGCTGTATGATTTGGGCAAGTGTTGCATCTGGAAGGAGATTGAGAACGTGTCCTCCTGCTAATGCATCCGTCATACTTTTGTGCCGTTTCATGCATTCTTTGGGTGTCAATATATGTGTATTCATGCTTTTTGTTGCATACGGAATTGTACGGGTGTTAAGGTCAAGACTCTTGACTCATGAGAAAGTCTTTAAGCTACAACACAACGTGCACTCAAAAGAAATTGCTCCCAAGGCCTTGGTGTGGAGAGGGAGTATGCCATACACCCTCCAGGTCCCAACTAGTCATCTTTTCCATTGGTGGAAGAGACTCACGGCATTTTGGGCCAATGTGTCTTCTTTTCCTGTATTGATGCAGGGAGCATCTTGCTGCCTGCGCAGCTTTTTTCCTTTAACTTTACACAAGGTCTAGGCCTAGCTTACTGAAGGGTAGCTCATTTAAAGATTTATAAATGGTCCCCACCTCTCCAATCAGGATCATTCTGATGGTTTGTAGGCTCACTTCGTGGGATTGTTGTGCAAGGGCGTGTTTCAATCTAAAGCGCTGTTCAGTTCCTTTTGCTTATTGTTGCTTTAGTCAGACTCAGTAGGCTATCTTTGATCTCCTTCCTTAGATGCAAGCTTTGCTGGTTCATCTCAGAAATTGCCTTTTACTCCTTGACTGGCGCTGACCAGCGACTGGTGGCCCAAAACAATCAGCCTAACGACCAGGCCGGCGGCTGTCCCTGAATTTCTAGCTCCTTGCTCCCAGCATCGGACTTTGCATGTGATCATGATTTTTCTCCCCAATGTCTCCTTTGTTCATAGCATTGGCTGTAAAGCTTCTAGCCACATCGCTTCTCTTTGTAACTGTGGCACTGTTGGTAGAATGGATAACTTCAGTGTTACTCTATCACTGTTTAAAAGTGTAAGATTTCGTCAAGACTTGTTTGTGTGCTCTCAGAAAGTAGAACTCATTCCTTTTCTTCCCTTTCTGCCAATCCTTTTCTGTTAAGGCCCCTTATATTTTGCATATTCAGACTGTCTTTAATTTCCTTTCTCAACGGCACAACAAAATCCGCCATTCCATCTCCGACATTATGGACTATTTTTTGGCCAGCGAAGACCAGCACAAACCAATCAGCTTAGAGACCAGGCTGGCACTTAACCCTAACTTGTAACTTGCAAGATACTGTCACAGGCTCTTCAAGTTGCTGGTGGTTGATCTGCGTGAGCAGTTGCTTGCGGTATGGAGGGAATTAGATGGCGCAAAACCCAGGACGCATGCTCACAAACTGGCTACTCATCATGCATGGATGGCCTCGCTTCTCAAGCCAAGCACTGTGCTGGGCCCTCCCCATTTGCTGCCTATATACCTACAGCTGGAACTGAGTGGGCATGTGCTTCGTAACATTGCTCGTTTTTGCTTGCGTGCCCACACCCTGAGAGCTGAAACTTGTTGTTGACTAATGCACAATAGGCACTGTGACAAATGTAACTTCCACAGACCTACTTTGGGTGACGTGGCCCCCCTTTCCCATCATTCCAAACCGGGACTCACACTTGAAATTTCTGACTGGAAATCTTGGATCTTCACAGACGGTAGCTGCCATATCCAGGAAGGTAAAACAGTTATTGGGGCAGGGGTCTACCACCCCAGCTCGGGCAACTCTAACTTGGTTGAACCAAATAGTGCTGATATAAACAACACCATAGGGAGAGCAGAACTAGCAGCCATAGCTGCTGCTATTACAACCAATCATATTGATATTGCCACAGACAGCCTAATCTCATTCCATCAAATTGGGAAGCAATTGCTGTACCCTGAGAAGCATCGCCACCATGTCCAAGGAGACAACCTCAAAATTCTTATTTTATCCATAACTCTCAATCCCACATCTTCCTTCACAAAGTAAAGTCTAATGCTGGTATTACCGGAAATGAATGTGCAAACGTCCGTGCCAAATACTAAGCTTGCCATGGTAACAGCCTCCCAGCTGAAACAACCATCCATACCGCAGGCCCTGGCGGCAATCCCTTCTTTGATATAGCTGGTTAGCTGTTGAAAAAGTTATCAATCAACAGGGATCTGGCACTGAAGCTCCCCAACACGGCCCCAGATTGACTTACCTTCCAAATCTCCAAGCCGCACTTTAATCCCACATGCACTTGAACCATAGACTGGGTTATGCAAACTCAGAAACAGGGTACTACTCTTATTACCAGATGCTGCTTCCACACGTCCACAAAGCATTAGCAACGCTTTTTGGAACATGTCCAACTCTCTCTCCAAATAAAGAGCAATATCTTCCACTACCGCACAGGCACCCTTTTTAATCAAAAACACGCTTTCTGCTTTAAAATGTCCACCAGCCTTCAGTGTCCACTCGGTCAGCAAGCAGATAGTGCTCTCCATATCCTCCCAGGATGTCAATATACAATCATCTCAAGTATGATCACTGAACGCCATAATGTTGCCTGCAGGCTGATCATGAAAGCCATCGGCAAAGGTTCTATGGCAGATTGTTTGGTCCATTTGGACGCCGGCAGTACTACCTGTTTGGCCCAACATAACATTCCTGAGCATGCATAATAACAGGACTATAACAGGACTATACCCAGCTGGCTTTTTGATGCTTGTTTACATAAATATATATAAACATATATCTGCTAGAGATAGACTCACCTCTAGTCACCCTGATGCCATTTTGGTCACTCCCTTACCTACTTAAAAACACAAATCGCCTATCACTCCTCATCTGCACCAGGTGTCACCTCCTAGACAACGCAGCAGAGATGTACACATAATTCAGGAGCTCAATGTCAAAAAGAGGGAGATACACCTCGTTGAGGTTAAATACTGTGAAGACACACAGTCTTTAAACCAATAGAGGCCTCTAGAAAACAACATGAGGTTCTTTGAAAGCGCTTGACGGCCAAGAAAATTGTTCTTCACACTTTTCTTCGTGGTGTGGGAGGCTCCATCTACACCTCGCACACTTTGAATCATCTTAAAGAGCTCGGCCTTCAAGTTGACACACATTAAGCCCATAAGACTGTTAGTGCTCTCAAATTACATGCCCATTCTGTGCTCTATGCGCACAAATTGACAACTTGTTAAACAACTAGACACGCTCTTGAAAAATCCAGTTGCTCTCAAGGTCTTGATCTGGAGCAGGGGGGCTGCTTGTCACCCTCCAGATCCTCGCTAGTTCATCCTTTTCCCTGGTGGAGGAGACTCACGGCTCTTTGGGCCGATGTGTCCCCTTTTCCTCAGTTGACGTGGGGAGTGGTTTCACTGCCTTTCCTTGTAACTTGCATGATGTCCAGGAGGGGGACATGTCCTTTTTATAATATCCTTGCTTCAAGTTCCAAGTTGGAAATGTGCTATTTGAGACTCCCCTTCGGAAATTCAATCTGTTCGAAGTTTGCAGAACAATCTGCTGGGACTGATAGAATTTACATTGGAGACACAGGAGTTTTTTGCTTTGACAATATCAGTGCTGAGGATGTGAAATTGTTTCTCTTGAAGCAGACGTGTAAATTACTTCTTTCGTTGAGACTACTAGTGCATAGTATGCATGTTTTTTATCTGGCTGGCAGCGCCCAGCAAGCCCAGCAGTCAACCCATCTGGCTGATGGTCTAAGGCCATCGTAACTTAACTCTTACTTGCTGGTGGTACAGGCTGCAGCAAATCCTGTGGCTTTAAATTGGGTCCAGGTTGCAGGCCTTCTAGGTTTCAGCTCAGCTGCCCTCGTTCAACGCCAAAGTTTGGCGGATACAGCTATGTAATTTAACCTCACCTCACCTAAGCTAAGCTAAACTGTGGCAGGCTGCCACTGGCAGGCGCATGGTAAACAAAACCTTGGACCCCCATTTATCCTATATCTGTCCTTGCTAAGTTACTAGTTAGTAACTCAAGGTTTTTGGCCAGTTTCTTGTGGCTTCTGGGAGGTCGTTTTGAAAGTACCATGAAATTTATGAAATGGCAACGCCGTTGGACCTTCCTTTCATGCATGCCTCCAGATGCTTGGTTTACAAAGACTGGCCCAAACTATAGGACCAAACACTGGAGACAGTGAGGGTTTTAAGTAGAAGAGCAAATACATACACAAACATGGAGCACAAGGCACGTCTGTGTAAGAAGCATTCGGTAAGCAAGGCGTTATTTCTAGATCACTTGCGCAGCAGCAGTAAAAACACCCATTATTAAGCCTCTGCCTCTTGATAGTACTGAAGCATGGCCACGTCAGGTCAATGGTGGGGCATTCCTTACATTGAAGCTGTTGGTTGTATTCAGTCCAAGCATGTTAAACCGCCCTCATCAATCTGCCTTTTAAGGAGCTGAGAGAAAGCCACAAGTGGGGCTGGTTCACTAGCAGGCAGAAGGAACTGAAAATCCAGCAAGGCATGCCGTATTGATGAGGGCAGAAGCAGAGGATATCACTCGCTTTAAGTTTGTATATCACTTGCTCTTTGGCTTGTATACCAGCTCGGTGTTCTTCTTGCTGTTGACAATATCTGCGTGCAACAATGGGACACATTGGGACACATTAGGATGGATGATCACGAGACACATTGGGGCACATTAGGATGGATGATCACGAGACACATTGGGGCACATTAGGATGGATGATCATGAGACACATTGGGACACATTAGGATGGATGATCATGAGACACATTGGGGCACTTGGGACACATTAGGATGGATGATCATGAGACACATTGGGGCACTTGGGACACATTAGGATGGATGATCATGAGACCTTTGGTGTCAACCTTAATGCTCTGTGCGACTTTGTGTTGGCACTTGCATTCAAGCGGGTCAGGTGGCGCGCACACCCAAGTGGAGCGGATGCGAGTGCAAGCTTCTCCCACCCGCTCTCTTGTGTTCAAACAGGAGGGCTTTTAAGCTCTGCCATGCAAACACAACAGCCTGCACACCTGGGTGGTTTAGCGTGAGCTCCTTGCTGCCAAATCGAATGTTGTCGGCGGCCTCCACGCCCAGCATCATGCTGTGGTCCTGGTTGGCCACCTCATACTGCAAGCGTAAGCGCGTGCACAGGGCCATGACAGCATTACGGTGCCATCCTAACCCCACTTCACTCACAACAAGCATGCATGCATGTGCAGGGCCTCAACAGGGCAAAGCATCTTGTGGGTGTGCCACACCTTCAGCAAGCACGCACACGCGCCTGTGTGCGCATGTGCATATGCACAAACACATGCATGCGTCACATGCATGGGGGCGCATGCGACCGCGTGTGTGTGCGCCCATATTTTAGCGCACATGCAGGCAGGCAAGCTCGACAAGGTGCGAGGCTGAGCATTGGACGCACATCTAGGTGAGCTCTGCTGAGTCTGTGGTGGCCAAATGCAGGGCTGCACACACATTTTTCCTCTGTGTATGCGCATGAACATCATCACGTACATTATGTCACACCACGGATAAGGACCAGGCCACTAGGGACCCGCAATCTCAGAGTAACACTTCAAGGCAGGGGAGGCTCTGGCACGCATGCTCTCAGTGTCAGGCACTGCCACAAAGGCGCATCGATCTTTGTGGTGATACCTCCATTCCCTCACATGAATGTCAACTTGGGGGCTTGCCCAAAGCGCACGCACCTTGTAGCTGCCAAAGCGGCCTCGGCTCCAGATGTTGAACTGCCGCAGCCAGGGCAAGGCCTGGTCCAGCACCGCATCACGGCCTAGCGTAGGAGTTGGGTAGCCGTGCTCGATGCTGCGCGATCCGCAGCAGGGTGCACAAGCTGTAGCACGGGGCAGGACATGAAGGGGCCTGCGCCATGTGCTTTTCACGCAGGGGCATGCACATGCACGCACGTGCGCACATGCACACGCTTTCGCACACCCCGACACACAAGCACGCATGCATGCACACACAACAACACAGAACACCCATCATTCAAATCATGTTGGGAGGGAGCAATAGAGCGGCAGCATGCGCTCCTGGGCTCACGGATGCGCGCGCACGCTTGGCAGCTTATCTTCAAACCACACCATCCTCTGCAGTGTGTTGTGCGTGGCAACCCAGCCGCTGGGCATGGGGCTCAGGCCCTGAAACAGCAGGAAACCAAAGCTCCTGGTTGGGATCACCGAACGGTGCCCTATATGCGCACCGCAGCTCCTGCTTAGGATCACTGCTCAATGCCCCATCCGCGCACCGCAGCTTAGGCCGGGGACCTGGGACCTGAGGGCTCACGCCAAAAGAACAATTGCATGCTCGCACACTATCCTGAGCAGTGCTGGGCGTTTACGCCTGACGGTGTCAGGTGTAAATCACGTTACGTCAGCGTAAATACGGTTTTGACCGTAATTCCGGAATCTACTGGCGTAATTGACGTTATTTTTCACCCTGACGTCTGACGATCGGGATTTTCGCTATTTACGGTGCTGCACCGTCAGAAATTCAAAGGTCCTGCTTTGCCTTCCCCTTTTTACTCGAGCTGCTAATTCCCACTCTCAAACATCCTCTTCCTCATCAATTTCCTTTTCCTCGCCCCCCCTGCTCAATTTCCTCTCCC
>SL_4KL_010_BRINEDRAFT_10001779_pt1 | contig 12047 bp, 16 predicted proteins | sample SodLak_010_BRINE_2_FD_10664 | JGI IMG/M metagenome (IMG submission 10664) | reverse complement strand
GTGTGTGTGTGTGTGTGTGTGTGTGTGTGTGTGTGTGTGTGTGTGTGTGTGTGTGTGTGTGTGTGTGCGCGCGCGCATGTGCACATGCACATGCGCATGCAAGCACGAACACAAGAGGTAACATGACTTTGAGCCATACATCAACTGTGAGGTTAATGGAAAATTGTCTATTATCAAAGAAAATGCCTGCAGGAAACTTCTCGGGCCTGATTCTTTCGGATCCATGACAACAAGGAGCAAGGAGATAGCATTACTTTGTACAGGGCCGACGAATAATGAGCCTTTCCTGCCAGCTTGAGAGTAGGACTGGGCGATAAGCACTTCCATGCCTGCACAAACAGCTTCATTTTCATAAAGGCTGCCCCCCGTAACGTACACCTGAGGGGCACTGAGCATTGCATAGCCTGGCACTTACGCGCTCAAGGTTCTGCGCTGCAGCACTGATGGTTGCCGCATCAAGTGGGAAAGATGCTTGAAGTTCCCCATGATGCTCATGTTGTGCTAGGGATGCGCCCATGTAGGCATGGTGATGCTCCATAGGGATGGCAGCTTGGGGTGCCTACAAACAAAGACAAAAATCAACGTCCAAGCTGGCGTGAGTTGGTGGATGCATGCGGCATGCAGGCTATATTCTGGAACACATATGTCATAAGCATTAAGCACGTGCAGCAGAAGAGCAAAGCAAATGGACGGGTGATGTGATGCCTTGAGTGCCAACCAAGAGTGAGACAAAAGTGTGAACCCCATCCGGGACCGGAGCTACAGCTCGCTATGACATCATTCATCCTTTTTTCCAGGAAAGCCAACAGATTAAAGACGTTGGCCAACCTGCAGTCGCCGCAGGTGGATGCTGCTTCCCCACCGCAAACTCAAATTCCACGGTGCAACAGTCAGTACTGCGTGCTGTCGGGATACGGGCAAGATATCTCTGCACAGTGACTTAACAAGTAGGCTATCCTCTACTGCTCTTCGCGGCCTGTTGACCTATGGCTAGGTCGCTCGCTAAAACCCCCTTTCTCGAAACTTCTCTCGTTGTAAAAAGTTTTTTAATTCTAGCAAATAGTTTCCACGCGTCCTTAATTCGCCTTACTGTAATTCGATGCAATTTCCACATTTTAACCCTATATATAGATTTAAATAGAAGTTAAATAGATAATATCTGGTGCTTGCACGTACGGGAACGGGGAGCTAAGAGCCAGAGATGATTAAGCTCTTTTCTGGTGAGTTGGCTTCCTGTCATCATTTTCGCAGAGAGCCCCTGTAGAGAGAACTAGGCTCTCCACACACTCTCTTGGCCCCCCAAATCTCGCCTCATGATCATTCATGCCTCTATGAGCGCCTAAACGTGTACGCTGCATTCAACCTACTCTGCAGTCAAAGATAAGGCAAAGAAGCCTGCTGAGGAGGGTGAGGGTGCAAATAAGGCCAACAAACTCTCAGCAGCTGAGCTCCGGGTACAGAAAGGTGAGCGAAGGTGGTTGCCGCATGCCTTGCACCGTACGAGGACCTGTGGGAGGCACAGAGTTTAAACTGGTCTGCGCGTCGGCATTCTCTCGCCTCTGCTCATTTTTGGCCACGCAGACTTGGTGGAGCTTTCCCTGCCAAAGAACATTAGCATCCATTTCCCTGAGGGCAAAGAAAAGACGCAGCACTTCGAGATCACTATCTGCCCTGATGAAGGCATTTACAGGTGAGTCGGTCCCACGGCGATGCGCAATGGACCGGGTGTTCCCAATAAAAGCAATGTGCCGCTTGCTATTGAGCCAGCATGCTTGCTCTTGCTATCACATCATGCCCAGGGGAGGCAAGTTCTTGTTTGATTTTACAATCCCAAATGGATACCCGCACGATGCCCCCAAAGTTGTCTGCAAAACCAAGGTAAGGAGCCGCAATTCAGCTGTTTGTTAAGTTCCTGGTCCCAATCCTCTGTTTGCACTACAAACCGTTTGAACACCTCCAAGCATCAAAAGCAGTGAGGAGCAATCGCTATGACAATACCCTACAGATTGTGCACCCATGCTCACCCTAAAATTGTACCTTGTCCCATGCGGGGCAGGCATGCTCCATGTGCAGCTCATTGCTTCACATTGGATTTCCTCTCCTTGCCGCTGCGCGACTAGGTGACACTGGACTGGGGCAGGCAGACAGCACTGAACTGAACAATTGGTTCCATGGTACACGGCTGAATTTTGTTGCGTCGCTGCAGGTGTTCCATCCAAATCTTGACTTAGAAGGGAAGATTTGCTTGAACATCTTGCGAGAGGACTGGAAGCCGGTCCTCAGCATTTCCTCAGTGATCTATGGACTCCAATTTTTGTTCCTGGTGTGTTGCCGCTGAGGCACTGAATGTGTGAGACCATGTCAGCACATGCTTCCGCTCAGGCAGGTAGCCATTGGTTGGGAACTTGCAGTCAACGAACTGGGTTTTATGCAGGCTCCATGAGCAGGCTCGCTGCAAACGAAGAAAGCAAACATGTGCACTTGCAGAGGGTGTTCATCTGTGCGCATTTGCATTCACCTGTACAGGATCCCAATCCAGAGGACCCATTGAACAAAGAGGCAGCCCAGCTCTTCCAAGATAACCCGAGGCAGTTCCAGACCTACGTGCAGGTCAGCTTCAAGGAAAGGAAATGTCTGCTTGATCAGCTTATTGGATATTAATGCTTCGAGTGGTGTTCAAGAAGACTTTTGGGGACGCCTCATAGCTTCTAAGCGCCCAACGCGTCCCATTTTACTTGGCAGTGGTTGCCTAGCACAGACTCCTGCTGGCAAGCCCTTGCGCTGTCCTTGATGCTCACAAGACTCTTGTTCCTTGTATTCTTTGATTCTTCCACAGAGAAGCATTGCCAGTGGGTGCAGCATCAATGGCAACTATTTTCCTCCATGCCAGGCGCGGTAACAGCCCCAGAGCCATGATGGGGTGTGGCACTTGTGACACTTATCTGATGGCCCTATAGTCAGTTTTGACTGCCACAGGTCAGGTGACCGCCAGCCTGGTCCGAGTTATAAGGCTGGTGGCTTTCTGACCTCAATTCAGTGCACATGTGCACCCACATGGCCCCGATTCGTGGCCTGAGCATGCAATTCAGTCTGAACAAGCAAACTGGCCAAGGCGTAGTCTAGCTTAGTGTCACCTGTGCTTGACCTTGCCTTGTTTTCTCATGTCGCAGCCAGTTTATTCAATCAAGTGGCAACTTGCGCTGTTGCATTTTAAGGGCCACCAGCATCTTATTGTTGGCTGCTTCACCACACACGTGCAAACTAAGCGTAGATTTGCTGCTTGTTTCTCTGGCTATTTGCTATGCAATCAGGGACAGTTGGGGCATTATGTAAGGGCCCCATGACAAAGCTGCCCTTGAAAGAAGGTTCAGCCTTGCACACGATCCCTCAATGCATTTAGAATGTCCTGGCATCATGAATCGTGATGCTTTGTGCAGCCAGTTGCCTTTAACATTTTCCAGCAAGCTTTTGCTCTCTCATGTCTTCTATGCATGTTCATGTTGATGATAGCCCACCAGCGTCCATGTGCGCAGCTGCATGGCTGGCCGTGACGCCCCTTGCAGCCACGCCGCCGCTCCCTACATGCACGAGCCTGCAGTCGCCCAAACATGCGGCCCTCGCGTGAGAGGTCAGGCATGGCAAGGACTTTCTTAAGTGAAATGGCTGGGGGGAAGGCATGCCTGGTATGGCACTTACGACACATCTGGTGGCCCTTAGGTCTATATGTCAGCTTGACCGTCAAAAATCAGGTGCCTGCCAGCCTGGTTCAAGTTTTTAGGCTGGTTGCTTTGTGGCTGTGCCAGAAAAGAAAATCCATAAAAGATAGGAAAGCGGACTATACGCTTTTGCTGCTCGCGTAGCTTTTCTTTCTTCTTTTATGCTCTCCCTGAGTCAGGGATAAGCCTGGTGGCAAGGGTAAAAAGGAAGGCGTGCATCCGGTACAAGCACCTGACAATCTACTTTCTTTACAATCCTCCACCATCTGAAAAGAGAACAAAGCAAAACAGTATGGATTAGATGGGTTCCAAGATAAAATAAAAGCTAGGATAGGAAAACTATGTAGGCAGTGAAACCACTCCCCACATCAATTAGTCACTAATTCCTTAGTAAGGAAAAGGAGACACATTAGCCCAAAGAGCCGTGAGTCTCCTCCACCAGGGAAAAGGAAGAACTAGTGAGGATCTGGAGGGTGAAAAGCAGCCCCCTGCTCCAGACGAAGACATTGAGAGCAATTGGATTTTCAAAGTTTACAAGTTTAGATCTGACCTTCAGCCAGGTAGTTTGACTGTTCAGGTTGCTGGTGAACACCAGCCATAGAAAAGAAAAGACTACGCTGACAAGGTAACCCCTGTTTGCGTGAATAAAGGAAGAAGTCTACATCTGGTGCAAGCACCAGGCAAACCTCCACCATCAAACGAGGAAAAAGGTCATTAGCCATACAGAAAACATTCATTAGCTCTGAAATAAAACGATAGGGATCATAAGTATTTCAAGATAGATTTTCAAAGAGCGCGTCTAGTTGTTGTCAGTTTATGCGCATAGAGCACTGAGTGAGCATGTAGTTTGAGGGCAGTCTTATAGGCTTTGTGTGCATCAAGGCCGAACTCTTTAAGGTGATTCAAAGTGTGTGAGGTATGGTAAGGTAAGGTTTTGAAGGCTGTATCCACTGAACGAGGGCAGCTTAGCTAGTTGTGAGCCTCCAGTGAGGTTTGAACCCCGAACCCACAGGTTACGAGGGTGGATTATGGACTTTCCATTGCAGGTACCCCGCCGCCTGCTCGAGTATCTGGAGCTTGTGCTGATAACCAGACTGACCAGATCAGTGTGAGATATAAATAGAGCCTCCCACACCACGAAGAATGGTGTGAAGGATGACTTTCTTGGCCTTCAGGCGCTTACAAAGAACCTCGTGTTGTTTTTTAGAGGCCTCTAATTGGTGTCCAGGCTGTGTATCTTCACAGTACTTAACCTCGACGAGGTGTATCTCCCTCATGTAGAAATTGAGCTCATGAACTGCTTACATCTCTGCTGGGTTGTCTTGGGTGAGACACCTGGTGCAAATGAGGAGTGGTTGGCGATTTGAATTTTTTAGTAGGTAAGGGAGTAAAATGGCATCAGGGCGACTAGAAGTGAGTCTATCTTTAGCAGATAACGAGCACCAAAAGGCCAGCTGGGTATAGTCCTGTTATTAGCATGCTCAGGAATTTGAAGGTTTTGTTGGGACAAACGATTAGTGCTGCCGGCATCCAAATGGACCGAACAACCTGCCAGAGAGCCTTTGCTGATGGCTTTCATGATGAGCCTGCAGGCAACATTATGGCATTCAGTGATCAAACACGAGATGATTGTTTGGCAACACCCTGAGAGAATATGGAGAGCACTATCTGCTTGCTGACAGAGTGGACATTAAAGGATGGTGGACATTTGAAAGCGAACAGCATGTTCTTGATTAAGTTAATCAACTTGAAGAAGGGTGCCTGTGCAGTAGTGGAAGATATTGCGCTTCATTTGGAGAGAAAGTTTGGACATGCTCCAAAAAGCGTTGCTTATGCCTTTGTGGACGCGTGGAAGCAGATTTTGATAATAAGAGTAATACCCTGTTTTTGAGTTGGCATAAGCCAGTTAATGGTTTGATTGCATGTGTAATTTTAGTGCGGCTTGGAGATTTGGAAGGTAAGTCAATCTAGGGCCGTGTTGGGGAGCTTCAGTGCCAGATTCTTGTTCTACTCCTCCAATAGCTAACCAGCTAATATCGTAGAAGGGATTGCCACCAGGGCCTGCAGTGCGGATGGTTGTTTCAGCTGGGAGGCTGTTTCCATGGCATGCTTGGTATTTTGCAAAGGCATCTGCACATTCATTTCTGGCGATTCCGGCATGCAATTTTACTCTATAAAGGAAGATGTGGGATTGAGAGCTTTGGATTGTATCAGAAAGAATTTTAAGTAGATCTCTTTGGATATGGTGACGGTGCTTCTCTGGGTACAACAATTGTTTCCTAATTTGGTGGAGTGAGGTAAGGCTGTCTGTGGCAATATGAATATGATCGTGTGTAATATCAGCAGCTGTAGCTGCCAGTTCTTCTCTCCCTAGGGTGTTGGTTATACCAGCACCATTTGGTTCAACCAGGTTAGAGTTGCCCGACCTGGGGTGGTAGAACCCTGCCCCGATAACTATTTTACCTTGGATATGGCTGCTACCATCTGTGTAGGTCCAGGATTTCCAGTCTGAAACTTTACGTGTGAGTCCCGGTTTGAATTCATGGGAAAGGGGGGCCATTTAACTCGAAGCAGGTCGGTGGGAGCACCTGGCAGTTTGCAATTTATCTGAGTGAAGTTTTTCGAATTTTTTACCCCATATGGGGTGGCTAGCAATGTTGTTGAGCTGCCAATTTGCTTCAGGGATGTTGCAAGCAAGATTTTGCAGCGAAGTAGGATTGTGTGTATCAAGGAAGGAAGCCATGCAGCTGTATTCCAGACAGCTATGACATGGGAGCAGATTCCAAGAGGCCTGGGGTGAGAGATTCTTAATAAAAGCTAAACAAAGCGCAAGCTCTGCGGCTATGCTTTTGATTTTCTAAGGAAAGGTCTCATGCTCGTGTTAAAAATTCATGATATGGAAAAAAATAAACACCATGTAGGCGGTGGAACACCATCTACATTAATTAAGGAAAAGGAGACACATTGGTCCAAGTACCGGAAAAAAAAGCAAAAGGAGAGATTACATAGGTAAGCATTAAAAACACTCCCCACATCATTTAAGGAAAAGGGGCCACCCGGTGCCTTATTTCTGTATTTCTCATGCCGGATCAGGTCAGACACATCCACCCAAGAATTGGAAACAACAAAATTCAACTTGTATTATGTGAAAAACCTGTATGAAGATGCCACCACGCGACCTGCGGCAGGTCAGGCTACCCTCTGGGGGAAGCACCCAGAAAACACCAGTTGAAAGAGGCACCATCTAAGATGATACACTCTCTTCTTTCCTCTTCCTCCTTAACATGGAACCTCGTCTACAATGGTTCCATGTAGGAGGACACGGCTACAGACACATGTGCATCCCGTATCAAAATGCTACAGACACCCACCCAACCAACATCCATAGCAGCGCTGCTTTTGCCGATGACCTAGCTGCCCCACAAGACCTAACAATCCGAGCTGCCCCACAAGACCTAACAATCCGAGCTAGGAAGCTCACCCTCTACTCTGGTTGGGCTGCCCTGATTATCTCAGGTAGCAAGATCAAAGCCACTGGCATCCTAAACAATCACCCCCTAAGGACAAAAATGGTTTGACGCCATCTCAAACCCTCAGTCATCAACTAAAACAAATAAATAGAAGTACAGCAATAAAAAGCTCATTTCATATCCTCCGATGAAAATTTTTTAGATGTATAACTTGGAGTGGAACTCACCATGGACCTCATCTGAAAAACCAAATCCAACGCTTTTCTAGGGTTCAACTTAGAAATAAGCTGGAAGCTCTTGGTACCTCTTATGCCCCCCCACGCCAGACGCTGAACATCATTTGCACTCCCATCGTTCCCAGCCTTGCCTGCGCTTATTCCCCCTGCACCCTAGCAGACTTGATCATTTAGGACACCATGATAAGTAGAACAATCAAACACAAATTTAAGATTTGGGAAAGCACTGCGACAGCCCTTGTTTGAGAAGATGCTTTTAAAGTTGGCCTTGGACCACCTCTAACTGTGTTATGTTAAATACCACAGACACGTAGCCGTTAGTCCTCACGTCCAGCCTAGAGCCTCTCTGAGGATCCATCAGCTAGACACAGCAATGTCACCCTCAATCTTCACACCAAGCAAGCTTCCCATCTCACTGATCTCTCTTATACTGTCCTCAACATCAGAGAAGGCATCAACCTACGCATAAGGCATCAGCTCGACTACTTCATGCGAGCCTGCCAACTGCTGAGCACTCACTCCAGCAAGCTACTCCTTATAAAGCATGGAGAAAAATGCTCCATAACAGTCTCATGAATATTTGTGAAGCTCTCTCCTTCTGCAAATCAGCTCCGTGCACCCTTTCTACTCTCGTCACCTGTATTACTCAACCTCTCATGAGCCTTGATTTTAATAAGCTTCATGATCTTAATCCTCACAACAAAACCCACATTTACACAGTGGCTCAATTAAAAGTGAAATTCTCCAAAGTCACCACAAAAAGCAGAATACCACTCAGCAGACTGGCAGCCCTTGTGAACTTACCCGATACAGAAGATCTCGTCATCAGGGAATTTCACAAGCTTTTGGCATACAAACAGCTGACGCCAGCACCCTTGCCGTGTTTCCGCAAATAACACACACATTAGTGGACTGGTTGACACCCACTTCACCGCAACACTCCCATCCACAACCACTGATAAATTTTAAGAGCAAAAGCATACCACCCACACAAGTAAGAGGGGGCACCCCCTCCTCAGCCTTGCTTAGCAACGCATTACAGGCATAGAGTCCCTGGACGCCATACCCCTTGTGTTTCTGACGGTGTACCTTCATTCATTTGTGGTACTGCCCATGACATTGCAGAATTTGTGCAGACTGAATGCACACGACAACACCAAATAAACCAATCTGAATCTCTCCACCCAGAACCCACAGGTACAGCAGATGTTTAACACCACAAAGATGGACCCCCTGTAAGAGGATTAACTCAAAATGTCACTTAAAATATCATACCCTTAGCCAACAATCTAAACCTATCACTCTGGGACACACCTGACGCAGCAGCTGCCCCATACTGTTCCTTCCACAACCCAATCAGCCCATATTGACAACCAAAGCATGCATAAAAAAGGCATACCATCATGACGGCCCCCCCAGCTTTAGGAAACTACACATAATTCCAATTGCAAAACCTATCCCAATAATGTGACCCCCCACTAAACTCCTTTCACACCCCCTACGCATCAACTACCTCTCTCTGCTCCTGTTTACCAACTAACACTGAGCTGTATCAGTACCCCAAAGCAAAAAGGGAGAGGATTTCTCCATCTCAACACTAGCCTGGAATGCCCAGGCCCTTGCACTCGACCATTAGACCCGGCATCCATGGCCCATGCAATTTAATAAAACAAGAAAAGCAAAGCTTGTTCTCTCAGTGCTGTTAACACCATCTACTTCTATGACTTGGAAGCAATCTCCATGAATAACTGGACTTACACAACCTAACCTAATTACAAATTCGACCAGGAATCCCACCAAAAACAATAACATGTCTACTTCGCGCCCATGACCATAGAAAAATGGGCACTCCCTATCTTCAAAAAGGCTGGTTTCACAACTAAGAAATCCACCCTATAGCCCGCTCTGCCGTTGAGTGTGCATGCTGTGAAATTTGCTTCTGTACTTTTGGCCTCCAACCTGAAACAAACATGCCCCCCTTTGATGACATGTGCATCTATGAGGTCTGCAACCAGACTTACCACGGGGCGTGCCTTAAGAACACTGGCTGCTACGTTGAGAGGCAGAGAGAGAGAGGATGTTGACAAGAATGACAACTGGGCCTGCCTGGGCTTTAATATCCTTAATGATGAACAAAAGCAAAAAAAGACAATCTGAATCCACTTACAAAGAACTCATGCACGTGACCTGGGAACCCACCTGGGAAACGGAAGAGCTAAAATCCGCGTGGCCCACCCTCTGAGGTTCCTTGAGTGTATCCTCCACCTCTTATTCTCCCAAATGTCTACTCATCAAGAGTGGCTTGTATCTAAAAATGCCAGGGCATGATATCACCTGAGCGCCTCAACATCTTTCATACAGCTATCCACACAGCCAAGCTTAAAGGGTTGCTTCTGAACTTCTTAAACTGCTTGCTAGGATTACGAAGCTAGAAAGGAAACACCACGGCAAGAAGATCAAAGATTCATACTTGCAAACTTTGCCAATTCATGACATACTGCCCTCCAAAAATGGACCAAAAATGGACTTGCCCTCCAAAAATGGACAAAAATGGACTTGGTTACTTAAAAAAAGGCCTCCCCGCTATACTACCCCCTACCCTAGCTAACCCCATTATTGGAGTGCAGACTCACGAGATGCACTCTTTGGTGCCCAACTGACTCCCTTTTGTCCCAATTCACATCTTGGAATAGAGCCATGATCACCAACCCTTACTCAAGTCTCCTGACAGCCTATCCCCACTTCTGTTATAATCTTGGAGCTATCCCAGCTAATAAGATCGCCTACGCTTTCCCTCANTCCTGGATATGTCAAGAGATTCCCCTACCCCAGGCCTCTGGGATTCTTCATACCATATCAGTCTGGAACACAGCTGTGCAGCTCCACCTGAATTGACACAATCCCAAATAGCTGCACATTTTTGCTTGTGACAATTCCTGAAGCAAATTGGCACCTCAACAAAATTGCTAGCCCCATATGTAATGCTAGGCACGCAGAGACAGCGCCTCAGGCCGGTCTCAAAAAATTTGAGAAACTTCACGCAGACAAAATGCAAACTACCAAATGCTCCCAAAGACCTGCTTCGGGTGAAGTGGCCACTCTTTCCCATCATTCCAAACCAGGACTCACAATTAAGTTTACTGATTCGAAATCCTGGATCTACACAGATGGTAGCTACCGTATCCTACAAGGCAAAACAGTTTTTGGGGCACGTGTATACCACCCCAGCTCGGGCAACTCTAGCTTGGTTGAACCAAATGGTGCTGGCATAACCAACACCATTGGGAAAGCTGTACTGGCAGCTATAGCTTCTGCTGTTACACACAATCATATTCATACTGCCACAGACAGCCTTATCTCACTTCATCCTGTTAGGAAGCAATAGTTTCACTCAGAGAAGCAGTGTCACCATGTCCAGAGAGACCTCCTCAAAATTCTTTCTAGTTCTATCCGTTATTTCAATCCCACATCTTCCTTTATAAAGTAAAATCGCATGCCAGAATTGCCAGAAATGAATGTGCAGATGCCCTTGCAAAATAGCAAGCCTGCCATAGAAACAGCCTCCCAGCTGAAACAACCATCTGCACCGCGGGTCCTGCCAGGCCACCAGTGGTGGCAGTCCCTTCTTTGATAATAGCTGGGTAGCTGTTGAAGAAGTTCAGCAAGGATATGGCACTCAAGCTTCCCAACATGGCCCCAGATTGACTTACCTTCCAGATCTCCAAGCCACACTTAAATCCCACATGCACTCAAACCATAAACTGGGTTTTACCAACTCAAAAACAGGCACAAATCTTATTACCAGAGTCTGCTTCCACATGTCCGCAAAGGCATTAGCAACGCTTTTTGGAACATGTCCAAACCCTCTCTCCAAATGAAGCGCAATATCTTCCACTAACGCGCAGGCACCCTTCTCAGTCAGAAACTCGCTGTCCGCTTTAAAATGTAAATTGTCCACAAGCCTTCATTGTCCAATCTGTCAGCAAGCAGATAGTGCTCTCCATATTCTCTCAGGGTGTCAGCATACAATCATCTCGGGTATGATCACCGAACGCGATAACGTTGCCTGCAGGCTCATCATGAAAGCCATCAGCAAAGGCTTTCTGGCAGGTTATTTGGTCCATTTGGATGCCGGCAGCACTAACCATTTGGCCAAACAAAATCTTTAAATTCCTGATCATGCTTATGATAGGACACTACCCAGCTGTTTTTTTGGTGCTCGTTCATGAAATTCATTCATGAAAAACTGCCTGAGATAGACTCACCTCTAGTCGCCCTGATGCCATTTTGGCCCGTACCAAAGAAAAGAAAATTTACGCAAGCAGCAAAAAGGTCCTCACATGAATGAAGGAAAATGGGCCACTTGGGAAGAAGCCCCTTCACCAGAAAAGAAGAAAGCAGTCAGTGCGGATCAGGAGGGTTGTGGGCAGACAAGCCAGCAGACCTCTCCTGATTGGTTTGAAGGTGTGGAGAATGCTCAAGAGAACGTCTGGTCTAAACAAGCTTTATGAGCATAGTGCACAGAATGAGCATGGAGCTGAAAACAAGTTTCTTGACTCTTTGTGAATCAAGGCCAAGACTCTTCAGAGGAACCAAAGTGTGAGGAATGTAAATAACACCCCCTA
>SL_4KL_010_BRINEDRAFT_10001777_pt1 | contig 12054 bp, 4 predicted proteins | sample SodLak_010_BRINE_2_FD_10664 | JGI IMG/M metagenome (IMG submission 10664) | reverse complement strand
GAATACAACGAGGTCAACTTCTGATATATCTAGACCTTCTTCACCAACTTGTGTTGATATTAATACTTCGGTATCTCCGTTACTGAATTCTTTTATTGATTTTCTTTGTTCTTTTTGAGACATTCCGGGGCTATTTTCTTTATTAGTTTGTCCAACAAGTCTATTAACTTTAAATGTATCATCAAGATAATCTACGAGTGCTTCGACGGTGTCTCTTGATTTTGTAAATACGAGTGCTTTTCCATTGTTAATTTTGACATCATGTACAAGTTCTGTTCTTAATTCGGTAAATTTTGCGAATGTCCCGTCATATGATTTTGATTTTTCGACGGCTCTTTGCATTTGTGGGTCTGATAATAGTCTTTGAACGGCTTTGCTACTATCTTCACTTCTTACTTCAGATTCTAATCGAGAATAGTATTCTAAGAATGAGTCTATTCCTTGTGTTTCAAGTTGATTAATTGCGGTACTTATTTTCATTGCTTCTGCCCATATACTCATGGCTTTGTATGCGTTAGAATCTTGTTTTTGCATTGCTTTTTGTATTTTTCCACGGGCTTGTCTTAGTTTATAATTTGATAATGTTTTACTTCGTGAGTCAACATAATCATGTTCATATAATTTTTCTAATCTTGATTTATATATTTCTTGTAGTAAATCTCGTATTTCTAATACTTCATCACTAATATCAATAAATCGTGTATCTATTTTTGTTTGGTGAATATATGGTGATACCATTGGGTCATCTGCTGATAGTACTTCAATGCCTTGTACGTGTATATTTTCACATATTTGAAGTATATCTTCACGAGAGTCACCGGGGGATGCAGATAATCCAGTTATAAGTGGATTATCAGCTTGTTCAATATATTTTTTAGCTATGTATACATATGCGTAGTCTCCTGTGGCCCTATGGCATTCATCAAATGTTAAGTGTGATACATTTTTTAAAGAGATTCGTCCTGCAACAATATCGTTTTCAATAACTTGTGGTGTAGATATTACGACAGATGGTGATTCATTCCAAAGTTTTTCTCTTTTATCAGGTTTTATATCTCCAGTGAACATTTTTATTTCGTCATTAGATATATCAAGAAGGTTTTGATATGTTTCTAGGTGTTGTTCAACAAGAGGTTTTGTTGGTGCAAGCATTAAGATAGTATTTGATGATGAGATTCGTTCTGCCATTATAATTAGATTTACGATAGTTTTTCCTGTTCCTGTTGGTAGAACGACAAGAGTAGATTTTTCAAGGGCTTTATTAGCTAAGTAAGATTGATATTCTCTTTTTTCTACGGTATTATCTTTTATAAGATTGTGTTGTATATATTCTACTTGTTCTGTCATTGTTATTGTATTAAGACCACGTAAACAAAAATACTTCGTTTAATGTTTAAATTATTATAGGTAGAATCATGTATACAAGGTTTCCAAATATAATGGCACTTATAACGCCGAGCGTTATAGGTACGATAAATGGAACACCGGGTGTTACCCATACTTTATCTTTTTGTAATATATTTTTAATGTATTGTAAGTCTTTTTCTTCGTTTGACATAATCCATTCTTCGTTATCTTCTACGAATTCCTTTAGTTTTATATCGATATTTTTAATATCGACATTTTTAGATACGGTTTGCGTTTCAGCGTACCATTGTTCGTAATCTCTGAAAAAGTCTGTGGAAAGTCCTGTTAGTCCGTTTGAAATAAGTTCATATCCTTGTTTAATTTTATTTTTTGATTTTGGTTTTTCTATTATTTGAGCATGAATATTTTGCAATTCATTTACAGATACTTTTCTTGCGCACGTATTTCGTAATGGTTTAGATAGTTTAAACGTGTCATTTCGGATATTATGTATTATATTAATTATGAAGTATGTTATTGAAAATATCATTGTATTTACAAATACGGTAAATCCAAATAGATGAATGGATGAATACATTAGTAGGTTATAGAATGGTTCACTTGAGTTAATAATTGTTTGTATAGTATATACCATTCCTACGTCGAATAGTGGTAATGAGTTAATTGTTGGTTGCCATGGGAATAGAATTGCTATTAATAAAAATGCTTTGTAATCTGCGCCGTAAAATATTCGTAATTGGTATATTATGAATGCTGCACCACCAATTATTAAGAGACTTATTGCGGCTGCTATACCTATTTCTAAGGTGTTTCCTGTATATGCATCGTAAGTTAGTAGTATAAGTGCTATTAATGTAGGTATGGCCCATACTTCATCTTTTACTCGTCTACTTTTTATATCTGTATATGAAGCATAGAGTAAAACAGGTATTATAGTTATAATTCGCAGTAAATCCGTTGATATTATATCTAACATAGTATATGTTTATTATCATATAAATTAAATTTAACGGTATTGAAGAATAGGTATTCTTTTAGGTTTATATAAATATATATGTAATAATGCTGAAGAAAAAACGCAACTATGAAAAAGCTGTTGCCCCCGTTATTGGGTTTATGTTACTTCTTGCTATTGTATTTTTGGCTGCAGCACAATATCAAGCTAATGTTGTTCCGGCTCAAGAAAGGAGTACAGAAATAGACCATTTTTCGGATGTGACAGAAGATATATCTGGTTTACGTAGTATGATTATTCAAACGGCATCTACTGGACAGATTCAAACACAAAGTATTGATATAGGTACAAGTTATGATTTACTTGGGTTATCTCAACCTCCACGTTCGGGTTCATTGACTTATGTTAATCAATCATCTGATATTATTGTTGAAAATGCGCAGAATAATAGGGAGGCAAGTAATTTTTGGCGTGGTGATGTAGATAGAGACTATGAAACTGGATATATTGAGTATAGAATTGATTATAATAGAATACAGGACCATGCAGATATTTATTTAGAACATGGATTTATGTATCGTGATACGGCAAGAGGTTCAGATGAAGAAATTAATATGTTAGAAGAATCAGAGCAACCAATCGTAAACGGTAGAACAATTACATTATATACAATTCAATCTTCTATGGATATATCAAGAATTGGTTCTGATACTATTGAGGCTCAACCGATAAGTGCTCCAATGAATTCTGTTTCAATTAATAATGTTGATGATGATAATCCGATTAAAATTCAATTACCGACGAGATTAAGTGTTGCTGATTGGGAGAGTATATTATGTGATGAAACTATTGAAGATTATGAGCCAGAAGATGAGAATTTAAATTGTGATTCTGATGATGGATTTATTGAAGAAATAAATACAGGTGATGATGACGATACAATTGAACTTGTATTTGAAAAAGATGAAACATATAATCTTCAAATGTCAAGAATTGATTTACGTTCTCAATCTGATAGAGGAACAACAGCAATTACAGAACAGCAATATATAGCTGTAGATAGACAATCTGCAAATGTTCGTGAAGATAGTTCTATTCAATTAGATGCAGAAGTAAGAGATAAATATAATAATGGTGTTCTTGGTGTTCCTGTTTCTGTTGAAGCTCAGGATACATCTCAAGAATGTGTTGGGGATTTCACAGGTGTTTCTTCTGCTGGTACAACAAACTGTGATAATATTGGTGATTTTAGACAGCCCGGCGAAGATATTAGTTCTTCAGATGGAAGTGTAACATTTGAATATAATGCTCCTGAAACAGAAGAAGATAGAGATGTTTCATTTATTTATACGATGGATGATTAGATATATAATAGTTATTTTATTAGGGTTTCAACGATATGTTATAACTAATTAATGACATATCTTCGAAATAAAAAAATTATTTATTTAATAACTGTTTGTTTATTAGTAACAGTTATAATTTCAAGTGGATTTGCTATTGGACAGAATGCAGAAGAAAATCAAGCTCCAATTAATAATTTATTGAGTATTAATGATGGTTACTTGTTTGATTATAATGAAGAAGAAAGAGAAAGCGTTCGTGCGGTTGATTATACAATTGCAACATCAGAAGTTCCTGCTAATTCTACGGTTGAATCAGAATTATTAATTGCTAATTATGGTATCGATACAAAAGAAGATATGTCTATTGAACCATATATTATAGATGTTGAAACCGGTGATGTTATAGATGATGATTATTATGAGTTAGAACCACAACAAGAATATTCTGATATTAATTTAGAGCCGGGAGAACATAAATTATATAAGTTTGATTTAAAATTTTACGAAGATGATAATAATTATACGGTTGGTTTTATAAATTCAGATGCTCCTGATGATAAACCACTTATATCTAAAGATATTGGTATTGTTAGTGAAGATTCAGGTATTTCTGATTCATTAATTTTAGATAGAGATAGATTAACAAAAGATAAAATATCTATTACAAGATTTAAAGATGAAACTGTTTTTCAAACTTCCCGTTCTGGTTCTAGTACATCCTTACCACCGGTAGAAAAAAATGAAGAAGGAGATATTGTTGAGACAGATGTGGCAGAAGGAACGATATCTGATTTTGGAAATATTAGAGCAGATTCTGATATTTATGGTTCAATAACAAGTGATACTGGTGATATAAATGTAGGTTTCAGTTCTGAAAATATACCAACAGAAGAACATTATGCTATTTCCTTATTATATGAGTTAGAAAATATTAATTCTGCTGAAATTAATATTGTATCTGCAAGTGGAGAAGAAGTTGATGAAGAAACAGATTATTATATTAATTCAGAAGATTCTGTTGAAGAACGTGTTTTACAATTAAGTAATGAAGAGATATCATATATTCAAAGTCAAGGAGAATTATATTTTGAATTTAATAATGTAGATGAAGTTCAAAATGATATAGAAATAAAGTTATATGAAATGGAAGTAGTAGCATTGAATGATATATGGAATATTCCTGAACCAGAAATATCAGCAGATTTAACTGCAGAGCCAGATTCTGTTGAGGTTGGAGATAACATACAAATAACTGCTGAGATAACAAATGATGGTCCTGTAGCTATTGATGAAGAATTTAGATTAAGAGAAACAAATGCGGCTGATGTTAGTACAACAGTATCTGTACGTGATGAAGAAATAATTAATCCCGGTGATACAGAAACAATAAGTTTCAATGTTCCTGCTACAACATTAGATGAACATGTGTTTGAATTATTTGGTGATGAAGTATCTGTAGAGGTTAGTGAGGAAGGTGAAGGTGCTATTAGGCCAGCAATATCTACGGATGTTGACGTAGTTGGTATTGATGAACCGATTCATTTCAGTATAACAAATGTAGATGATGAAGATATGGATAGAATTGATAATTTTGAATGGAGATTTGATGAAGAATTTGATTATACGAATGAAGAAAATGTAGAAAAAGAATTTGAAGAAGATGGTTCTAAAACAATTACATTAAGAACAGAATATGAAGATGCTGATGGAAATATTCAAACGCATAGAACACAAACGGTTGTTGATGTAATTGAAGGGCCACAGTATAATATTACAGGTGCGCAATATGAATTCCTTGTTGATGACCAAGAATCTAATGGTGAACCTGTTGGTAGTTCTATTTCTGGAAATATGATGTCTGGAACTTGTGAAGTTTCTTGTGGTGCTTCCTTTAATTTTGATAGTGTTGATTTAGCCGTATATCAAGGTATAAATATGCTTGTATTTGAAGTTGATAGAGATGGTGTACAATATGAACCAATTCATTATGGAACATATGATGTTGTTGATGATAAATTTGCAACAACAGATTCTGTAAGTGCTAATGGAATGAGAGCAATTCAAGATTCAATGGAAGATGGTGGAACCGAAGGAGCAAGTAATGCTTTAATAAATGACATTAATAATTTACAAGGAGAGGATAGGTATTTTGTATTTGTTGGTGGTGGAAATCCAAGTCCAACGCAAAATGCAAATGATGTGTTTAATACATTAGAAAATATTGGTGCTGATTTAGATGGTTCTGGAGAAATAAATGAAAATTCAATGTGGACATTTGCAACGCAAACATTATCAAATGGTGATGTAACACCATTACATGAATCTTATTTACCAGCAGAAAGTGAGGAACCAGCAATAAGTGAAGAATATACCGTACAACCATTTGAAATTGAAGAAGAAACAAATGTTAGCCCAGATAGACCTGTTCATTATGACATTTTTGATTTAACGGTTGTTGGAGATATATCTGATTCAGTAATAGTATGGACAATGGATGATGATACAATAATTGATGATGAATTACATACATCTGAGATATATACGTCAGATAATACAGAATATACTGTAGAAGTTCTTGTAGAAGATGAATTAGGATTAGAAGTTATAGATGAAAAAGTTATAGAAACTAATTCAACAAATCCTGTTGCAGATATTCCTAATTTAACACCAGTTATTGATGAAAATAATGTTTTATATTCAACAGATAGCTTTGATGCGGATTCTACTATAAATACGTATGAATGGACAATTATTGATAATGATGAAGAAGAAATATCTTATGTAGAAAAATTACCTGAACATGATTGGACAGAATCTGGTTTATATGATATTGAATTAACCGTTACAGATAATTATGGTAATACAGATACAGATGAAAGAGAAATTCAAGTATTAGGTGCACCTCCAGATACCGATGCGGATATTACACGCGTTATATCTGACTTTAATTCACCAGAACATGATTTAGATAATGTATTAGCAAACCAGCCAATTTTATATTATCCATTAGAATTTGCGGATGGAATTACAAAAGAATATGTAAATGCACAAGATGGTCTTGTTGAAAATGATGTTGTGAAAACAGAAGGACCATCCGAAAATGCATTAGAATTTAATCCTGAATCATACATTACTGTAAATACAACTACAAAATCAGATATTTCAGAACAATTTGGCGTTTCAATGTGGGTTAAATCAGATGATACGGGGGTTTTATATGATTCTGAAAGTGATGAATCAGAATTTATAATTCAAACATCAGATACAGAATCTGATGTATTTTTAAGTAATAATGATGAAGAAATTGAATTAGACTTTGACTCTAATATTAATACTGGTGAATGGACTCATGTAGCTGTATCTTATGATGTTGTAAATGGAACAAAATTATTTGTCGATGGAGAACTAGATAATTCTGCGTCGGATACAATAGGTAATATAAATAAAGATATTGCATCTATAGATATTGGTTCTGATTATAATGGTAAATTATCAGACTTACAAATTTATAATATGAGATTGAATGAAGATGATGCTTCTGTATTATACGAAAATAATGCAGAACCATTGATAAATGAACCTATTGAAGGTGTATTTTATGAGTTTGGTAATGAATATAATAATATAGATATAGATTCTACAGGTGATGGAATTGTTGAACCTCGTACAGACTATTATAATTTAGTTGCAGATTCATCTATTAGTAATCAAGATTCTGAACAATCAATAGAAATACAAGATATAAATTATGAATATTATGACTCTGTATATATGAGTTATGAAGCTGAATTTGTTAGGCAAATGTCTGATGGAGATGATATCACAGGAAGAATAACTATGGATGCACAAAATCAACAAACAGGTTCTACGATAACTAATCATATGAGTTCTACAGATAATGGAGTCATTGAACTTGATGTTAGTGAAATAAATGAAACAGATTCATTATCTATATCTGCAGAATCATTTGGGTCTAATCTTGGGAGAACATCTGTAGAAATATATGAAGTGTGGGGTTCAACAGAAACAATAGATTATACGGTGACAGATTTCTATGATGAGATATATCCAGATATAATTTCTAATACAATGATTCATGAAACAAGAAATGGTGTTAAAATATCTCAAAAAGATATTGAATCACAAATTGATACTGGTGAACTTGGTGATGAAGGATTACAACATAATATAATGCCTGCTATGGATGCTTTAGAGCTTGATGTTAGTTATGATATTAGAACAGAATCTACAAATGGTATTAATCTATATGCTGATAACAGTGGTGATTATACATTAGGTTCTGGTGGAGCTAATCCTGAATCCATATTATGTGAAAGTTCAGCTATTTTAGAGACAAATTGTGAGGATATAGATTCAGGTGATTCTGTACTTGAAAATGGCCCATACAGTCATGTTGGGTTAGAAGTTGGTGCATTAGATGGGCATACAGTTATAGAATCATTACAAGTAAATTCAGATACTACGCGAACAGATAATCCAAATATTAATTTAGATGGTAGTGTATCAGAAGGTTCAGAAGATGGGATTTATATAAAAGAATATGAATGGGATTTAAATGCAGATACATCATTTAATCCTGATTATGTTGGTGAAGAATTAACGTATGAATTTGATGAATTAGGAACACATGAAGTAGCATTAAGAACAACAGATACTCTTGGTGAGTCTAATATAGAAACATTTGAATTTGAAGTAACGAATTTAGAACCTTCGATTAGTCCACAATTTACGACAGAAGCAGATGTTGGTGATGAAGTAAGATTTGAGGTTAATACGGATGCACCGGGAGATGCGGATATAGACCAAGTTATTTGGGATTTAGGTGATGGTACATATCAAACAGGACATGAAATAAGACATGAATATTTAATTAGTGGAGAATATGATGTAACAGTTATAGCTATTGATGAAGCTGGTTTAACTGTATCAGATACAGAAGAAATTATTGTTTCTAGTGAAGCTCCTGATTTAGATGATATAACAACAGAAGCAAATGCACATGTTATGGATACACTCTTGTTTGATACTAGTGGAGATGGATTTGATGATTTTGATACAGATGAACATCCTCTTATTGTTCAAAATCGTATTGATTTAACAAATGCTGAAGACCCTAATGATGGAGATTTACAATTTGATTGGTTATTCCCTCAAGGACCAATAATGAACCAAGATGACCCTCATACAGTCATAAATCAATTAGGAACGCAAGAATTTGAAGTAACAGCAACAGATAATGAAGGTAGAACTACAAGTGAGACAATACAAGTTAATGTTGATAATGATGGTCCAAATATTGATGTTGATGTTGATACGCCAATACAAGTTACAGATGATGGTGAAGTAGAAATAAGTAATGATTTAGATAATATAGACGAAGATGAGATAGAAGTTGATACAGATTCAGATGGTAAAACATTTGTTTCAGCACCTATTGAGGTAAGTGTAAATACATATCACTTCCATCCTAGAATAGGTGGTGAATTAACGGTTAATATGAACGATGGACATGTTGAAACTCATGAATTACCTGAAGATGCCGGTTCTGATTATACATATGAATTTGAACATGAATTTGATGTTTCATCAGATGAATATCAAGAAGAAGATTTCCCTGTTAATTTTGATATTGAAGCTGAAATTGTAGATGACTTTGGTGCTACAGCACAAGATAGTAAAAATGTAGATGTTGGATTAAGAGAAATAAGTACAGATTTATCTGTTAGTCCAAGACAAGCTGTTATATTCCAAGAAGATTTAGACTTTGAACCTGTTAATATAGAAACACCAGATAGTGATATTGAAACATATCATTATGATTTCGGTGATGGTGATACAGAAGAAAGACAGAATTCTAACGTTGTAAATAAAGAATACTTCGAAGAAGGAACATATCAACCAGAATTAACAATAACAGATGAATATGGTCAACAAGATGAAGCATTTGCCCAAATTAGAATAATGGTTGATTTCGATGATGTTGTATTCCTTGCATGTGGTATTAGATTCGGCTCTAGTGGTCCTTCAGATTCAGAGTGTGAAGATGCATACGAAGGTACGCAATTAGATGGTTGGGTTGGAGTTGAAGATAGTGGAATTCAAACATGGACTGTTCCTCAAACCGGCATTTATGAACTTGAAATTGCCGGTGCAAATGGCGGTGGTAATCAAGGAGGTGAAGGTGCTGTAATTAAAGTTGAAACACAATTAAATAGAGGACAAGAATTAAATATTGGTACTGGTTTAATGGGTTCATCACAAAATGATTTCACATCAGGTGGAGGTGGAACATTTGTTGTAGATGACCAAGACCAACCAATTATTATAGCTGGTGGTGGGGGCGGTTCAACGCAATCTAACCGTGACCAAGATGCGAATTTAGGAGAATCTGGTCTTGATGGAGCAACAAGTGGTACAGGGAATAATCAAGGTTCCGGTTCTGGTGGTGGACCAACGCAAGGTGGAACAGCATGTGATAATTCTTGCGCGGAAGGTACAGGTGCTGGTGCTGGATTTGAAACTCAAGGTGATGTAAATGGTCGTATGAATGATAATGCAAATCCATACATGACAAATATAAATCCATTAGAAGGAGGAACGGACTTTTCTGACGGTGGTTTCGGTGGCGGTGGTGCTTCAATAGAAGACTTATTCGATAGAGCTGGTGGTGGGGGCGGTTACGGTGGTGGTGGTTCAGCTACAGGAAGTGATTGGGCCGCTGCTGGCGGTGGTGGAAGTTATATTCCACAAGATGCTCAAATTATTGAAACTGGAAATTATAATGACTTCAATACGCCAGATGAAGTTATTGATGAAGGTACAGGGTATTTAGATGTAGATATAGAAGATAGTCCTGATACAGAGATAGATGTTACAGAAATTGAAATGGGTGGTGCTACAAATACAGTAGAAAATAATAATACAATATCTGTAGATTCAACGCTTGAATTAAATGCAGATTATGATGAAGGGTTATCTGATGCTCCTGAAGTTGAAAGAAAATGGTATGTATCTGACGGAACAACAATGACAGGTGATTCGGAAACTCATGAATTTGAATCTACAGGTCAATATACAATTACTGTTGAATCAATAGATGAGAATGATATTCCATTATCACAAGATTCAATTATGGTACAAGTTGAATAAATATATCAAAGAAGTAATATATATAAACTTCTAACAATATTATTATTGTATGAATGTAAAAGAAAATAAAAGTATTATAATAATTGTTTTAATTTTAATTTTGTTAATAGGTTTTATTTTATTCTTTTATCCTTCTTCTTCGGATAGTTCTGATATAATAAATAAAACAAATAATCAAATGGAGTCTATTGATTCATATAGTATTGAAAAAGAAATGAATATATATGAAAATTCTGAAAACATAGCTAATCAAGATTTAAATGCAGATGTAGATAAATCTTCAAATGAATTTATAATAAATAAAACAAATGAAGAACATGGTGACTCTATAACATATAGAAAATATGGTAATAAATCATATGTATATACAGAATCAGACGATTATTGGTTTATCTCTGCAGAAGAAAATGATACGCTAGATGACCCTATTGGATTTTATAATTCATTTATATTAAATAATACGTATTTTGATTTAAACACAAATTTATTAAGTGATGAATATACTTTAACTTCTAAAATAACAGATGAAGATGCTAGAAAAATTGCTGAATGGAGTATTTTAGACCGTAGATTTCCAAATATGAATACATATGATGATGTTGCTGTATCTATAGAAGTCAAAGAAAATTATAAAATTAATAAAATTTATTTGAATTGGAATTTAAATAATAGAAATTACGAAATTACATATGATTTCGTTGATTATAATTATAATCCGACTATTGAAAAACCAATACAAAATGATACGCGTATTTGGGATGAAGAAGTTAATGACACAGATATTGATTTATCTGCAGATTTAGATATAACGCAAATGAATGATAGAATAGATATAACTATTAATGAATATTCAGAAGATGTAAGTAATATATACGTTAATCCAAATCAAAAAGATGAATTACTCATAGACCCTCAAGAAACAGACACAATTACATTAACCGAAGGTTATGATTTTGCAGAAACAGATAGAGTAATTATTGGTGTAATGTCTGATGAAACAAATGAATATAGAAAAATAGAATCAATTAATCATAATTTAGATTAAATTTATTTTATAATTTTAATATCATTCCAATTAAATATTTAGTGTATTAAAACGTTATTATTAGGTGAGATGATACAGAAACAAACAGATAAAGGTGTCTCTCCTGTTATAGGGGTGATTTTAATGGTAGCGATAACCGTAATAATTGCAGCAGTTGTAGCTAACTTCGT
>SL_4KL_010_BRINEDRAFT_10001776_pt1 | contig 12055 bp, 12 predicted proteins | sample SodLak_010_BRINE_2_FD_10664 | JGI IMG/M metagenome (IMG submission 10664) | reverse complement strand
GGCCGCGGGCCGGGCCATTCGCGAGGCGAGCGCGGTCGAGCCNGCCGACTGGCCACGGCTCGCCGTCAAGACCGGATTCGTTGACAGCGAGCCAGCGTACTACAGCCGGCTCCAGGAGGCGACCATCCACGCGACCAGACAGGAAGCCAGAGCCCGCGAGCAGGCCGACGACAAACAGCTCCTCCATGCGGTGCGGGCGATGGACGACGCCACCAGGACCGCCAACGAACTGGCCGAACGCCTCAGCGAGTGGGCCGGCACACTGTTCGACGACCAGCCGACTGGCATCGAGGGAGCCCGCCGGTTGGCCGACCGCGAGCCGTCGAGTCCCGTTGAGGCCCGCGTACTCTCGCTGGCCGAGCGCGTCGACGGACTCGCCACCGAGGCCGACGAGCTTCAGGCGTTCATCAACCGCCAAGCCCCCGAAATCGCGCCGAACCTCAGCGAGATGGCTGGTCCCGTCCTCGCTGCCCGCCTGATCGCGCTGGCCGGTGGCCTCGAACAACTGGCAAAAAAGCCGAGCGGCACTGTCCAGGTACTTGGTGCCGAGGACGCGCTGTTCGCCCATCTTGCGGGACGTGGCAGCTCGCCTAAACACGGAATTATCTACACCCACGAGTACGTCAGTGGCACCCGGCCGGCCGACCGCGGTTCTGCGGCGCGCGCGTTTGCGGGCAAGCTCTCGATCGCGGCCCGAATCGACTACTACAGCGGCGAAATCAAGCCAGAGGTCCACGAGAAACTCGATGAGCGAATGGCGACCATCCGCGCTCGCGCGGCTGCTGATGCTGACGCGGAGGCCGACCAATGAGCGACCTTCCAGCAGGTGTCGAACGCCGGAGTTTCGATGGCAAACAGCGACTTGCGACCAGGGGCCAGCCGGTGTATGGCGAGCCAACTGACGGCGAATGGCGGCTGTGGGACGCCGGCCGCTCGAAGCTCGGCGCGATGCTTGAACTCGGCATGGAGATTCCTCTGGAGGGTGGCGAATCGGTGCTCTATTTGGGTGCGGCAAGCGGGACAACCGTCAGCCACGTGGCGGATTTCGCCGGCCCGACGTACGCCGTCGAGTTCGCTCCACGACCGGCGCGCGATCTGGTCGAGGTGGCCGAAAGCCGGCCGACGCTGTTTCCACTGTTGAAAGACGCCCGCAAACCCGAGTCGTACAGCCACATCGTCGAACGTGATCTCGATCTCGTCGTCCAGGACGTTGCCACTCGCGGCCAGGCGCGCGTCGCGGTCGAAAACGCCCGGTTTTTGGGCGACGGTGGGCTGCTGTGTCTCGCTGTCAAAGCTCGCAGCGAGGACGTGACCGCCGACCCCGAGATCGTCTTCGAGCAGGTCCGCGAGAACCTAAGCGACGCCTACGAGAGTATCGACAGCCGGCGGTTGGAGCCGTTCCACGACGACCATCTCGGCATCGTCGCCACCAAACGGTGAGCACAGACGGTCTCGACAGGTTGTGAGCTACTGAAATAAACAACTCTACCTTATTGATTCGAGGGTATTATCCCTAAGTGGTCGCAACCAGTGGTATGAACAGACGGACGTTCCTTGGTACGGTCGGTAGTTCGGTAGCAATCGGTCTCGCTGGCTGTTTGGGCGATGAATCGTCAGCTCCTCCCGAGACGGTCGGCGAGTGGGCAGACGGAACCATCGAGTTCGGCCCCCCGCCGTTCCAGGACACCGAAGAGCTCGAACAGCAGTATGCGGGTGTCTTCGAGTGGCTCGAAGACGGCTTCGATGAGATCGAGGCTGTCGAGGGCGCACAGACGACGAGCTACAGCGCGACTGTCGAAAGCGTTGTCAACGGCCACACCGAGATCGCAAACCTCTCGCCGATTATCTACGTGCTGGCGGCGGATGACGGCGTCAATCCCCTCGCAATCAACTGGTCACACGGTGGGGAAGCGTACAACACGTACATCGCCACACAGGCCGACTCGGAGATCGAATCGCTCGAAGACATCGCGGGCCACACCATCGCGCTCGTTGATCCCCTCTCGACCAGTGGCGGGCTATTCCCGCGGTACATGCTCGCGGAGGCCGGCCTTGCGGCTGGTGACGTGGACACCGAACCGGACGATTTCGATATCGACTGGGCCGGCGGCCATGACGCCGCCCTCCAGGCACTCGAAAACGGCCACGTCGATGCTGCGGCGTACGGCGATTTCCAACACCCTGACGACGACTCCATCATGCGTGTCGCCGAAAGCGATCCGATCCCGTTCGATCCCGTCGTCGCCAAACCCGACACGCCAGCGGCAATCCAGGAGGAACTGATCGAGCGACTCGTCGAAACACCGGAATCCGCGCTTGCAGAACACCGAATCGACCGGTTCGGCGAGGTCGAACCCGGAACCTACGACCCGGTTCGGGATGTCGCCGAGGCGATGGGCGTCGAGATCGCTGATCTCGAAGACGACGCGTAGCCCACACTGCGATGCTCGAAATCGAATCGGTACACAGACGATACGGAGCCGAGATCGCACTCGATGGCGTCTCGGCCCGGCTCCGCCGCGGTGAGCTGACGGTGCTGATCGGTCGCTCCGGGGCGGGCAAAACAACGTTGCTTCGGTGTCTCGACGGCCTGGAGTCGCCCGACTCAGGCTCTATCACCGTCGACGGTGAACCGCTTGCCACGACGGATGCCGCGCTCGTCTTTCAGTCTGGCGCGCTCGTGGCCGGCAAATCAGTTATGGAAAACGTGCTTGATGGCGCGCTGGGTCGTGAACCGCCGTGGCGAGAGCTGTTCGGCTGGCATTCGCCGTCCGAAAAACGCACCGCGATTGCCCGACTCCACGACGTTGGTCTGGGTGGCTACGCTACTCGACCGGTCGAGCAGCTCTCAGGTGGGCAACAACAGCGCGTCGGGATCGCCCGCGCGCTCCAACAGCAGCCCGAGGTGTTGTTGGCCGACGAACCGGTCGCGTCGCTCGATCCTGAAACCGCACGTTCGGTGCTCGCGGTCCTGGCGCAGGCCGTCCGAGAGCGTGGGTTGATCGGCCTCGTGAGCCTGCATCAGCCACGGCTCGCAGCCGACGTTGCCGATCACTATCTCGGGGTCGCCGATGGGCGGCTTGTCCTGGACGAGCCAGCCAGCGCGGTCGACGAAANAACGCTCTCNACGGTGTATACCGATGGCTGATCGCGACGAGGGAGCAGGAGGCCGACACCGGGCCAGCGGGGAGGCCACCGGAGCGGGCGAGGTAGTAACCGTTGAGGAGGAGTTCGAGCAGGTCCAACGGCAGTGGCGTCGCCGGCTCACAGGGCGGATCGGCCTGGTTGCCGCGGTGAGTGTCGGTGTGCTCGTTGCGGCGCGCTTCCTGGGGTTTGATCTGGCCTATCTGTACGCCCACCGCCAGAATCTGCTGGACGTGCTGTTCGGCGAGATGCTCGCCCCCGAGGCACTGTGGGCACAGCTCCAGGGCGACGGTCCCATGCTGGCCTCCGCAGCAGTCGAGACGCTCGCCATCGCCGCCGTCGGGACGGCTCTCGGCCTGCCAGTCGCACTGCTGTTGGGGGTGCTCGCGGCTAACACCGTCACACCCCCGACGGTCAGAACGCCACTCCGGCTGCTGCTCGGTGGACTTCGGGCCGTCCCGAGCATGGTGTATGCCCTCCTGTTCGTGATCCTGGCCGGCCTGGGGGCGGTTGCCGGCGCGCTGGCGATTGCGATCGGGACTATCGGCGATCTCGGGCGGCTGTTTGCCGATGAGATGGAAGAGATCGACGAGACACCGGTCGAGGCCGTCCAGTCGACCGGGGCGGGGATGGTTTCGACGACGGCTGCCGCCAGGCTCCCGCAGGTAGTCTCGGCCTACGTCGCCTGGACGCTGTTTTATTTGGAGATTAACGCCCGAAAGAGCTCCGTGCTCGGCATCGTTGGGGCGGGCGGGCTCGGCTTTCCGTTGATTATGGCGTTTCGCGCCCGAAACTACACTCGCGTGATGGCTGTCGTGCTGACGATTCTCGTGTTGGTGGTGAGCGTCGAAACCGTCGCCAACTGGCTCCGTGGCCGGCTGAAAGACGACCGTCGGGCTGATCGATAGCCCTTGTCGGGACTGAGTGGCCCCGCTTCAGGAGCTATTTATGAGTCGGTTACATACGCCGGGACAATGGAGACTGCTGGCTCGGAGACGTTTTGTCGGATGGGAACTCTCGGTATCGAAGAGGAGTTTTATATTGTCGACGACAGTGGCCGACCGGTTTCGGGCATCAACGATCTGATTTATGAATCCGAGCCGCCCGAAATCCTCGAAGATCAGCTGGATCACGAGCTGTTTCAGTGTACCATCGAGACCCAGACGCCAATCATTCCATCAGTAGACGCCGTCGATACAACCCTCCAGGAGATCCGATCAGCACTCACCAGCCACGCCGAGGCCCACGGCTTTCAGATCGCCGCCGCCGGGCTCCATCCGGCTGCCGACTGGCAGGAACTCGACCACGCCACCAAACCCAGATATCAGGCCCAACTCGAACGCATCCAGTACCCGCAACACCGGAATACGACCTCCGGGCTCCACATTCACGTCGGCGTCGACGACCCTGATAAGGCGGTCTGGATTGCCAACGAGCTCCGGTGGTATCTCTCGCCGCTGCTCGCGCTGTCGGCCAACTCGCCGTTCTGGTGTGGATACGATACTGGCCTGGCGTCGGCGCGCGCCAAAATTTTCGAAAACCTCCCAAATACGGGTGTCCCAACCCGGTTTGCGGATTTCGAGGCGTTCCAGGCGTTCGAAGATCGAATGGTCGAGAGTGGCTCGATCAACGACCGCGGTGAGCTGTGGTACGACGTCCGACCCCACACCGCCCACGGCACCGTCGAGGTTCGGACGCCGGATGCCACCGCCGATCGCTCGGTTGTTGTCGCGTTCGTCGAGTACGTCCACGCGCTCGTCGAGGATCTGGCCGCCCGCTACGAGGACGGCGAACAGGAATCGACGCTTCGACGGGAGCTCCTGGACGAGAACAAATGGCGGGCGATTCGCCACGGCCACGAGGCGAATTTCATCGGCCGCGACGGCGAAAGCGTAGTTGGGCTCGCCGAGATCGTCGACCGCGAGGCCGACCGACTCGGCGTCGACGGGATCAGGGAGGTCTTCGAGGCTCCGAGTGGTGCCGAACGTCAGCGCGGCCTCCTGGAAACCGACGGTATGGACGAACTCTGTGAGTCGCTCATGCTCTGAGCGTTCGGTCCTTTCGGAGCCGACGGAAATGTTTTTGTCGCCAGAGAGCCGACATAGGATGCTATGACCTCCACAGACACGCCCGACGACGAGCCTGTAGACGACGAACCTGTCGATAACGAACCTGTTGATGACGAACCAATCGAGGAGGCCAAATCCGAGCTCAAAGACGCCAAAGCCCGCCTTGAGGCAGAAGCTGACAAGGCCGTCACCGAGTTCGACCAGGGAGTCGTCGATCTGCTGGCGTGGATTCTTGATACCGAAACCCGCGCACGTATCTACGTCTATCTCCGCCAACATCCCAACAGCACCAGCGACGAGGTCGCCGACGGCACCGGACTGTATCCGAGCACTGTTCGGGAGGCACTGGCCGAACTCCACGACGAAGAGACCGTCGAGCGCGGCAAACGCGAACACAGCGGCGCGGGCAACAACCCCTACGAGTATGANGCAATTGCCCCCAGCAACCTGGTTCGGGGTGTGGTCGGCCAGGTCCAACGCGAGCTAAATACGGTGTTCAACCTCGATCACCGCCTTGGCGGCGACCGCGAGGATGGCGGCCCCGTAACTATCAGCGTCGACGACACTGACGAAAACAGCGAGGCGGTCGAGATCGACATCGAAGACGCTGACGGCGGGGACGATGATTCGACGGCCGACGATGCCGAAGACGAAGGTCAGCCCGACGACGCGTCGTAGAGTCCAGATATTTAAGTTCGCAGCCCGCAACCCGGCTGTATGAATGTCGCGTTGGGCGGGACCTTCGATCCTGTCCACGACGGTCACCTCGCGCTGTTCGAGCGGGCCTTCTCGCGTGGTGATGTGACCGTTGGCCTGACTGATGACGAGCTTGCCGCCGAAACCAGACACGTCGACCGGTACGTCCGCCCGTTCGAAGACCGGCGTGCAGACCTCCGCGACGAGCTCGAACCGCTGGCCGAGGCCCACAACCGCAGCTTCGAGATCCGGCCGCTGTCCGAACCGACCGGAATCGCGACCGAACCGAAGTTCGACGTGCTTGTGGTCTCGCCCGAAACCGTTGAGGGAGCCGAACAGGTCAACGAAATCCGACAGAGGCAGGGATTCGAGCCGCTCGATATTGATGTGGTCGAGCACGTGCCGGCTGACGACGGCAATCGTATTTCTTCGACGCGAATCGTCACCGGCGAGATCGACCGCCACGGCAATCTTACACCCGAGCGGGCCGGTCGCGAGCAAACCCNGCCGTAGCTACTACCTACCAACGACTACCGATCAGCTACCAACTCGGTGCCCGAAACCCGGCGTCTTCGAGCATCGTTTTCCAACGCGACNGAATACAGAGCCGCGACACATCGAAACAGTCGGCTACTGCGGGTTGGGATCGCTGTTCGCCACCGATCAGCGCGGCAGCATACAGGCTGGCGGCGGCCACCGCTGGCTTTGACCGCTCTTCGTCGGGGATGTGTGATAAAAACAGATCAGTGGCCGTCGAGCGAACCGACTGACTGAGATCGAGTTCGGCACCTGCCTCGTCGAGTCGGTCAAGCCACTCACGCTGTTCGAGGCGGTCCCGCGCACGGTACATACTGCCGGATGGGGCTCGGCCGAATTAATTCATCCGGTAGAGCCGGCGGGAGGAACGACAGTTTCTTACCCCAGTTAGGCCCTACCTACGACTGCGCGTGGGTAGCCAAGCCAGGAAAAGGCGCAGCGCTTAGGACGCTGTCCTATAGAGGTCCGCCGGTTCAAATCCGGTCCCACGCATCAACACCACCTTTTTCAGCGTCGGGTCGCTGAAGGCGACCACTCCTTGAAAAACCTGGGCGAAAAAGGGCTGCCTCACTCCGGAAGAGCAAGCTCTTCCGAGTTCGGCAGGGAACCGCTCGCTTCGCTCGCAGATGCTGTCTTTCGACCGCCCCACCGAGTTAGTCGATACCTAACCAGTCACCTCGACCGACCGTCAGCCGTTCGTCAGACACAGCCCATAACTACTTTATTAACGCCGGGAATATATACGAAGCAATGACCTCCCTCAGTGACATTCTCACCGACATCGTCGCGGATGTCGACGCGGTGTTTTTGTTCGGTCCCAACGGCTCGTTCTACGAGCAGTTCGACGAGATCCAGGACGTCGTCGTGATCGGTGCGGAAAACACGGTCGAGGCCGAAACGTTCGTCGAGCTGCCGATTCCGTTTGCGGATATCAAAGATCGGATCAAGTTCGGTATCGAGGGGGCGATGGACGACGATCTGGTCGGTGAGGGCGATGTCGTCGCCTGTATTGGCTCGCTGTTCAGCGACGATGCTGATTTCGCCAGCCGCGTCCGGGTGGACGAAACAATGCGGTCGGGAATCTATGAGCTGTTTACCAACTCGCGGGCCGACCCCGCCGTCATCAGCGACGTGTTCGATGTCGCCCTCGAGTTGGGCCGCAAAGGCCAGAAGGGCAAACCCGTCGGGGCGCTATTCGTCGTCGGTGATGCGGGCAAAGTAATGAACAAATCCCGCCCGCTCAGCTACAACCCCTTCGAGAAATCCCACGTCCACGTCGGCGATCCGATTGTCAACGTGATGCTCAAGGAGTTCTCGCGGCTCGACGGCGCGTTCGTAATCTCCGATTCCGGAAAGATAGTCTCCGCCTACCGCTATCTCGAACCCTCTGCAGAGGGCGTCGACATTCCGAAAGGACTCGGTGCGCGCCATATGGCTGGCGGGGCGATCACTCGGGATACGAACGCGACATCGATTGTGCTCTCGGAGTCCGATGGCCTGGTTCGTGCATTTAAAGGCGGAAAGCTCATTCTTGAACTCGACCCCGAGGAGTACTAACCTATGATCGGGCCGTTGCAGTCTCTTGAACGGGCGTTTTCTGCCGTCTCGCCACGCATCTGGCTGGCGATCGTTGTGCTGGCAGTCGGTGTCGTCGTTGCGTATCTGGTTGCCGGTATCACGAGCCGACTGCTCGACCGTCTGGGTGTTGTCGAGACGATCGAAGGGACGAGTTTCGAGCGAACCACAAACGAGTTCGGTACTTCGACAGCCCGGATTATCACCCAACTCAGCGCACTGTTTACCTTTCTTATCGCAGTGTTCGTCGCTATTACAGTCGCCGAACTTCGGTTCGGTGATCTGTTCTGGAGCGCAGTGGCGGTGTTCGTCCCGCAGCTGTTTGCGGCTCTCGTTATTCTGGTCGTCGGCGTCGTAATCGCCGACAAAGTCGAGTTGGTCGTTTCGGAGCGGCTCCGCGGGATCAAACTCCCGGATATCGGGCTGCTTCCGTTGGTTGCCAAATACAGTGTGCTGTTCGTAGCGGTGCTAATTGCGCTCTCGCAGATTGGGGTGGCCGTCCTCGCGTTGATCGTGTTATTGGGTGCCTACGCGTTCGCGCTGATCGTCTTTACCGCGCTGGCAACCCAGGACATCCTAGCCTCCGGAACCGCAGGCGTGTATCTGCTGTTAACCCAACCCTACAGCATCGGTGACGAAATCAAAGTTGGCGGCCAGCAGGGGATCGTCCAGGAGGTTGATCTCTTGGTCACCCGAATCGAAACCGACAGCGAAGAGTACATCATCCCGAACCGCACCGTCCTCAAAGACGGCATCGTTCGGATTCGGAACCGCTGATCGCGGCGACGTATTTCCCACACTATTCGGCACGGTCAAGTGGTTCGGCCGGCACGCCCGCAACGGTCGTCTCCGGTGGCACATCCTGTGTGACCAGCGAGTTGGCCGCCACCTGCGCGCCCGCGCCGATTTCGACGCCCGGAAGAATGATCGCCCCCGCGCCGATCATCGCCCGCTCGCCGATGTGGACCTCACCAGTGCGGTACTCCTCCTGGAGGAACTCGTGACACAGAATCGTCGCATCGTAGCCGATGATGGCGTGATCTTCAACGGTAATCAACTCTGGCCAGAATACATCGGGCGTCGACTCTAGACCCCAGGCGACGCCCTCGCCGACGGTTATGCCCAGTCGGCGTGCGAGCCAGTTTTTAAGATAGAGGCTCGGCGAGAGGCGAACAGCCCAGACAACCAAATAGTTGAACACGATCCGCAGCGGTGATTTGGCGTCGGGCCACGACCACAGCGAGTTGCGACGACCGCCGATTGGGTGGCGATCAAGCCGGTCGTGTCGACGCTGGGGGGTGTCGTCCGAATCGTCCTGGGCAGTAGTCACGAGAGACAGTTCGTCAGGAACTACTAAAATACCATCCTGCAGTAGTCACCGACTACTTAAAAACGAGTAGATGACCGCGTCTCAGTCGTCGCCGCGGAGTTCGGCCATGTGGTCGACGCGCTGGGCGAGGAGGTCGGCTTTGCCGATATCGTGGCGGATGCGGAGGCCGTCGCCGGCGGCCGCCAGCGCGTCGTCGGCGATTGCCTCGGCGTCCGCGATGCTGTCTGCGAGTCCGACGACCGCAAAGGAGCGAGAAGTCGTCGTATACAGGCCGTCGTCGCGTTCGTCGACGCTCGCATAGAAGAGCAGGCCGTCGCCAACGCTGTCTTCGTCGACGGTGATCTTCGCGCCCGAGTCCGGATCAGTCGGGTAGCCGGCTGGAACGGCGTACTTGCAGACGGTCGCCTGATTGGAGAATTCGAGTTCAGGGAGCTGTTTGCCGTTGCGTGCGGCGGTGAGCACGTCGATAAAGGGCGTTTCGAGCACCGGCAGCGTATTCATCGCCTCTGGATCGCCGAAGCGGGCGTTGTACTCGATGACTTTCGGGCCGTCGCTAGTCAGCATGAACTGGCCGTACAGGATTCCCTTGTAGTCGGGCATCGCGGCGACGGTGGCCTCCATGATTTCGACTGCGGCCTCGTAGTCGCCATCAGTCATAAACGGTAGCTGGAAACTGGTGTCGCTGTAGCTGCCCATCCCGCCCGTGTTGGGGCCTTCGTCGCCCTCGTAGGCGCGCTTGTGGTCCTGGACGGCTGGCGTTGTTCGCAGATCGCCGTCAGCCACGAATGCCTGGAGGGTGAACTCTTCGCCAACAAACCGCTCTTCGAGCACGACGCGCTCGTAGTCCTCGCTTCGGATGTACTCCTTTGCGCCCTCCTTGTCGACCTGGTCGCCGATGACTTTCACACCCTTGCCGCCGGTGAGACCGGCCGGTTTGACGGCGAGGTCGATCTCGCTTTGGTCGATATACTCGCAGGCGGCGTCCATGTCGTCGAACGTCTCGAAAACCGGACAGCCAGGGATGTCGTTGTCCTGCATGAACTCCCGCTGGAAGGCTTTGTCCGTCTCGATACGAGCCTCTTCGGCCTGTGGGCCGAAAGTGTAGATACCTGCGTCGTCCAGGACGTCAGCGACACCAGCCTGAAGCCCGGATTCGGGACCGACAATGGCGAGTGTGGCGTCGACCTCTTCGGCGTACTCGACGAGTGCGTCGGCGTCAGTTTCGGAAATCTTCTCGAACCCGTCGGCGAGTTCGGCGATGCCTGGATTGCGGTTGCTTGCTGCGGCGTACAGCGAACAGTCAGGGGCCAACGCGCGGGCAATAGCGTGTTCTCGACCGCCACCGCCGACTAACAGTACGGTTTCGCTCATACCGGAGAAAGGTCGACAAACGGTCGTAAGTGTTACTTTTGACTGGTGGGCTGTTCGGGCTGGCTACTGCGAATCGAACGGATTCGCCCGAACGACTGTTTCTTGGCGTCCTGGACCGACACCGATCGCGTAAATCGGCGCGCCGACCTCCTCGCTGATGTATTCGAGGTAGGCCTGGGCGTTCTCGGGAACCGCCTCGTATCCCTCGGCGGCCACTGCTGCCCAGTCGACTTCGTCCCACGGCTCGAAGGATTTGAGCACGGGCTCGCAGTCGCCCCACCGTTCGGTGGTCGCGGGCATCGTGTAGATTTCCTCGCCGTCGAGTTCGTAGGCGTGGCCGACGTTGATCTCGTCGAGGCCGGCCAGCACGTCGATGTGATTGACCGCGATCCCGGTAAAGCCGTTCGCGCGGGCAGCGTGGCGCAGCATTGGCATATCCAGCCAGCCGATCCGTCGCGGTCGGCCTGTCACCGTGCCGAACTCACCGCCTTTCTCGCGGATGAAATCCGCAAGTTCCTCTTGGGTGTCGTCGCCGTCGAGTTCGGTTGGGAGTGGGCCGGTACCCACACGCGAGAGATAGGCTTTGACGATGCCGACGACTTCGCCCTGGCCGATGACGGTCGGACCGACGCCGGTGCCGACCGACGCCCCGCCAGCGGTCGGATTCGAAGAGGTAACGTAGGGGTAGATCCCGTGGTCGATATCGATAGAGGTCCCCTGTGCGCCCTCAAAAAGGAGTTCGTCACCGTCGTCGAGTCGACGGCCGAGGAAATCTCCGCAGTTGACAGTCATCGACTCTTCGCGGAACCGGCGGCCGTACTCGTTGTACGTCTCGAACAGTGCCTCGACGTCGAACGCCTCGGCGTGCTCGGAGTTTTCGATGTCGAGGCCGTAGATCTCTTCGGCGAGATTTCGCTTTTGGGGGACGACGTATTCGAGCCGGTCACGGAGCACCTCGGGATCGAGCATATCGCCAATCCGGATACCGCGTCGACCTGCTTTGTCCTCGTAGGTGGGCCCGATTCCGCGTTTGGTGGTGCCAGCAGCGAGATCCGAGTCGCTTTTGACCTCCTCTTCGATGCCGTCAAGCACGCGGTGGTACGGGAGTATCGCATGCGCCCGACGGGCGATCCGCACATCGGGGTCGAGTCCCTTCTCACGGAGCGTGTCGATCTCCGAAAAGAGCGTTTCGGGATTGACAACACAGCCGTTGCCAAGAATCCCGACTTTATCGCGGACGGCCCCGCTGGGGACCAACGAGAGTTTGTACTTCGTCCCGTCCTGGACGACGGTGTGGCCGGCGTTGTCGCCGCCCTGATACCGGACGACGACA
>SL_4KL_010_BRINEDRAFT_10001774_pt1 | contig 12058 bp, 11 predicted proteins | sample SodLak_010_BRINE_2_FD_10664 | JGI IMG/M metagenome (IMG submission 10664) | reverse complement strand
GGCCGCTGGCCCGCCGGCTCGGCGCCGGCGCCCGCGGGGTCGCCTACGCGTTCGGCGCCGGCCTCGCCGGCCTCGCCGACCGGGAGTTCCGGCTCCGGCTCTGACCGAGACCCACGCTGCCCACCGGCCGCCCGCGTCGATCCCCGGAATCGACCGACTGCGGCCCGGTTTCCGGCGTGAACGATACGTGGTTTTATCGTCCCCCGTGACCCATCGGGAACCGTGACAACGCTGGTCGTCTGTCTCGACCGGAACGACGACGTCGGCCGGAAGACCGGCCTCCAGACTCCCGTCGTCGGCTGGGAGGCCGTGCGGGCGCTGGTCACCGACGTCGGGCTCGCGGATCCGGAGGACTCGGGGGTGAACTCGCTGCTCGAGACCCTCCGGGTCGCCCAGAGCCTTCGGGACGGCCACGAGGAGGCGATCGTCGCGGTCGTCAGCGGCGACCGGGAGTCGGCGGTGAGCGCCGACCGGGCGGTCGCCCGTCAGATAGACGAGCTGGTCGCGGAGTACGAGCCCGACTCCGCGGTGGTGGTCATAGACAGCGCGGAGGACGAGCGGCTGGTGCCGATCGTCGAGAGCCGGGTCCGGGTCGACTCCGTCGACCGCGTCATCGTCCGCCAGGCCCGGGACATCGAGTCCACGTACTACCTGCTCAAGCAGTTTCTCGCCGACGAGGAGCTGCGCCAGACGGTGCTCGTCCCCATCGGACTCACGCTTCTCGTGTTCCCGATCCTCGCCTGGGGGTGGAGCGTCGCCGGCGGCGCGGCCGCGATCACCGCCGTCATCGGCCTCTTTTTGCTCTACAAGGGGTTCAGCGTCGACGAGATCCTGACCGGGCTGGCCCGCCGCGTCCAGGAGTCGCTGTACACGGGCCAGGTGTCGGTCGTCACCTACGTCGTCGCCGGCGGGCTCACCCTCGTCGGCCTGTTCGTCGGCGCCCTCGGCGTCTCGGGGCTGGAGGGGGGCCAGGGGGTAGTCGTCCCCGCGATGGCGTTCGCGTTCGAGGGGGTGCCGTGGCTGGCGATGGCCGCCCTGACCGCCAGCGCCGGCCGGCTGCTCGACGAGGTGATCCGCGAGGAACCCCTCCGGGCGTCGTATCTCAACCTCCCGTTTATCACCGTCGCCGTCGGCTTGATCGTCCGGGGGTTCTCCGCGTTCTTCCTCGAACAGCAGGGCGTGATCGACGCCTTCGTCGTGCCGGCGATCTCCCTCGGTGCCCTCGAGGTCGCCAGCTTCGAGATCTCCGCGGGCGAGCGACTCGCCCTGTTCGTCGCCGCCGGCTTCCTCGTGAGCCTCGTCGGCGTCCGGATCGCGACGGCGTTCAGCGGCACCGAGGACGGCGCGACGGCCGAAACCGACGCCGGCGACGCCGACGGCGGTGGGACGGTCGACCCCGAACTCGCCGAGGAGGCGGAGCTCACCGACGGCAGCGGCCGGACCGACGACGAGAGCTGATCGGCAGCCATTTGCCGACGCGGTGCCACCTTCGGCCATGACCGACGACGGCGGCTGGGTCTCGCTTTACTCCGGCGGCAAGGACTCCTCGTGGGCGCTGTACCGCGCGCTGGAGCGTGGTCTCGACGTCAGGCGGCTGCTCACCGTCCACCCGTCCGGTGACTCGTATATGTACCACGTGCCGGCGACCGAGCTGGCCGCGCTGGCCGCCGAGAGCGTCGGGATCGCCCTCGTCGACGTCGATCCCGGGGAGCTCGACGCCGAGGGGACCCGGGAGTCGGGACTCCAGGGCGACGCCGAGATCGAACCCCTCGAGGCCGCCCTCCGGGAGCTCGACGACGAGCTCGAGGGGGGGCTCGCGGGCGTCACCGCCGGCGCCGTCGAGAGCGAGTTCCAGACCAGCCGGATCGAGGCGATGTGTGACCGGCTCGGCTGTGAGCTGTACGCCCCGCTGTGGCGCGAGGAGCCCCGCGAGCTCGCCGACGCCATGCTCGCGGCCGGCTTCGAGATCCTGATCGTCCAGGTCGCGGCCGCGGGTCTCGACGAGTCCTGGCTCGGACGCAGCCTGGACGAGCGGGCGTTCGCGGAACTCGAGGAGCTCAACGACCGGTACGGCGTCCACCTCCTCGGGGAGGGCGGGGAGTTCGAGACGCTGGTCGTCGACGGACCACACATGGACCGCCGGATCGCCCTCGAGTACCGCACGGAGTGGGACGGGACGAGAGGACGGATCCGGGTCACGGACGCGACGCTCGAGTGACCCGGTGTACCCCGTCCCGCTCGCGGGAGCGTGACCGAAATCACGGGAGTGTGGCCGTCCCGCTCACGAATCGAGGGCCGCGACGGCCCTGACCGGCGAGCCGTCGGCCCCCTCGATCGGGAGGGGGACGGCGTAGAGGCGAAACCGGTCGAGTCCGGCGAGGTTCGTCAGGTTCTCGAGAATGAACCGCTCCGCGCCGAGCAGCCGGCCGTGGACCGGGAACCCGTCCGGCTCGTCGTCAGTCGCGTTCGGCGACGGCGTCGGATCGGGGTTCAACGCGTCGACGCCGACGCTCCACCCCGCCCGCACGCAGCGGTCGGCCGCCGCCGCGGTCAGGTACGGGTGATCGAGATAGCGGTCGGTCCCCCAGTGGTCGTCCCAGCCGGTCCGGACGACGAGGAGGTCGCCGGCGTCGTCCCCGGGGAGCGCGTCCGGCCCGATCGGGGCCCGTGGGGGTCTCCCGGTGCAGTCGACGACGCGGGCGTCGAAGACGAACCGGCCGACGTCGTGCTCGTCGAGGGTCGATCCCGCCGGCTCGGTGTGACTCGGTGCGTCGACGTGGGTCCCCGAGTGGGTCCCACAGGCGAGCGCGCTCACGCGGTAGCCGTCGTCGTCGATCGTCGCCGCCGGCGAGACGTCGACGGGCGGATCGCCGGGGAACGTCTGGATGCCCGAACGGATCGGCTGGGAGAGATCACGGAACACGGGAGGAGGTCACGCCGGACGGTGAAAACGGTTCGTCGTGTAGCATAGGTAATAGAAGAGTATATACCAGCCGGTGGTAGTGTCTATCCTAAAGATGTGTAGCCGATTCCGAATTTATCAATACAGTATCGACGGATGGCCGGAAAACGGCGTGGCGTCGCGGGTGAAATAGATGGTTAGCGCCGGCGTCGGGTTCGCACTCATCGGACTTTGGGGCGCACTAATGATTGCGCTGGCGTACTACATCTACCGCCAGCAGAACGTAACCGACACTTCGGAGTTCGTTACGGCGGGTGGGCGTGCTCAGCTCGGACTCGCGACGGCCAGCTTCGCGGTGACGTGGATGTGGGCTGGCGACGTGCTCGGGGTGCCCGAGTACGTCGGCTTCGTTGGTGTCGCCGGGATGTGGATGTACGCCGCGCCGGCGGTCCTCTCAGGGCTGCTCGTCATCCCGTTCGCGCTCCGGATGCGGCGGCTTTTCCCCCAGGGGTACACCTACAGCGAGTACTTCATCGAGCGGTTCGACCGCCGCGCCCACCTGGTCGTGATCCTGGTTATCCTCTACACGATGATCCTTGGTGGGGTCGTCCAGCTGTACGTCGGCGGCTTCGTCATCGGAGGGCTGACCGGCATCGATCCGAACGTGGTGATGGCGCTCCTGATGACGATCATTGGGCTGTACATCCTGGTCGGCGGGCTGTGGGGGTCGCTGACGACCGACTTCGTTCAGTTCGTCAGCGCCATCGTCCTCGTCGTTGTTTTCGTTCCGATCCTACTTTTCACCGCAGGCGGGCCGGCGATCGTTTACGAGGACATGGTGGCGAACCTGGGCGAGGACGCTTCGGTTTACCTCAGTATGCAGAACTTCGAGCCGATCGGTGACTTCTTCCTCCCGTACGCCCTCGGGCTGGGCGTCTGGGGTGTTGTCAGTCTCTCGACCTGGCAACGAGTCTTCGCCGTCCGTCGGGACAAGACCTCGCGGTTTCTCACGATCGGCGCAATCGGTGTCTTCACTATCATCTCGATGTACGCGATCATCGGATTCGTCGGTTTGGCCGCGTTCGAGGTGAGCTTCGACGGCGAGGGCGGCGTCCACCCCGAGGACCTCTCGATCGAGGCGCTGGGCCTCCTCCCGGAGTGGTCGTTGATCGTCTTCTTGCTCGTATTGCTCATGGTGCTTGGCTCCTCGACGGACTCGTATCTGACCGCACTCGCGAGCTTGACCTCCCGAGATATATACTACCAGAACGTCGACCGTGAGGCGAGCGACGAGGACCAGCTACGGGTCGCCCGCGTGGCCAGCCTCGTATTCGCGTTTGTGATCTTCCTCGGGACAGTCTGGGCGCTCGATAACGTCGGATTCGTCACGCTGTTGCTCGTCAGCGGCATCGGCGCAACTGGACTCGCCGGCCCGTTCGCGCTCTCACTTTTCTGGCGGCGAACGAGTACGGTCGGTTTCATAACGGGCGTCGTCGTGAGCCAGCTCGTCTCCGGGTACCTGCTACTCGGAAACGCCAGCCTCCCGCTGTGGACCGACTTCGCGCTGTGGGAGATCATGGCAATCGGCCACGTCCTCGCCATCTCGCTGACGACGGCGGTCAGCCTGGTCAGGCCCGACGATTTCGACTTCGAAGCGATCGCCGACAGCGAGAAGGCGGTTCGCTCGGACGGGGGTGAGAGCCGATGATGGGACAGACCGGGTTCATTGTGCTCGTGGCGCTGATCTGGGCCTCCGCGACGGCCTTCGGCGGACTCATCGTCTACTGGTTTCTCGTCGAAGGATTCGCTGAGGAGGGAATCACCGAGGGCGGCCAGTTCGCACCCGAAGACCGTTCGTACACCCACCGTTCGCTGATGATCTGGGCTGGTTTCTTCGCAATCATCCTGTTGCTCATCGCCATCTGGTGATCGCCGGTTCCGTCTGCGACCGCCGCCCTACATGTATCCCAGATCCCGGAGTCGGGACATCAGCTCCTCTTTGTCCTGGGCGCGGCCGGCGCGCTCGGTCGTCCCCTCGAGATCCTGGAGCCACGCGGGCTCGGAGTCCGAGCGTTCGGTGCTGACCTCGCTGCCGAGGGAGCGAAACCCCTCCCAGTACTTCGGCGAGACGGGCAGATCGGCGGGGGAGAGCTCCCCGGGGAGGTCCTCGGTGCTCTCGGGGACGTGGCCCTCGGGGAACGCCGGAGCGGCGTCCGGGACGAGGTAGTTCCAGAACGCCTCCCAGACGGCGCGCTCGTCGAACTGGAGGATCGGGTGGACCCGGTCGTGGGGCGGGTAGACCTCCGAATCGTGACGCGGCGAGAAGAACGTCTCGTCGGCGCGGGCTTCCTGTTCGTCCCAGCGGACGCCGCTTACGACGGCGTCGACGTCGTGGGCCTCCAAGGCGTCGTTGAGCGCGACGGTCTTCAGCAGGTGGTTGCCCGCGTAGGTGTCGAGCAGGAACGGGAACGTCTCCCCTTCGTACTCGAGGATCTCCTCGACGTGGCGGCGGTTGTGTGCGTCGAGTGCGTCGACGGGAATCTCCTCGCCGGGATCCAGGTCGTGGGCCTCGACGTACGCCCCGACGTCCTCGTTTCGCGCGTAGATCACCTCGAGATCCCACTCCGCCGCCCAGCGTTCGACGAACTCGTGGACCTCCGCGAAGTGCTGGTAGTGGTCGATGAAGATCGCCGGCGGACGCTCGTGGCCGAACCGGTCGGCGACCTCCAGGACGATATACAGCGCCAGCGTCGAGTCCTTCCCGCCGGTCCACATCACCGCGGGGTTCTCGTAGCTCTCGAGGGCCCTCGCCGTCACCTCGATCGCCTTCTCGATTCGCGCCTCGAGGGAGGGGTAGTCCGCTGGCTCCTCGTCGGCGCCGTCCTCGTAGTCGACTTCCACGTAGTCGGGGAACTGCTCTGACATGCGGTGTAATTAGATATAATTAGGCGGCGTAAATCGTTTGTGTCGTCGTCGCCTCACGTGAGACGTGACGTAGGGTTTATATACCGACGGGCCGCCATCCGGAGCTCACTCCGACTCCCGGACGTCCTCGAGTTCGTAGGCGCCGGGCTGGTCCGGCGGTTTCTCGCCGCGTTTCGCGCTCCATCGTTCCACGTCCAAGCGGTAGACCGCCGTCCGATCGATCGACTCCTCGCTGATCTCCGCGTACTCTTCTCCCGGAGTGAGGTGTGGCGCGAACTTCGACATGAACCGCTCTAGGACGCGGCGTTTCTCGCCGGCCCCGTCGAGTAAGGACACCGAGCCGTAGGCGACGACGCTCGCGTACTCGACGGTGAAGTTCACGGGTTCGTCGGCCGGAACGTACCGTCCCATCCGGCTGGTCGTGAAACTCGCCCGGCTCTCCCCGTCGCCGTCGACGATGCCGTAGGCCCGACCGTCGCGTGCCCCGTGGACGAAGATCGCGCCCTCCCGGTCGTCGTAGACGAAAAGCTGGGTCACCGGGTGTGGCGTCCCCTCGTTCGCCAGGGCGATCACGCCCGTCTCCTGTTCGTTCAGGAAGTCGACGATCCACTCCTCGTCGTCGACCGCCTTGCCGGCGTACCGGATCGCGTCCGAGTCGAGCCGCGGCCGTTCTCCCATGGACCACGATATCGACATCGGCTGATAACCGTTGTGCCGACCACGGCCCCCGTTCCTGTCGACCGCGACCCCGACGTCACTCGCCGTCGAGCCACGGGCCGACCCCGACGTCACTCGTCGTCGAGCAACGCCTCGTCGCCGTGGCGTTCCCTGAGCCCCTCCAGGTCGGCCCGCTGGGCGAGCAGCCGGTCGGTCGGCTCGGCGTAGACGCTCTCGAACATCTCGGTGGGGTCGCCCTCCCGACCCTCGGCGGCGTCGATCAGCTCCGCGACGGCGTCGTCGACCTCGGTGGCGATCGCGTCGATCCGGTCGTCGTCGAGGACGCCTCGATCGCGCAGGTAGGCCTCGAAACGGGTGATCGGATCCCGCTCGCGCCAGCGTTCGACCTCCTCCTCGTCGCGGTAGACGGTCGGATCGTCCGCGGTGGTGTGGGCCCCGAGGCGGTACTGGACGGCCTCGACGAGCGTGGGCCGGGGACGGTCGCCGCCGCCCGCGGCCTTCTCGCGGACGGCCTCGGTCACGGCGTACGTCGCGAGGGGGTCCATCCCGTCGACCTGGATTCCCTCGAAGCCGTATGCCCTGGCTTTCCCCGCGATCGTCGAGCTCGCGGTCTGGCGCTCGCGGGGCACCGAGATCGCCCACTGGTTGTTGTTACAAAAGAGGACGACGGGGACGTCGAAGACGCCGGCGACGTTCGCGGCCTCGTGGAAGTCGCCCTCGCTGGTCGCGCCGTCGCCGAAGTGGACCACGGTGACGCCGTCGTCCCCCGAGAGCTTCCCCGCCCACGCCCAGCCCACGGCGTGGGGGACGTGGCTCCCGATCGAGATGTTGAGCGGGAGGACGTTCACGTCGGCCAGGGCCGCGTTGCCGGCCTCGTGGCCCATCCAGTACTGGACGTACGCCGGGAGCGGCTCGCGGGCGAGGACGGCGCCGTGTTCGCGGTACTGGTAGGAGATCGTGTCCGTCTCCGCCAGGGCGTACGTCGAGCCGATCTGGGAGGCCTCCTGGCCGGCCAGGGAGGCGTAGGTCCCGAGCCGACCCTGCCGCTGGAGGCTGATCATCCGTTCGTCGAACCGTCGGGCCAGGCGCATGTCCCGGTAGATCGCCCGGAGCGTCGCCTCCTCGAGGTCGGGGAGGAGCTCGGGAGCCACCACCTCGCCGTCGGGATCGAGGATCCGGACCCGGTCGTCCGGCGCCCGGTCGAACAGCTCGGCGGTCATGGCTCCCCCTCGAAGCGGGCGATAAAAAAGCTGTCTCCGGAAACGATCCCCGGGGTGCGATCGGTCCGCCGGACCGACGGACTGACGGGGACGGCCGTCGAAGCTCGCCCGATGAGCTACGAACTCCGGGCGCACACCGCCGACGTCGCGGCCGCCGCGACGGGGGAGACGCTCGAAGCGGTGTTCGCCGCCCTCGCCGACGCGCTCGCGGCGGCCTGTCGCGAGTCGGTTCCCGACGACGGCGAGCGCTTTTCGCTTTCGGTCGTCGCCGAGAGCCGCGAGGCGCTGTTGTTCGACTACCTCGACGAGCTGATCTACCTCCGGGACGTCCGCGAGGAGCTGCCCGTCGAGAACCGCGTGGAGTCGATCGACCCCCCCGACGGGGACGGGGAGTGGCGCCTCGAGGCCAGCGCACGGGGGGTCCCCCTCTCGACGATCGATGCCCGGGAGGTCAAAGCGGTCACCTACGCCGAGATGCGCCTCGAGGAGACCGACGACGGCTGGGAGGGGTACGTCGTCTTCGACGTCTGATCGGGGCTCAACTTCTTTTGCCGTGGACGTCCCAGGGGGGAGTATGACCACGTTCGACGCCGACGGCATCACGCTCCACCGGATCGACGACTACGTCTGGGAGATCCCACAGGAAGGCGGGATGCGCGCGCCGGCGAGGGTGTTCGCCAGCGAGCGCTTACTCGAGGAGATCGCCGGCGATAAGACCCTCCAGCAGCTGAAAAACGCGACACACCTCCCCGGCATCGCCAAGTACGGCATCTGTATGCCCGACGGCCACCAGGGGTACGGCTTCCCGGTCGGCGGCGTCGGCGCGTTCGACGCCGAGACGGGCTGTATCTCGCCGGGAAGTGTCGGATATGATATCAACTGCCTCCCGGGCGACACCGACGTCCTGCTCTCACACGGCCGTCGGCGCCCCATAGCGGAGCTACGGGATCGATTCGAGAACGAGGCGGCGATCGTCGCGGCGGGCGACGAGGCGGTCCCGTCGGACATTCGGCTGTTCACGGAAACGAGCGGCCGGTCCGTATACGAAGTCGAGACCGCGACCGGCGACACGGTCGAGGCCACCGCGGACCACCCGTTTCTGACACCCGACGGGATGGTCGAACTCGCCGACCTCGAGCCGGGAGCGGAGGTCGTGGTCCATCCGTTCGAAGGGCTCCCGGACGAAGAGCCGCCGGAGTTCACCCTGCTTGAGGAGGCGGACTTCGCCGACGAGAACCCACAACTGGTGGGGGCACTGAAAGACCGGGATCTGCTTCCGCTGAAATCGACCGACGAGGCGCTCGGCCGGCTCCTGAAGCTCGTGGGCTACCATACGGGCGACGGCTCCTTCAGCGACAGGCAGTCGTGGTTCTACGGCGATCCGGCGGATCTCGAACGGATCCGTGCGGACATCGCGGCGCTCGGATACACCCCCTCGCGGATCTACGAACGGGAGCGCGAACACGAGATCGACGGGACGGAGTTCGAGCGCGTCGAGTACAGCACCCGGGCGTCGGCCCGGTCCTTCCGGAAACTCCTCGAGAAGCTCGGCGCGCCCGCCGGTAGAAAGGTCGAATCCGATTTCACCGCTCCCGACTACCTCGATCGGCTCGCGGACTGGCAGAAGGCGCTGTATCTGTCGGCGTTCTTCGGGGCTGAGATGAGCGCACCCGACACCGTCTCCGCGAAGAACTTCTACGCCCCGTCGGTCTCTCACAACCGCCTCGTCGCCGAGCGCGACCCGGGCGAGACGTTCGTACGCGACCTCATGGGACAGCTCTCGGACCTCGGGATCGCAACCAACGCCTTAGAGGAGGTCGAACGGACGGAGACGAGCCACGGCGAGACGGTTCGGTTTCGCTTCGGGATCGCCACCGACCCTGACAACCTGATCCGGTTTTTCACGACCGTCGGCTATCGGTACGCCCAGGAGAAACAGCGGGAGGCGATCGCGGCCGCACAGTATTTAAAACGGAAAGAGCGGATAACCGATCGTCGCGCGCGGATCGCCGAGGAGGCGCGCACGCTGGCCGACGGTGGGGTCTCACCGGGCGAGATCAAAGAGCAGTTCGAGGTCAACGACCGCTTCGTGGAGCGGACCCTCTACGACGGCCGTGACGGCCGTCCGCGGCCACCGGTCGGCTTTCCCGACTACGAGGAGTATCGCGCCCGAACCGCGGTCGGCGAGGATCTGACCGTCACAGCCGAAGTCGTCGGGATCACCGAACTGGGATCGAAACCCGTCTACGACATCGGCGTCGACCACGATGCGCACAACTTCGTCGCCGACGGGTTCGTCGTCTCGAACTGCGGCGTCCGGATGGTCCGGACGAATCTGACGTACGCGGACCTCGAAGGCAACGAGGAGGAGCTCGTCGAGTCGCTTTTTGCCAATGTTCCGACCGGACTCGGTGGCGGCGGCGTCGTCGAGACCGACGTCGACACCGTCGAGGAGATCCTCGCCCGCGGGGTGGAGTGGGCCGTCGACGAGGGGTACGCCGTCGAGGGGGACCTGCGCTGCTGTGAGGACGAGGGTCGCCGGGAGGAGGCCGACCCCGCGATGATCTCCTCGAAGGCCAAAGAGCGGGGGAAAAACCAGGTCGGCTCGCTGGGCTCGGGCAATCACTTCCTCGAGGTCCAGCGGGTGACCGACGTCTTCGACGACGACCGCGGCGAGGCGTTCGGACTCGCCGAGGACCGGATCGTCGTGTTGATCCACACGGGCTCGCGCGGGCTCGGCCACCAGACGTGCAACGACTACCTGCGGAAGATCGAGAAACGACACGGGGGGATGCTCGATCGGCTCCCCGATAAGGAGCTGGCGGCCGCGCCGGCGGGCTCACAGCTCGCCGAGGAGTACTACGGGGCGATGAACGCGGCGATCAACTTCGCGTGGGTCAACCGCCAGCTGATCACCCACCGCACCCGTCGGGTGTTCGAACGGGTCTTCGATCGCAGCTGGGAGGCCCTGGGGATGGAGCTGCTCTACGACGTGGCCCACAACATCGCGAAAAAGGAGACCCACACCGTCGACGGGGAAGACGGGGAGTACTTCGTCCACCGGAAGGGGGCGACGCGGGCGTTCCCGGCCGGCCACCCCGACGTACCCGCGGCCTACCGCGAGGTCGGCCAGCCCGTGATCATCCCCGGCAGCATGGGGGCGGGCAGCTACGTCCTCGCCGGCGGCGAGAACTCGATGGAGCTCACCTTCGGCTCGACGGCCCACGGCGCGGGCCGGCTGATGAGCCGGACGCAGGCGAAACAGGACTATTGGGGCGAGGACGTCAGAGACGAGCTACGCGAGAGCCAGCAGGTGTACGTCAAAGCCCAGTCGGGGGCGACCGTCGCCGAGGAGGCCCCGGGAGTGTACAAGGACGTCGACGAGGTCGTCCGCGTCTCCGACGAACTCGGCATCGGCGACAAGGTCGCACGGACGTTCCCGGTCTGTAACATCAAGGGGTGAGCCTGGGTGAGCGTGGACGGCGAGCGATCCGATCGGCGACGTGGTCGCTGTAGGGAGTCGGCCGTCGGGGAACGTGGTCGCTGTAGGGAGTCGGCCGTCGGGGAACGTGGTCGCTGTAGGGANTCGGCTTGCGGGAGACGTGGTCGCCGGAAGGGAACATTCTTCCGACTGCCCACCGGAGGGAGTCGTATGGATCAGTCCACCGTCGCCGGTCGGTTCGGGACGTTCGACGACGCCGACGAATCGGGTGACCGCCGATGAGTGCCGGACAGCAGGAGCTCCAGGCGCTCTCCGAGCAGCTCCAGGAGATCCAGGATGCGATCGAGAGCCTCGAGGCCACCGTCGAGGGGATCCGGGAGCGCCAGGAGGAGATCGACGAGGGGATCTCGGCGATCGAGGGCATCGAGACCGGTACGACGGTCCAGGTCCCCCTCGGTGGGGGTGCCTACGCCCGCGCGGAGATCCAGGACGTAGACGAGCTGATCGTCGATCTCGGCGCCGACTACGCCGCGGAGTTCGACCGCGAGGGGGCGATCGAGGCCCTCGAGGACAAGTCCGACCGGCTCGACGACCGGATCGAGGAGGTCACAGAACAGATCTCCGAGCTCGAGTCCGAGAGCTCCCAGCTCGAGGGCCGTGCCCAGCAGCTCCAACAGCAGGCGCTCCAACAGCAGATGGGTGGAATGGGCGGTCCGGCTCCCGACGAGTGAGGCAATGTTCGACAACCTGAAAGAGAAGCTCGGGAGCTTCCGGAAGGACGTCGAGGAGACTGCCGAGGAGAACGTCGAGCCGGTCGAGGACGGCGACGGGGCCGAAGGGGACGGCGAGACCGCGACCGAAGGGGTCGCGGAGGACGGCGAAGGATCCCCG
>SL_4KL_010_BRINEDRAFT_10001772_pt1 | contig 12067 bp, 13 predicted proteins | sample SodLak_010_BRINE_2_FD_10664 | JGI IMG/M metagenome (IMG submission 10664) | reverse complement strand
TTGGTGTCGTCGTTGTGAGCGTCGGTACCGCAGCTGGAGCTGTGTTGGTCCTCTCGCGTCGACTCGAGTTCGCCGAGATGCACTAAGCTACCGACGGCAGCGAAAACAGGAGTTATTCGAGCGGAGCCGCGGTCGACAGCGCCTCGTCGAGGTCGGCTTCGGCCATCTTCTCGACCAACAGATCAATCACCGACTCGCGGCGTCCCTTGACGAACTTGATCGAGCCAACAACGAGATGCCCACCGCCGGAGACACCGGCACCAGGCAGTTCCTCGTTGAGTTCGGTGACCATCCGCGGAATGTCGAGCCGTACGCCGTCTGAGCGGAGCACGGCGAAATCAGGGCCGTAGCCGATTGTGATCACGGGCTCGCCCGTCTGTTTGACCTTGCGGTCATGGAGGTTGCCGGTCGTTTTGCCCGGCGCGGGATACGTAAAGCGGTGGGCGAAATTATCCAGATCGACGCGGTAGAGGTGGGCATCCGAATCCAGTCGTTCGTGTTCGACGTGCGGGTCGACCGCCGCGAGCTGTCGGTCGACGTCGCGTTCGGCCCGCGCCGAGAGGAATTCGATCAGGCGTTCGTGGCGCTCGGGATCCTCACAGCCGACATCGAGTACATCCGTCACAAGTGTTTTGCCCTCGCTGTAGCGGAGCCAGTGAGCTGCGTAGTCGAGTGCCTCGCCGATGTTTTCGAGGTGCGTCCGGTCGTAGCCTGCCTCACCGGCGAGTTCGACGTACTGACTCATCGCGTCTGCTTTCGATCGATCCGACAGTCCGGCGACCGCCGGGACGTGTTCGAGATCCTCGGAGATCGATGGATCGATCAAGCGGGCGAGTTCGACACACATCATCCCCGTCGTAATGCGGTAGTCTTCGCCGTACAGATACGGGTTGACGTGCGCATCGAGCAACGGTTCGACTGCCTCGGGATCGGGGTGGTGGTGGTCGATAACGGCGATTGGAATGTCGTAGTGTGCCAAATTCTGGTATGCTGGCACGTCCTCTTCAGTAGAGCCGTTGTCGAGCATCAGCAAGAACGGAAGCTTCTGACCGTGGCGTTTCTGGCCCTCTAAGGCGAAATTGAGATCACGGGTGACATCTTCCATTTCGTAGTACGGAGCCTTACTTGGGAGGCGTTTGAACAGATGGCGTGGAGCCTCTGGGTCGCCGTGGACCTCCGCAATCAGGTTTTCGAGCGCCAGTTGGACGGGCGCAGCCGCACACATCCCATCGCCGTCGGCGTGGTGCCGAACGCGGAGCGGTCGACCCTCTAAAACAGTCTCTCGAAGCAGTCGGGCGACGCCTTTGAGCTCCTCGAAAATCGGCTCGAAGGCGGGCCACTCGATGAGTGGCTCGATGTCGGCTGGAGCGGCTCTGTCATCGAGTGCGGCCTGGATGGTCTCGCGGGCTTCCGCTGCGGGCTCGCCGTCGAGAATCGAAAGCGAGTCGACTTCGAGTTGTCGGGCGTCGTGGTGTGAGTCGACACGGCCACTTACCCGCACGATGTCGTCGATCTCGGCGTCGGGGTACGCCCGAACGCCAGCCTCCTCGAAGGCCGCGGCGCTGATAATGGCTGTGCCGTCGTTGAGATGGAAAATCGTCGGCCCGCCGGTCTGTTTGATCTGGACGATCGATCCTTCGATGGTGGCCTCGCTGCCGGTTTCGAGCTCGGCAATNGGGGTAATGTCGGGTTCGTGGTCGACGACCTCGGTACGGTAGTCGTCGACATCGGGGACATCGAAAGCGAGATCACCGTTTTCTTTCAGTTCTTCGAGTTCAACGATCAGTCGGTCGCCGACGTTGTAGTTGCGGTCGAGATTCGATTCGTGGACTAACCCGGAAACGGAGTCGGAGATGTCGACAAACACGCCGTAGGCAACAACACCGTTGACTACAGCATGATAGTTCGCACCCTCGGAAATGGCTTTCAGCGTACAGTCAGGTGCAAGGTCGTAAACGACGGGACGCGAATCGTCCCGCTCGCCGGACTCCCCGGCGGTATCGTCGGTCATACTCGCCTTTTGGGGGACCGACGTGTTAAGCTTGTTATCTTCGATTGGCCGCAGTCGGCCCGAGACCGGTCGACGTTCCGGAACGCGTATATGGTCGCCGACCCGAAATTCGACAATGCGGCTCTTCAGATCGAGCGAGATCCTCGGCATCGCCCGTGAGACCCTGGAGTTCGCCCTCGAAGCCTCCGAAGAGAGCCACCCGAACGAGTATATGGGCTTTCTCCGGGCCGAAGACGCCCGAAAACTCGGCCTCGACAAGAACGGACAGGTGATTACGGACGTGCTCGTGATTCCGGGCACCGAATCGAACCCCATGAGTGCGACCGTCCAGTCGAACATGATCCCAAACGACGTGAAGTCGGTTGGCTCAGTTCATTCGCACCCCAACGGCGTGCTCCGTCCGAGCGACGCCGATCTGTCGACATTTTACAAAGGAGACGTCCACATCATCATCGGCGCACCCTACGAGTGGGGCGATTGGCGCGTGTTCAACAGCAACGGCGAGCCACGCTCGCTGGATGTGCTGGATGTGCCACTTCCCGAAGAGCAGTTTTTCGATTTTACCCAAGAAGACATCGACAGGGAGCTATGAGCACGCCAACGCGGGCAGTCGCCCAAGGGACGTTCGATATTCTGCATCCAGGCCACGTCCACTATCTCGAGAACGCCGCCACCTACGGCGACGAACTCCATGTGATCGTTGCACGCGGCGAGAACGTCACGCACAAAGCTCCACCTGTTCTGTCGGACCACCAGCGCCTCGAGATGGTCGACGCCCTCGCCGTGGTCGACAACGCCCGGTTGGGCCATCCCGAAGACATCTTCGTGCCGATCGAGGAGATCCACCCCGAGGTAATCGTACTGGGTTACGACCAACACCACGACGCCGACGGCATCGCCGAAGCCCTTGCCGACCGCGGAATCGACTGCCGGATCGAACGCGCCACGCCACGGGAGGCCCATCCCGACGAGTTGTTGTCGACCGGCGATATCGTCGACCGAATTCTCGACCAACGCGGGTGAGGCCGGTAACTCGTTGCGGTCGAACGGAGGGATTTTGCGGATTGCGACACCAAAGCGAGTATGACACAACTCTCTTTCGAGTCGTTCGTACTGGCGGCGGCAACCGACGATCTCTCGGCCGAACCGGCTGCCCGAGAACACGCCGACGCCGTCGAGTTCCGGCTTGATCTCGCCGACGAGCCACTGGCCCAACTCACCGAGTATGCAGGCGAGCTTCCGCTGATCGTCACCAACCGCGCCGACTGGGAAGGTGGCGAGGCCGTCGACGAGGCCACACGATTCTCAGTCCTTGAGACGGCTATCGAACACGAGCTGGTCGCGGCCGTCGACATCGAATGCGGCGCACTCGACGGCTCAGTTGGGGCTGCCGACACCGAACGCGCTCGGAAACTCCGCGAGAACGCCCGCCAGCAGGGCGTCAGCGTCATCGCCTCGCTGCACGATTTCGAGTCGACGCCTTCGGTCGAAACAATGGGCGAGCAACTCGAAGCCGCGGCCAACGAAGGTGACGTTGGCAAACTCGCGGTGACCGCCCACGAGCAGGCCGACGCGCTGGCTGTGCTTACGGCGACCCACCAGGCAGTCGAAGCGGGTCATACTGTCGCGACGATGGCAATGGGGAACGCAGGCCAACACACCCGTGCGGTCGCGCCAGTGTACGGCTCGAACATTGGCTACGCGCCGGTCGACCCCGCTGGGGCGACGGCTCCGGGTCAGTATACGCTCGAAACACTCCGTGGGTTGGTCGAGCAATTACAGTAGTCGTGGATCGGACAATAAAAAGTGATTAGGACGACCGAGAGGTCGACGAAGAACCAGCGTTCGTCCGGAGCTGTTCGATATCGTCGGGTGGCTCGCGGTCGTCGCTCACTGCTGCTGCAAGCAGTGCGGCAAGCAAGAGTACGGCTTTTTCGTGGCGATCTCTACGGGCCCGAAACGACACGGGGGTCACGCCGAGCTCACGGTACGGATCGAAATACGAGCGGTCGACGACACCCTCGTCTACGAGCCGCTCGGAGAGCAACACCAACAGCGCATGGAGGTGGACGAGCTCGGTTTTCTTCACACTGTGATAGTGGTTCTCTATGAACCTAAACCCTCGGAGCTAGTTAGTTACTAACCGACGCGTTGGGGATTCTACGTCCAGAATACATCGAAACGAAACTGGTTTGTAATGTGGTACACAGACGCCGCAACGTTAGTCGGCTGGCTGTGTGGCCCCACTCGGCGTGCGGGCTTCACGGAGATACCCCTGAAGGTAGGCACCGACGAACATCCCGCCGATTCCGTACAGAATGACGATGTTGCCAATCCCGAGACTCGCATACGCCGCCCCGGGACAGATACCCGAAAGCCCCCAACCGACACCGAAGATCGAACCGCCGACAACCACGTCTTTGTCCATGGATTTGAGTCGACGAGTGTAGCGTCGACCCGAAAGCGGCGCGGTCAGTTCCGAACTGCTGGCAGTCCAAAAGACGATACTGACAACTGCGGCAGCCCCACCCATCACAAAGACGAGCCCGAGATCCGAAAACTGCAGGAATGCGAGGACGATTTCGGGGCGAGCCATCTGTGAGACTGCCAAGCCGATTCCGAATACAAAGCCGCCAACGAACACTAACGGAAGGAACCATGGGCTCGAATCGTGATCTTCGGGCGCTTCAGTCTGTGGCTGGTTGCTCATGGCCGGACCCCCATCGCAAAGACGAGTTGGGCGACACCGATGGCCACCAACATGAACAGTGCGACGTTCAGAATCGAGGTTTTCGAGCCCGAACCGATCCCGCAGACACCATGCCCGGAGGTACAGCCTTTCCCAAGTCGAGTACCGATTCCAATGAGAATCCCGCCAACAAAGAGCCGTGAGGGCTGGACCTCAGTCGTCCAGCCGAACTCACCCATCACAACGGAGTAGGCCGCTGCACCGGCGACGATTCCGAGCGTAAAGACGACCCGCCAGTCACGCGAGGCAATAAACTTGGGCTGTTGGAACCGCGAGAGCTTCGAGGCGTACGACAGCGTCGACTCCAAAAACGTACTCGCACCGGCGTGGATGCCGGTACCTAGATAGATAATCGCAGTTCCCACCCCGATCAGAATGCCACCCAACAGATAGTGGCTGATCCCGTTGGGAAACAGCGTGTCGATAAACAGCGGTGTCAGTGTCATACCACTGTGTGAGTCATCCGGCGGTGAATAGGTTGTCACTTGCGCGGCTGTTGCCGATGTCGACGACGACTGTGCGTCCAGTGTAGTTATAAGTATCAAACAGTCTTGTATACAATAATGGAAATTCAGGGTTCCACACAACGGATCGCCGAATCGGCGCTCCGGCAGGCGATCACCGACCCTGAAAGCTTCGAGCAAGGCCACGTCCGGCAGTTTGTCCGCTTTTTCGAACACGGCGATCAGACGGTTCGACTCACCGCTTCGTGGACGTTTGGGCTTATTGTCTCGGCCAACCCGGAAGTAGTAGTCGGCTCGGTCAAACCGTTGGCTTCGATGCTCGAATCCGAGCCACAATCCACCCACGCCGATATCACCCGAACGTTGGGCTATATCGAAACCGAGTATCCTCAGCTCGTCAGAGAGGCGATCGAGGAACTCGACATCTCGGACGACGCTTACAAAAAGCGAGTCATCAATGCGATCGACAGCTACGAACCCTCCGGCGAGGGGAAGGTCCAGATGACTGCTGGTCCGGCTACCGAATACGAGGGACTCGGCGCGGTTGCCCCCGAGACGAACGACACGAACAGTCGCCCCACACGACAGCAACAGCCCAGCCGGCCACCCACCAGTCCCCCGCCGACACCGCCGGCAGTCGACGCCAGACGGAGCGCGTTTGAGCAGGTCGACTCACAGGGCTCAGGTAGCCATGTCTCGCTGTGGCAGGTCACCTACGAAACGAGAGCAGGGACCCACACCGCACTGCTTAAACAGCTCCGACATTCGGCACCGCCGGCGTTCGACAGCGCCTTTCACGAGACGCTTTCGGGCTGGCAGGCAGTCGACGACCATGATTCGATCGTGCCTGTCGTTGCCCACGGAACGATTCCGAAACCGTGGTTCGTCGTCGAGTATCAGGAAGGCCAACGACTCAGCGAGCGACTAGACGAAATCGGCCGTCGTGAGGCGCGTTGGATTATCGACCGGCTGGTTGATGCGGTCGTCAACGCCCACGGTGCGGGCGTGCTGCACGGTGGACTCACGCCTCGGCACGTCATCTTTACGTTGACCTACGAGAACAACACTTGGGCATATCCCAAACTCAGCAACTGGGGAATTCCCCAGTTATTGTGCCAACTCACCGCGCTGCCGATGGGTGTTCCCCCACAGTATGCCGCTCCCGAACAGATCAAACCCGAACAGTTCGGCAGCATCGACGCCTCGACCGACATCTATCATCTTGGGTTGCTCATCTACGAACTCCTTGCGGGTAGACTGCCGTTCGAGGGTCAACCGGGCGTGCTGCTCCAGAAAGCGATCACCGAAGAGCCGCCGCCGCCCAGCTACTACAACAGCAACATACCCACAGAAGTCGACGTCGTAATCAGCAAAGCCCTGCGGAAGTCCAAGCTCTACCGCTACAATACGGCCCAAGACTTCCAAACGGAGCTTCGAGATGCCATGAGCGGAGGTCGACCGTGACGGTACTCGATGATCCGGTTGGGACGGTCATTGTTACCCGGATTACAGCGTATCTGCTGTTGTTCGTCGCCTCCATCTCGTTGAGCTACTATACGCTACAGAACGCCAACCAACGAACGATCAACTCCGAGATGTGGGATTACGTGATCCTCGCCGGCGTCGTCGGCGGGCTGTATGCGATTACTGCAACCGCCGAAACCATCGCGGCCTCGGGAACACTCCCAGCCGATGCGGCATTCGTTGGCGGGCTCCGTCGACTCTGTCAGCTGTTCTTTATTATTTTCCTCGCGCTGGCAATGCGGGAACTCTACTATGAGTCGCCACAACGGACCGACGAACTCCTCGAACAGCTGCCAATCGAGAACATTCGCTACATCGAGGCGGCGTTTTTGATCGTCGTCTTTCTGCAGTTTCTGGTGATCGTTCTCATTGGACTCGTCAACATCGCACGGGTTGTCCAGTTGGCTGCCAGTATCGCGTTTATGGCCTACGGAATCTCGTATGCCGCCAAACTCAAGCATGCGACTATGGCGAGTCGGACCGTTCTCGGAACGATGTTGAGCTACATCATCGCTATCCTGCTGAGCGCCGGGGCGGCCAGTGCGATCGAAGTCGGCCTCGTTGTCGGCCTCGAACCCGGAGTTGTCGACGGAATCAGCATCGTCCTGACGATTATGAGCATCACGTTCATTCTCGTGTTGACCACCCGACTCAAACAGAACGTCGCAGATATGTCGTAGTCGCAGCTGAGAAGGCGTCGACAGCAGCTCAGGGGCGCTGTCGGAAAATCAGGTTCCGTTGGATCTCGTTTGCACCCTCGTAGATAACCGGAATCCGGACGTCTCGGTACACACGTGAGATACGTCGATCCGCGAAAACCGAGCGTCCGCCGTGGAGTTGCATGCTTCGTTCAGCACAAAACACTGCGGCCTCGGTCGCGTGGGTTTTTGCGAGTGCCGCCCAGTAGCCAGGGTTCTTGCCGGCCTCGACCTTCCGGCAGGCTCGCCAGCAGAGCGCGCGGGCCGATTCGAACCTGAGTCGCATATCGGCAATCGTGTGTTGGACGGCCTGAAACGAATCGATACTCCGTCCGAACGACTGGCGTTCTGCAACGAACGCCTCGGCCTCCTCGATGGCCGCAGCAGCCAATCCGAGTCCGTGACCACCGACGACCACTCGGCCCATATTGAAAAACTCCGCGAGCATGTAGAAGCCGCCGCCTTCGGTACCGATGAGATTGGACTCCGGTACAAAACAGTCTTCAAGGACGATGTGGCCCTGTTTCGAGGCACACATTCCGATTTTTTTGGGGATGTGTTCGGCGTGGTACCCCTCTCGGTCGGTCTCGACGATAAACACCGAATAGTTGCTGTAGCGATCCTCACGGTCGGCGGTTTTCGCATACACGGTGAGCCAGTCGGCTTCGACCGCGTTGCCCACCCAGTATTTTTCGCCGGTTAACTCGTAGCCGCCGTCGACCGCGGTGGCTTCGGTCGACATCCGCGTGAGATCAGAGCCCGTCTCCGGTTCGGAAACCGCGAGCCCCGAAATCTGGTCGTTTTCGGCGACTGGCCGTAGATACTGGCGTTTCTGTGTGTCGGTGCCGTACTGTTCGAGCAGCTCACAGCCGAAGCCAGCCAACTGTATCGTCAGCGCGATGCCGGCGTCGACACGAAAGAACTCCTCAGCGATTGCCAACAGTTCGGCGATCCCATCACCCCGCCCCCCATACTCGGGGTCGATATGTTGGGCCACAAAGCCAGCGTCCATTGCAGCCTCCAAGAGTTCCCAGGGATACTCCCCGGAGGCGTAGTACTCCTCGACGACGGGCTCGATTTCGTCGACCGCAAACTCGCGGGCGGCCTGTTTTCGCTGCCGTGCGCGCTCGGGAACGATGCTGTCATCGAGCAAGTCCATACACGCCCAACGCAGTCGGTGGACAAATAGTCGTGGTCAGAAAATGTTGGCCTGCTTGTGGACGCTCATTCCCTCGTCGGTCAGATCGTAGGGTTTGGTCGCCCGCGAGTGGTTGGCATCCCGGATTTTCTGGATCTCGATTGCCAGTCGTGTCTCCTCGAAGTTCGAGGTTCGGACGTATCGGAGGATGAACACCGCATCAGTCAGATACTCGACTGCGCCGTATCGAGAGGCATGCGAGGAGTCCTCGCTGGCCTCGGAGGTCAACAGTGTCGTCACGCCAGCGTTTTTCAGCGAGCGTGTAAAGTCGAACACCTCGCTTCGCCGCTTTGCGGGATGGTCGTACATCATCTCCAGCAGCGAGACGGAGTCGAGCACGAGCCGTGAGGCACCGAACTCACGAATCAGCCGTGAGATGTCGCCCCGAATGCTCGCTAAGCTGTTTGCCATCTCGACTGGATCGAGAACGACAATCGCGAGCATATCGTCTTCGACGTACTGCCGGAACGGCCAGCCCTTTTCTTCGGCCGTCGACAAGACGGCCTCTTCGGTCTGTTCGAGGGTGATAAACACCGCCCGCTGGCCCTGTGTAAGCGCCTTGTTCAGAAACTGGAGGGCGAACGTCGTTTTCCCGGTGCCGGCCCCACCAATAATCCCGATCAGCGATCGCTCGGGGACGCCGCCGAGAATCATATCGTCTAACCCTTCGATTCCCAGATCGATCCGGTCGATATCCGACTCGAAGCCCTCGTCGTCGAACTCCTCCGGAGTCGAAGCCGCGGCCGTCCCACCACCACCGCCGAACCCACCGAAGCCGAAATCGTCGTCGCCGCCCTCCATTGTTGGCGTCGACCCACCGCCGGCAGCACCACTACTGCCAAAGCCGAACGGGTCGTCATCTGGCTCGTCAGCCGGTGACTCGACGTCGGAGTCATCGGTCGGTGGCTCGACGTCCGACTCATCGGTCGGTGGCTCCTCGACAGTTGGCTCAGGCGAACCGCTCTGGAGTGGCGTCGACGGCTCCGGACTCTCCGAGTCAGTTGGTGGTTCTGCAGCCGACGAGTCGGCCGAGTCACCGATACTGAATCCGAACTCCTCGGCAGATTGGGCCATCGATGGCTCCGGCTGTGTCGTCGGCTCGCGGTTAGGGCTGTCAGCTGNCGTCGGTTCATCCGCGGAGGTGGCGTCGGCTTCGGTGCTGAAACCGAACTCGTCGACTGCCCCAGCGTCGGCATCGAACTCGTCGTCGGCCTGCGCGTTGGAGGGTGGTGAGTCGGTGCCGACGCCACCGNCACCCGAATGGGTCCGAGTTGTCTGTCGCCGCTGTCACGTCATCGAGTTCACCAGCGCCCCCGTCGCTACTGTCGTCGGTGGGTTCGGCCGCAGTTTCGCCAGCGGCTGTGTCGTCGGTTTCGGCATCGTCCGTCTCAGTTTCGTCGACAGCGTCTCCGTCCTGATCGGTTGTCTCGACGGACTCGCCAGCAACTGGCTCTGTGGTCTCGGCTGTCGGTTCCTGTTGAGAGTGTTCGGCGTCATCGAGGGTTGACTCTTCGGCCGTCTCGCTGTCGTCCTCGTCGAACGAGGTGTCGACTTCATCGGGGTCTTCGACCGCTTCGAGGTCTTTCATCGCCTCCTCGAACCAGTCGCCGCTCATCGTGACTCACCCACGGTACTGCGTGTCAGTGCCGATCCAAAGACACGTTCCCGCAGTAGCTGTTTCATACGCTGTCCAAGACTGTCCGCAAGTATGAATGTTCGCGTCGGACAGACTGGTTGACGGAGGGCTTTTGAGGCCGGCTCTCGATCCGACTGCATGGAACTCGGCATCGTCGCCCAACGGGACAACAGCCGGGCAGTTGCGCTTGCGGCCGACATTCGCGCTGCGGTCGGCGAGGAAAGCGTCGACTGTCGACTCGACGAGGCGACTGCCGCCGCAGTTGGAAGCCCAGACGCCGGCGGGCCGGTCGAGGAGTTTTCGGCCTGTGATCTCGTCGTCAGCATCGGCGGCGACGGCACGTTTCTGTTTGCGGCCCGCGGAGCCGGCGGCGCACCGATACTCGGCGTCAATCTCGGCGAGGTCGGCTTCTTAAACGCCGTCCGACCCGACAACGCCGTCGACGCCGTTCTCCGGGAGATCAAGGCCCTACGGACCGGCGAGTTCGAGGTTCGGGAGGCTCCACGGCTCACTGCTACCAGCGACGGCTTCGAAAGCGTGCCGGCAGTCAACGAGATCGTCGTTACCGGCCCGCGGCGTGGTCACGGCGGCGGCGCGAGCTTCGAGGTCGAAGTCGACGGCTCACCCTACACGAGCGGCCACGCCGATGGGATTCTGATCGCTACACCCACGGGATCGTCAGCGTACAACCTCAGCGAGGGCGGCCCGCTGGTCCATCCCTCGATTGGCGGGCTGATTATTAATGAGATGTGTGGCACCGAGGCGATGCCACCGCTAGTCGTCGCTGGCGACTGTGAGGTCTCAGTGCAGGTTTCGGATGCCGACCATGTGGTCGTCGTCAGTGATGGTCGACGGCCCTACGAACTCGATGTTCCGTGCGAAATCACTGTCTCTCGGTCTGAGCCGCCCGTCAGACTTGCCGGACCGGTAGCCGATTTCTTCGAAGCGCTCGGAAAACTCTCATAGAGATCTCTGAAACTCACAACTAGGCAAAACGGCAACCAAGAGAACACGAACAGTGAGCAGCGACGGTGACGTTCAACTACTCACACACTACTCAAGCCAGCCGAACAGCTAGTTGCTGCCCCAGTCGTCGACCCGTTTCGGACGGTCCGAAATGGAGGTCACATCAATCGGCTCGTCAGCTGCACGGAGTGCTTCGAGAGCTGCGTTCGCGCTGGCCGCCGTCGAGAAGTAGGTGATTTCTTCTTCGACAGCCACTTCGAGCAGGTTGCGGTCCCGCGAGACGATCAGGTCGACCTCGCCAGACCGGGCAGCCTCGACGAGGTCGACGGCCTCGCAGAACTCGAAGAACTCGCCGAAGCCTTCGACGAGTTTCTCGCCGTCCTCGCTGTCAGGGTCGGGGAACGTCTCGTCGGAGAGATCGATGGCNACAACNCCCGACTGCGGAAGCTGTTTGCCGGTCGAGTCCTGGGCTTTCTGGTAGGCTTTGCCGAACGAATCGGCACTCCCCATCACTTCGCCCGTCGATTTCATCTCGGGGCCGAGACGTGGGTCCGAACCCGGCAGGCGGTCGAACGGCAGGACGACCTCTTTGACGCTNGTCTGTTCGGGAATCTGCTCGTCGACGCCGAGTTCTTTGAGCGTNGTGCCNGTCATCACCTTCGCGGCGAGTTTGGCGATNGGGACGCCTGTCGCCTTCGAGACGAACGGCACGGTNCGCGAGGAGCGTGGGTTGGCTTCGAGNACGTACACCTCGCCGTCTTTGACGGCGAGTTGGACGTTGAGCAGTCCCACGGTTTCCAGGGCGGTGGCGATGTCTTCAG
>SL_4KL_010_BRINEDRAFT_10001771_pt1 | contig 12070 bp, 10 predicted proteins | sample SodLak_010_BRINE_2_FD_10664 | JGI IMG/M metagenome (IMG submission 10664) | reverse complement strand
CCGAAGTACGACCTGCTCGAGACGCTCGCTGCGGCCGTTTCCGACCGTGCGCGTCGGCGAGGGGCGCTTTACAGAACCGTCGGTGTCAAAGCCGTTACCCCACCCTATGAGATCAACACGCGAGAACGCTCGCTTCCTGGCCCCGTAGACGACCCCGACCTCCTCACGGAGATCGCCCAGGAGCTGTTCACGGAGTTCGAAACTGAACCTGTCCGCAAACTCGGCGTCCGGGTGGCAAACCTCGAGTTTGCCGCCGAAGATCAAGCCAGCCTGGATAGTTGGGGTGACACCACCGACAAATCGACTGGCGAGCGCAGCGACCGAGACGACGATAGAAGTCAGTCACTCGGGCAATCGTCACTGAGCGATTTTCAGTGACGGACGAACCCACACTGACAGTCGGTTCGGACCATCGTCCGGCCGAAACGACTACCGGTCTCGGCGATACACTACACCTCACCGACCAGACCGGCAAAACAACGAAACTATACTATCTCGTTCGAAACTCCTAACCCAACGACAGTTCCCCGTTTCCATGACCGAGGATTTCTACGACCTTCTCGACGTCTCTCCCGACGCCACCCAGCCGGAGATCAAGGAGGCCTACCGCGAGATGGTCCGTCACTATCACCCGGACGTCAACGACGACGACCGGGCGCGAGCCCAGTTTACTGCGCTCACGAAGGCAAACGAAATCCTAACCGATCCGGTCGAACGCCGCGCCTACGACCGACTCGGGCATGAAACGTACGTCGCAAAACGGACCAGCGGCATCCCATCACCCGAGGTCTGGGTNACCAACGATTCAGATCGGTCAAAAAAAGATCATACCTCGAGCGCCAACCGGTCAGGTTCACATTCATCGTCTGCAACCGCTGATTCACAGGCTTCATCCGGTCGTACCGGTTCGACCACCTCCTCTCAGACAGGTAGATCGACGTCTGGACGACGATCACGGTCGAACACACACTCGAGAACGCGACCGGGTGACCAACAGTCGACCGACGCCACCGGGAACGATGAGGCGACGTCGTCGACGACTGGATCCACGTCGAGTGAAGCCACGGCGACTGGATCGAACTCGGGCACGACGGCCGGAACGACCCGACAGGGACACGTCGGCTCGTCATCTCGATCGAGGTCCGAAGGTGGCTTGATTCGCTGGTGGCGGCGTCGGAACTTCGCGATGGCATTGCTCTGGTCTGCGCTGTTGGTTTACTGTGTGGGAGTTGGCCACTACGTTCTGGAGAACTGGGAATCGGTTCGGTCGCTGCAGGCCGAACTGGTGACTGTTGGTCTCTCACCGGCGGCTCTCGCAGACACCCTCTCGAGTAGCCGGTATGGGCTCGAGAGCGGCCTGGAGTTCGTCCTCGGCTTTGGCCCTCTCGCCCCGTCGCTGTCACCGCAAGCGTGGTATGGGCTGCTCGGTGGCATCATCGCGACGTCACTCCTTGCAGTCTCGCTCGCTCGTTTTCGATGGCGAGACGAGCCGACAGGACCGATTACGATCGACGAAACGATCGTATTCGCGCTCGGGCTCGGCCTCGCAGCGGTGCTGTTCGGCGGCCCGCTACTCGCCGGAGCCATACTCATGCCGTTTCTTTTCGGCGTTATCGTCCATCACACGCGACGACGGCCGGGCTGGCACCCATCGTATCTGTACGTCCTCCCCGTCTTCGGTCCTGCAGGCGGACTGGGGGCAAACGCTGCAGGATACGCGACGCTGCCGGTCGATCTGCTTGCCTTTGTCGTCTTTCCGATCGTCGGTGGGCTTTGTTTGCCGATCCGTGCAGCGATCAGGAAATACCTCGGCCGCTAGTACTCCGCCAAGCGTCGACTGATGCGTCGAACCGACTGGTTCGATCCATCAAGGCTTGCCAAAGCACTAGTACTCCGCCAAGCGTCGACTGATGGGTCGAACCGACACCCGCCGACTGGTTCGACCCATCAGTTCAGGCTTGTCAAAGCACTAGAACAACTCGAGGGCCGGATCGATCGACATTATTATTTTGCCGCCGTTCGCACAGCCTGATATTATTCCATCCCGACGAACACTCCTTTCGACGACAGCAGCGACACTCACGATTGGGGCCGCGGGCTGTCTCGACGGCGGTGACGAGACTGCCGACGAACCGTCCGACGACGAAACGGCCGACGAAGAGCTAGCGGCCGAAGACGAGCCCATCGAAGAACAAGAATCCCCAGCCGACGATAGTTCGGATGGTACCGAGGACACCCACTCCGAAGACGAGACAGCCGGCGTCGAGCCACCGGACGCAGACCCCGTTGCTGACGAACCGCTCGAGGCGACACTCCAGACGAGCGAAGGCGACGTCGAGGTCGAACTGTACGCCGAACGGACGCCCCAGACGGTCGCAAACTTCGTCGGCCTAGCGACCGGCGACCAGCCCTGGATCGATCCCGAAACCGAGGAGGTAATCGAGGGCGAACCCCTGTACGACGACGTGCTCTTTCATCGTATCATCGACGACTTCATGATCCAGGGTGGGGACCCAACCGGCACCGGTCTCGGCGGCCCCGGCTATGAGTTCGCCGACGAATTCCACGAGGACCTGCGCCACGATGACGAAGGCGTTCTTTCAATGGCAAACGCCGGCCCCGACACGAACGGTTCACAGTTTTTCATCACCCTCGAAGCCCAGCCAACCCTCGACGACGGGCACACCGTCTTCGGCAAAGTCACCGACGGCATGGACGTCGTCCGCGACATCGGCAACGCCGACACCGACACCAACGACCGCCCAACCGAGGAGGTTCTGCTCGAGTCGGTCACTGTCCACGAGTAACCTCGAGTTGCCAACGCGGCGTCTCGAGTTCGGATATCGCCCCGACGGATTCGAATTCAACCGGCAGTAGTACCGTTCTAAGCGTCGAACCAGTTTCCCGGTGTCGGTTCGACGCATCAGTTCAGGCTTGCCAAAGCACTAGCCGACCAGCGTCGCAACGCCTTTCGTCTGGCGATAATCACGGCCAAGAATCGACTCTATGGTGGCGACGATCGTCTTGCGGTCATCGTCGTCCCATTCGTCGGGATTTCTGATTGGAACGACCAGAAAGCCACGTCCACGAATCTCTGTGCCGTGTAGCGTCGCCATATCCAACTCGAGTCGGTGACGCTGGGTGGTGTACTCATGAAGGACGTGATCGGTCGCACACTCGCCGACTGGAAGCAGGATGTGGGCGTTGATCGCCCGGAGCTCCGCATCGAAAAATCGCTCGAGGGTGTCGTACTGTTCGCGTGTTGGGTCGTGACCGTTCGGCAGACAACACAGGTGGATGTAGCTCAGAAAGGCGTTCTCGAGGACTGGCTCGTCGGCTGGCCCACTCACAAAACCGACCTCGCGGAGGATTTCCTGGATGCCGGTTCCGGCGTCGGTTTCGGTAAACGGGACGCCAGTTCGCTTGCCACCGTGGACGCCCGGATGATCACCGATGACGTGAAAATCGGCGTTGGCGTCACCGTAGCCGTAGACCGCCGTCCGTTCGCCTGGGGCCGTCCGGTCGAACGGTGCTCGAAGCCCGAACGGATTCGTTGTCCTGTCGGTGACGTTTTTCACGAGCGATCGGTACGTGCGTCGATTGTATAATGGTCTCGGTTGGGCATACGTCTGGGCGCGATTCGGCCCAGCCGTTCGATCAGACCGTCGACCTCGTCTCCGATCGCAACAACGTCACCGAGACACGGCCGACCGCATCGAAATCTTTCAGCCGATAGACCAGCGAGCGGATCTGCTCGGCGTCCCCCTGACAGAAGATCACCTCGAGACACCACTCACCGTGATGGACGTGGCAGGTGGTATCGATCTCGCCTTGAAAGTCGTGTTGGATCTCGTGGAGGTCTTCGATGATCGCCTCGTGGACGTAATCGAACGCGACCGTCGCGGCCACTGGGCCGTGGCTTTCCTCGAGTCGGTGATGGGATTCGACGTACTCCTGGATCGCTTCTCGAAGCGCGCGCGACCGCGAGTCCAGTCCTTCGGCTTTCCAGGTTCGATCGAACTCCGCTAACATCTCCTCGGGAACGTTGAGGCTGGTCCGCATGCACGGTCGTTCGGCTGGCGTGGAAAAAGGTCCGCCGGTCCCGACGGCGGGAGACAGGTCACGGCCGGATCCTGGCTGTTGCCCGTGTGTCAGTCGAACAGGGACATTACAGCCGGCGCGAGCGTGGCTCTGCGGCGTTTCTGACCGCCCAGAGGCTCACACTGAAGGCNATCAAAAGCACCACAGCAGTGCCGAAATACAGCGATTCGAGCGTGGTGTTAACCGTCATGGTCGTCTGGCGGCCGAGGAAGACGACGACGAAAGCCACCAACCCGGTGCCGGCGAGCAATCCGAGGAGTCGTCCGTCCTCGAGTTTCCAGCGGCCAACTGTCCCCGCGGCGATGACGGAACCGACAATGGCAAGACTCGATGCATAATGGGTCATCTGGACGGTCGGCGAGGAGTAGGTCAGATCGAGGAAGGCGACCGAGTTCGTAATCGCCTCGAGGATGAACGGACTAAGCAGAAGCTGCACCGGTAACGCGAGCACGCCGAGTCCGAGTGCGCCCAGGATGTGACCTTTCGTCAACGAGGCCTGCCAGACCAGCAACGTCGCGACGACGAACAGCGCAAAGATGAGCACGGCCGTCCAGAAGTGCAAGGAGAGGATTTCTAGATCGTAGGCCAGGACGGTCTCTCGACCGAGGTAGACCTGAATTGGGGTCAAGATCATTCCGAGGACGACGAGTGTGGCGACGCGGCTATCGACGGTCGGCGTTCGCCAGGCCGAAAGCGCAGAGCCGATGATCGCAACGCCAGCGAACATCGCAACGAAGCGATGGATCCACTCGTAGAAACTCGGGATATTCGCCGGAAACAGGTTCCACGGACCAGCATCACACTGGGGCCAGTTGGCCTCACATGCCAGTCCCGAGCCGGTCGCCTTTGCGGCAACTCCAAGCAAGATCGTCGCAGCGACGAGCACCAGCGTCGTCGCGAGCAGGTGTGGAAAGCCGAACCGATCGATCAACAAACGGAGCCTCGAACGGGGTTGACTATCTGACGACACGGTTGTTCGCCCGGGGCTTAGGACCACCCCCTTATAGAGGTCTCGAGTCGTTCTCAGCTCATTAGAACGGTCCACAGCACCCTCGAGCACGACGATACCGACCGCTACATCTCGAGGCGGATCGACGAGAGCTGTCAGCACAGAAAACAGCGTATGGGTGCTTCGTCGGATTCAAGACCTCTACACGATAGCACCCTGCATGGACAAACGCGAACGACTCGAGACCTACCTCGAGGCCAACGATCTCGACTCGGTCTGGTTTGCCCGACCGAACTCCTTTGCCTGGCTAACCGGCGGCTCGAACGTCNTCGACCGCGAGGCCGATACCGGCGTCGCGGCCATCGGCTTTGACGGCATGGAGTGGTGTCTGCTTACGGACACCATCGAAGCCGACCGAATCCTCGAGGAAGAACTGCCCGATATCGACGACGTGAGCCTGGAGACGTTTCCCTGGTATGAAACGTCGCTCGAGGCGGCGATCGCGGACCACGTTGGCGGCGAACGGGCAGCTGCTGATATCGACGTCCCGTGGCTGGATCGGGTCGACCCGACGGCGCTTCGACAGCCGCTGACCGACCGCGATCAAACCCGCTATCGGGAACTCGGCCAGCAGACGGCCGCCGCGGTCGAAGCCGTCTGCCGGGAGCTTCGCGCTGACGACACCGAACACGAGGTTGCCTCGGCGATCCGCGTTGCCCTCTCGGCCCGTGACATCGAGGCCCCGGTCGTTCTCGTCGGTGGCAGCGAGCGCGTCGGGCGATATCGACACTATACGCCGACGACCGCCGAACTCGGCGAGTACGCACTGCTCTCGGTGACGGCCGAACGCGGTGGATTACACGCCAGTTGTACCCGAACCGTCGCCTTCGACCCCCCCGAGTGGCTCGAGGATCGCCATCGAGCGGCTGCCCGCGTCGAGTCGACGGCGCTTGCGGCGACACGGGACGCCGCCCAAACGGATTCAGGAACCGCAGGAACCGTCTTCGAGGCCATCCAGAACGCCTACAACAGCGTCGGCTACGACGGCGAGTGGAACCACCACCACCAGGGAGGGGCCGCTGGCTTTGCCGGCCGGGAGTGGATCGCGACGCCGGGTCACGAGGCACCCATCACCTCCCCAATGGCGTATGCGTGGAATCCAACCGTTCAGGGTGCCAAAAGCGAAGGAACCGTCCTCATCACCGACGAGGCCCTCGAGCCGTTGACGATGACTGGCAACTGGCCCACCATCGAGGTCTCGGCAGTCGACGCCGAGTTCGACCTCGAGCGGCCGGCTATCCTCGAACTCGACGAATAGCTCGATGTCGCTACTCGTCGGTGTCAACCGGTTTCGGATGTGTCGTCGCTCTCACGCTCTCCGAGGACGCGCGGATCGACGTCGGGATGGACCGTGATTGATGCTGCAAGCGCGATGGCGGTGATATATACCAGCGTCTCGGCGACGATCACGTGTGTCGCGAGTTCGAGTGGCTCCGACGAGAGTCCACTCACCCACCGCACGACCGGGTGTATGAGCACCGTCAGAATAGCGAACAGGACGAATCGCTCGGTGTGTCTGGCGAAAACACGCGCCAGAAGACCTGCGGGCACGAGCAAAACCACAATACCCACAACAGGGCTCGTAACCAGTGGGATGGCTGACTCCCCGCCGAGGACGAGCAGCGTATCCTCGAGAATCGAGCGTCCCGGAGAAAGTGCGATCCACAGCGAGGCGGCAATCGCGAGGAGACGTCCAATCGTCGCGAGCGGATCCGGCACGTCCGAAAACACCGCCGTCACGCGGGATGCACCTCGAAGACGGTCTCACCCGTTCGATGATAGAGTCGGTCGTCGACCACCAGCGGCCTCGATTGCGGGTCGGCAACCCGCTGGCCCGGCTCCTCGAGGGACACAGCAAAGCGTTGCTCCCCGGTGGCCGACTCGAGGGCGACGATTCCACGTTCCGTCCCGACGTACACCGTCTCCTCGCCCACCGAAATCCCCGACCCGACTGGCTTCTCGGCCGTCCACTCGATATCTCCCTCGAGTGTTCCGGCTCTGACGAGCCCATCGCCAGGGTTTGTGGCGTAGATCCGCCCTTCGTGGCGGTCGACTGCGATAGCGTCGTTTGTGGTCACCGACTCGAGTATCGAGACCGTCCTCCCGGTGTCGGCCTCGAGAACGGCCGTCCCCCGAAATCCGGTGGCGACGATATGCTCATCCGTCATCGCGACCGAACTGGTAGCCCCCAACTGGAGGTCGTTGAGCGAGTTGACCCAGTCAGTCGTTCCGTCGGGCACCTTGAGTGCGGTGAGTTGGTGGTCATCACTGCCGGTGGTGGTTCGGATCCCGACCAGCCGTTTGCCGAGTGTGCCGACGTCGGCCCACTGGCCAGCCATGCGAAACCGTTCGTTTCCAGTTTCGGTGTCGATTCCGACCAGATACCGATTACCATCGGTCGCGGCGGCAAAACACACCGTCGTCCCCGCGAGCAACATCGTTCCGGCGGTCGCGTTCGTTCGATACCGCCAGCGCGGCCGTTGACCCTCGGTATCGACGGCGACGACCCCGTCTGCGGTGTTCACGAAGACACTCGAATCACCCACCCGTGGGCTCGACTCGAGGCGGCGTCGACGGTCGGGTCTGTATCGCCAGACGCGCTCACCGGAGTGGATATCGATCCCGACAAGCGCCTCTGCGGTCGGGACGATCAGCGTCTCCCCGTCCAACGCGAGTCCCGAAAAGTCGGACGTGTCGTTCGTCCGGAGCGCAACGATCCAGCCGACGTCGCCGTCTGCACCCGGCCCGGGGTCGCTGGTCGCGGCCACGTTACTTGCATCACGTCGTGGCTGGTAGACGGCTGGCTCGGACGTGCCTGGCTCGAACTCCGACGGCGTCGAGACATACCGCGAAAGAACGCTCCCGACGAGTGATACGCCAGCGATCCCGAGCAGATGTCGACGCCCCATCGTATTCATCGATCCGACACATATCGCTGAAATACCAAATTCGTACTGATTTCTGGCAGTGGCAGACGAGAATAGGCGCTGGGTATCGCCGATCAGCGGTCGGGCTCGTCGTCTGTGGACTCGTCAACTCGAGTGTCATTTGTGGACTCGTCGACTCGAGTCTCCACAGCCGATGATTCCTCAGCGTCCATTTCGGTCTGCTCGTTCACCTCGAGCGTACCGGCGTCGTTGACCGTGATCGTCACCGGTTCGACGTCCTCGCCAACGACTGGGTCGGCGTCGCGCTCGAGCACCCGATCGAGCGTAAAGATCGTGTTGAGTTCCCGCTGGACCTGGTCGACGACGCCGCCGACGAGTTCGCTCGGCTGGATCGCTGTATACTCGTAGGGGTTGTTGCCAGCACCTTCGCTTGCCCGTTTCTCGCGGCTGAGTCGGTCTTCTTCGTGGAGTTCGGCGAGTGCTTCTCTGACCGTACTCGGATAGAGGCCAGTGCCCGTCGCGACCTCCTCGGACGTGCTGGCAGGGTTTGCCAGCAAGTAGACGTAAATTTTCGCTCGGGTCTCCGTATCGAGGATCCACGACAGCAGGTCGACGATCCGCTGGTCGACGTCTGCGACGGCCGTCGCCGTGGCCCCATCGACGACGTCCGGCTCGCCCGTTTCGCCCGTCTCTTCCGGGATATCGTCGGTGTCGTCTCGAGCCATGTGTTTCTTGGCTAGACGGAAGCTTCCCTCGAGGTTAAACCTTTGTCAGCTACCAACGGCTGAAGTCGTTGGCTTCTCGCAGCTCTCTGGGGACCAGTCGTTGGTCTCTGACAGCCAGTGGCTGGTCTCTGGGGTCGCCTCGATGCCACGACCACTTTCGCTCCGGTAGCGTACACCTTTTAGCCCCACCGCTAATACAGGTGGGTAATGACGTCGTTCCAGTCGACACTCGGCGAGGAGCCGGGAATCGCCGAGGAGCTGGCCGAAAACCAGCAGGCGATCTCGATCGCCGAGTTCTTCGAGAAGAACAAGCACATGCTTGGTTTCGACAGCGGTGCTCGAGGCCTGGTGACGGCCGTCAAAGAGGCCGTCGACAACGCCTTAGACGCCGCCGAAGAGGCCGGTATCCTGCCCGATATCTACGTCGAAATCCAGGAAGATGGCGATTACTACCGGCTGATCGTCGAGGACAACGGCCCCGGCCTCACGAAAGAATCACTCCCCAAGGTCTTCGGAAAGTTGCTCTATGGATCGCGGTTTCACGCCAGAGAGCAGTCACGCGGCCAACAGGGGATTGGGATCTCAGCGGCCGTCCTCTATGCACAGCTTACAAGCGGGAAGCCAGCCAAAATCACCAGCCGAACCCAGGGGGCAAGCGACGCCGAGTACTTCGAACTCATCGTCGACACCGACGAAAACGAACCCGAAATCAGCGTCGAAGAAACCACAAGCTGGGATCGGCCACACGGCACGCGCATCGAACTCGAGATGGAAGCCAACATGCGCGCCCGTGGCCAGCTTCACGATTATATCAAACACACCGCAGTCGTCAACCCCCACGCCCGGATCGAACTGCGTGAGCCAAACGCACAGTTCAAATCCGAGCGGGCGACCGACCAACTGCCCGAAGAGACCGAAGAGATCCGTCCACACCCCCACGGCGTCGAACTCGGCACAGTATTGAAAATGCTTTCTGCGACCGACTCACACTCGGTGTCTGGCTTTCTCCAGGGGGAGTTTACCCGCGTCGGCGCGAAAACCTCCGAATCGATCATCGACGCCTTCCGTGACAACCACTACGGCCGGGAGATGCGCTGGCAACCACCGGAAACCGACCTCGAGGCGGTGGTCTCCGATGCGACCGCAAACAAGGGGAAAGCGGCGACGGCCGCCTTCGCCGAGGAAATCGCCACTCGGGTGGCCGACCGCGACCGGATCGCCCACCACGAACTGCGCGAGGATATCGAGACGGCGGCCGAAACCGTCGAAGCCGACCACGGAACGACCTTCGGCGACACAGTACAAGAAAACGCCCTCNAGGCAGTCTGGCTCACAATCGTCGGCGAGGCTGGCAGCGATGGTTCGGACGACGCCGACACCNTCGAAACGNACGCCGTCGAAGACGACTCACCGCTGGTCGCCGACCTCTATGCACTCGCTGAGGAGGCGACAAGCACGCGAAAAGACGACGCCGTTGTCTATGCCTTTGCCGAACGCCTCGCGGGGACGTTCGAGGACACAACCGAGGACGACGTTCGACACCGACTGACCCGAACACAACTGCTCGAGGCCATCGACCGTGTCGCCGATCTGACCGAGGAGTACGACGACGTTGCCTTCGGCGAAACCGCCCGTGAGAACGTCCTCGAGGCCGTCTGGGAGGTGATGGCGACGGTGCCCGACGAGCCACCGCTCGTACGCGAACTCGCAGACGACCGCGACGGCGCAAGCGATCTAGTCGAGGCCATGCGCACCACCGACATCATGGCCCCACCGACGCGGTGTCTCTCGCCGATCCACGCCGAGTTAATCGAAGCCGGACTCAAAAAGGAGTTCGACGCCGACTTCTATGCCTCAGCGACCCGAGACGCCGGGGTCCACGGCGGCGACCCCTTCGTCGTCGAAGCCGGCATCGCCTACGGCGGCGACCTCGAGGCCGAAGGCAGCGTCGATGTCTTGCGCTTTGCAAACCGCGTTCCGCTCGTCTACCAGCGTGGGGCGTGTGCGACCACCGACGTCGTGAAAACGATCGGCTGGCGTAACTACGGGCTCGACCAGCCCGGTGGCTCCGGACTCCCAAAAGGACCGGCGGTCATCATGATCCACGTCGCCTCGACGAACGTTCCCTTTACCAGCGAGTCCAAAGACGCCGTCGCGAACGTGCCAGCGATCGAAGACGAGATCGAACTCGCAATCAGAGAGGCCGCCCGCGAACTCAAAAGCTATCTCAACAAGCGCCGCTCGATGCAACAACGGCGAAAAAAACAGAACGTCCTCGGGACGATCTTACCCGAGATGGCCGAGAAAGTCGCCGAGGTCACCGGCCGCGACCCCCCCGAAATCGACGACGCAATCGCTCGCATCATGAACAACGTCCTCGTCGACCGACAGCTAGAGAAAAATGGCGACTCGATGTCCGTCTCGGTCGTCGTCGAGAACAACTCGAGTACAACGGAGACCCTCGAGATTACCGACATCGTCAGCACAGAGCCAACTGGCTTACCAGAGGAGGCAACCGTCGTCGAGATGGACGGCGAGTGGTTTCTCAAGTGGGAGCCTGCAGTGGGTAGCGGTGAGCAAGCGACACTCGAGTATGAGGTGGCAAGCGAGGCGACTTTCGACATCGACGTCAAAGGTGTCGAAACTGAGAAACTGACGGTAACTGACCAATGAGCGCAGACACAGACCAGCAGGCCAAAGAACAGTTGATCGACCTAGCAGCACAGTTTTACGACCAGTTCGAACTGGGAGAGATTCCCCACATGGCCGTCCCGACGCGGACGAAAAACAACATCGAGTACGACGAAGCCGAGAAGGTCTGGGTCTATGGCGACCGCGAGTCGACTCGCTCGGCGAACTCAGTCCGTGGTGCACGCAAGCTCCTCAAAGCAGTCTACACGATCGAGTTTTTAGCCGACCAACTCGAGCAAGATCGCTCTTCGACCCTGCGTGAACTCTATTATCTTTCAGAGAGCTGGGATAACACCGAAGCCCAGTTTTCCGACCAGGACGAGTCAAACAGCTTGATCGAGGATTTAGAGATCGTTTCGGGTGTCACCCGCGAGGATTTCCACATGCGCCCCGAGGAGTCGGGGGCGACGATTATGGGGCCCCTTCACCTGCGCGAACAGACTCGCCGCGGTGAACGCGAGATCCACTGTCAGGAAGACGTCGGCGAGGGTGGCTACCAGATTCCCAACAACCCCGATACGATCGAATTCCTTGGCAGCGATGCCGACTTCATCCTCGCCGTCGAGACCGGTGGCATGCGCGATCGACTCGTCGAAAACGGCTTCGATGAAGCCTACAACGCCTTGATCGTCCACCTCAAAGGCCAGCCTGCTCGT
>SL_4KL_010_BRINEDRAFT_10001770_pt1 | contig 12070 bp, 16 predicted proteins | sample SodLak_010_BRINE_2_FD_10664 | JGI IMG/M metagenome (IMG submission 10664) | reverse complement strand
CCATCATCCTGCCGGAATGCCGTCACCTGCAGCGACCGTGTTTCAAGTCGCCGAACCAGAACCATCTTACAGAGGACTTCGAACTCCTCTGGTGTCGTCTGGTACATCCGGTCACGAAGATGGTCCTGCATGGCCGCTGCGCGCATACTCAGGTGTTATTGTGAAGCGAGTATAAAACCACCCACCGTCTGTCAGAACGAACGTGAAATGAGCTTATTTCTCCTCTGGCAGCTCAGTGACTGTTGCCCGAGTCAGGTCGCCGTTCTCGTATGCGGTGAGTGCTTTCTCATACGGAACGAACCGGTTGGACACAAGCATATCGTGGTAGAGATGCGTCAGTGCAAGTCCCTCCTCTTGAAACTCAAGGACTCTGTACGGTTCATTTTCGTAAAGAACGAGCGACTGTTCTCGATGGTCCTGTAAGCCGGTTCTGTCGATGAGTTCTATGACTACGGATTCATCCATGGTACTGGTCATCTACCCTTCCAGCAACTTGTAGATAACTGTGATTTTTATGTAAAATGACTTATTTTATATACAATTAATTGATTATTATCTAATAGGTTAATAGTCCAAATGCAAATAGACGATTTGGTCGTTCTCGGTCGAGCGGCACCAGAACCAATTCGTGACGGACGGCATACCGTATGCTTGGGTGGCTATTCAGATACACACGGTTACGTGCGGTTGTATCCAACGCAGTTGTGGATGGAAAGTTGTGATCGCTGGAATATAATTTCAGCACCAGTCGAAAAACCAAGCCGTGACAATCGTGAAGAGAGCTACAAAATTGAAGGTTCATCAGCTGATTGGGGAAAACTTCATAAGAAAATCAGCAAAGTCGGGAGGCTATCAAAAGTTGAACAGATTCAGCTTGTAGAGGAATTAGCCGGTGATTGTACAATTCGGTTAAATGAACAAAGAGTGAGCTTAGGGATGGTAAAGCCTGCCGAGATTCTTGATGTATATTTGGAGCCTTCAGAAAATACCACAGTACAAATGGATTTAGAAGGAAATGAGCGCAAAGGTAAATCAAACTACCCCCATAGCCTCTATATTAAGTATCGCTGTGAAAATTGTGCCGCAAAAACACACCATACCCAACATACCATTGAATGGGGCGTCTATCGTTACTGGGACAAACACGAGAATCCAGAGGGCGTCATCGATGCACTTGGATTCAACGACGAGACTACTAATCACTACTTTTTTGTGGGTAATTTAAATCACGAGCGAGCAGCATATATCATAATCAGCGTACTGCGTTTCAAGGATGAAGATTTGACAAAAGCGGGCGTAACACCGAAAGGCCAGATTGGATTGCAAGAGTGGGGAGCACCATAACCTACTAGAGAGCGTGGCACAAAGCAAAAACAAGAGCAAATTTATGACACAGACAACAACAGGAAGTTCGGTTGGACCAATTATATTTTCGGATACAGTCGCTCGTCAGCAATTACAAAATGATGGCGAGGTAGTCACGTTTCGAAAATCAAATCGAACAACAGGAAAGACATGGTGGCGAAAGTCACGGCTTGGAACCAAAGAGGGTGATGTAACAGTAGAGAAAGTAAAAGAGGTTGATCCACGAGATTCTACGCAGTTGGAGCCCTATCAAGATTTGAGTGGCTTTCAGACTGTGACAAAATGGCAGCAAGCTATCCGTTCTCTACACGGAAACCTGCCACAATCAGGACATCTATATCGAGTTACCGAAAGAACTGATTAGGTTATTCGTTTTCCAGTGATTCGGACAGCGTTTCAGTCAACTGTTCAAGTTCTTGAGTGTATGGCCCATCCGCCTCAGCGCGTTCTAACTCTGCGTGATAATCAGTCAGAACATCAAGTGCTGACGCAACAGTGAGTCGTGGCAGTTCAACCATCTCCGGTTCAGGCATACAGGAGAAATGAACGCAGATCGGATAACTGATCCTTTCTTAAATTGACCGACAGCAAAAGATGGTGATTGCAACGAAAAAGGCCGCCTCCATTCCCCACCGTTCAAGACCATCCAGTCCAACACGCCCCTATGCAACTTCACTGGCATCGCCGCGACCTCCGCCTGTCGGACAACCGGGGACTGGCCGCGACAAGCGAACCAACGGTCGGCCTGTTCGTCTTCGACCAGTCGGTCCTCGACCACGGCGCACCACCGCGTGTCGCGTTTATGCTCGATGCCCTCGAATCGCTCAGGGAGGCCTACCGTGACCGCGGCGGCGAACTCCTGCTTGCCAGTGGCGACCCAGCAACGGTCGTTCCCGAACTCGCAACAAGCCTCGATGCCGATGCTGTCTCGTGGTGTCGGGATTACTCGGGGCTTGCTCGCGAACGCGACGCGGCCGTCCAGCAAGCACTCATCGAGGCTGATATCGACCGAAACCCAGTCCACGATGCCGTCCATCACAAACCCGGTGCAATCACCACCAACGACGGCGACCCCTACAAGGTCTTTACCTACTTCTCGAAGAAGTGGCACAAGCGGGACAAACGAGACCCACTTGAGCCCCCCGAAAGCGACGAGCTCGTTCCCCGAGAGAAGGTAGCTGGCTTTCTTGCCCTCGATGGGTCTAAACCCGTTGAAGGAAAAAATGGTGAAAATATTAATTCACACAAAGGAAATTATTCGGAATACGGGCTGCACGACTCTCTCCCGACGCTCGATGACCTGGGCTTCGAAACGCCGGAAGCAGTCGTTCCACCGGCCGGGACCGAACCCACTAGAGAACGCCTCGACAACTTTTGTGAGTCCGATATCTACCGCTACGCCGACCGCCGCGATTACCCAGCAGACGACTGCACCTCACGGCTCTCTGCGCACCTGAAATGGGGGACAATTGGCATTCGCGAGGTCTACCGCGCGACTGTCGATGCCCGAAACGCTGCCGAGACGGAAGCCAAAGCCGAGTCGGTCTTCGAGTTTCAGGACCAACTCGCCTGGCGAGAGTTCTACACCCAGGTGCTCTGGGACCGCCCCGACGTGGTGGGGGAAAATTACAAAGAATACGAGAATCCAATCAATTGGCGCGAAGATGAGGAGGCATTACAGGCGTGGAAGGACGGCAAAACTGGCTATCCAATCGTCGATGCTGGCATGCGCCAACTGCGAGAAGAGGCGTATATGCACAATCGCGTGCGGATGATTGTCGCTTCCTTCCTGACCAAGGACCTCCACCTTGACTGGCGACACGGCTACGAGTGGTTCTGCGAGCAACTGGTCGACCACGACACCGCAAACGACAATGGCGGCTGGCAGTGGGCCGCCTCTACGGGAACCGACGCCCAACCCTACTTTCGTATTTTCAATCCGATGTCACAGGGCGAACGCTACGACCCCGACGCAACCTACATCAAACGCTATATACCCGAACTAGAGGGGGTACCGGCGGAGACCATTCATTCGTGGCACGAACTCGACGACGGCACCCGCAAAATGCACGCTCCCGACTATCCGGCCCCAATCGTTGACCACAGCGAGCGCCGCGAACAAGCAATTACCATGTTCGAGATGGCGCGCGGTGACTAGGGAGAACCCGGAAAAGATACTGGCCAATCCAAACAGTTACAGCTCGCCGAGCTGTGCAGCCGGACAATGGGTGCGTTTGCGACGACAGTACAGGAATATCTCCGTGACCGACTCGAAGCGACCGCACCAGCGCTCACCTGGGAGAGCGAATATCGAATTGCCGGAACGCCCGTTGATGTCGCCGGAACCAGTGAATCGACAGGGCGTTCCAAAACCGAGTCGCTGAGCTGTCTGGTCGAACTCGAATGGCGCCGTGCCGACCCGGCAGACAATACCGCGAAGCTCTTTCGACACCTCGAGAGCGGCGAAATAGCGGCCTCCCGTGTCTTCGTCGTACAGGTGTTCACCGAATACTATGACCTTGCAAGCGATAGCGTCTCCTCGAAACGAAAGAACGCCGAGTTCGTCGGCTACACTGCCGCCGAGGAGTTTGACCGCCTCTCGTACGTCCCGCTCACGCTCGCGCTTGACCCACCAAAACGCGGCGGAACTCCGCCACTAGACTGGGAAACAGCGGCCGATGCAGTCGGTGACGAGATAGCGGCACTGTTGTAGCTGATTATAAGGGGACGCCACTGCCGTCCAAACTACCAAGTACTCTGATACCATACTCACGGCTATGGAGACGTGGCTCATCGTCGCGGCGTATCTCCTCGGATTCATCCTCCTGCAGATAGTTCTCTATCAGTATTTTATCCGTGGCTCCGGCTCACGCGGCGGAACCGCCGAAACCGCCCGCGCAGAATCGACAGACGGCACACCAGGCCATGCCCCCGAAGGAACCCCCTCCGTTGGACCGGATGGCTCACCAGCAAGGCCAGTCAACTCCGATGCCGACGAGGAACTCGTGACCTGCGGCGAGTGCGGTGCCTACAACCGACAGAACACTATGTTCGTCTACTGTCGCGAATGCGGTGAGAAACTTGACTGAGGGGCCACGAGGGGTCGCTGTCAACATCGGAGCAAACACCAACGAACCAGGGTTTCGCGGACCAGTTCACGCTGATGGCTCGTTTACGTACATTCCAATTCCCGAGGGCAAGCCAACAGCGACCAAGGTACCGACCTACGGTGACCTCAACGATGGGCTTCCGTTCGATATCCCCGAATCAGTCCACGACACACCAGTCCATCTTGACCCGGAGTTTTCGGAGTATCCCTGCGGCGAACGCTACACCTACGGTGACGACCACGCTATCAAAGCAGGCCCACTCTCTGACCTCTCTGCCGGGGATTACGTCTTCTTCTATGCAACCCTCTCAGTTGCTGAACCGGCCGACTGGCTGCCACCCGAGTGGGGCGCGTTCATCATCGGACAGTTTCGTCTTTCCCGTGACCCGGTGACGGGAGAAGTCTACGAGAAACTCCCCGCTGAAGACCGAGCCGTCTTTGCCAACAACGCCCACGTCAAACGCGACCCCTTCGATGCACGCGTCCTGCTCTCCGGTGACCCGGATGATTCTCGACTCTATGACTCTGCAGTACCGCTCAGTATGACGGAGGGTGGCGTCAACGCCAACGAACTCGTCACCGACCTGTCGGCCGATTCGGGTAAGGGTCCATGGTGGCGTCGTCCGCTCCGGTTCGATAGCGAGGCAACGAACCAGCTCAGACAACGAGTGTCTGCACAGCAGGGCAAACATCTATAGACCAACCCAAACAATAGCCGAGTATGCGAATTTCGAGCGGGGTGCCTGGGTTCGACCAGCTCGTCGGTGGTGGGTTGTTACAAAATCGGCTGTATGTGGTCAGCGGCCCACCGGGAAGCGGAAAGACGACATTCTGTTCACAGTTTGTGACACGCGGCGGCCGCGACGGCGAAACGACGCTGTACGTGACGATGCACGAAACGCGCGAAGAGTTGCTCGAAGATATGTCGAGTTTCAACTTCGGTTTCGAGGAGGTGTGTCACTCCGACAAGTTCCAGTTTCTGAACCTCGTCACCGAAGGTGGAAAACGAACCATCTCCCAGTTCGGCACCGAGGGAGGGTTGACAAACCGAATCGTGGCCTTCATCGAGTCACACGATATCGACCGCGTCGTCATCGACTCCACAATGCTTCTCCAGCATTTTTTCGCCGATATGTCACAGGAGATAACGGGCTTTCTCTCGGCACTCAAGCAGACAGACGCAACCATCCTGCTAATTTCCGAGATGACTGACCCGAGTTCCTATGCCGACGAACATTATCTGGCTCATGGCGTCATTTTCTTCCATAACTTCCTCGATGCCGGCCAGATGACCAGAGGTATACAGGTTATCAAGATGCGCGGGACCGCAATCGACACCGACATCCGAACGCTGTCGTTTTCCGACCAGGGGCTGCGTGTTCACCCTGACCGGAAAATCCAGCCATGAGTCGCTACGAGCGGGTTTTTGGCACTGACTGGAACGAACTCACCGACGACGAGGCAGTCGAGCGTGCCTACGCGCTGGGCGTGGCCGCAGCGCTCGGCGAGTATCACCCGGAAGAGCTCGAAGCGATACGCGAAGCAGTTGCGACCCGATACAAACAGAGCATCGTGGACCTCGCGTTCGACGAGGGCCGCAACGAAGGCAGGGAGATTCAGGAATCGGACTCGGAGACAAAGGGTGCGTGGAAGGAACTCATCGACGAGGAGTTTACCACCATCGAACCGGAGAATCCGGTCGGCGGTCGGACGGGGTTACCGGAAGCGGTCGCGCGGATGCAGTCACTCGACCACCAGACGCTGGACAGCACCGGCGCAACCGAGTTACCGGAGTTTCTCGAACGCGACTGAACTGCCTAACTGGCGGTCCCGTCGTTCTCGTAGCCATCGTCGAGAATCCCGACTTTCACGAGAACCGCCAGGACGAACGCAAGCGCCGCGAGCAAGACAGCGAGAATAAACAGCGGTGCGGCGACGACCTGCGCGGTCTCGCTCCCGAACGCAACCGTGCTGAGACCGCGGGCAGTGAAGGCGACAATCACCATCCCAAAGGCCCCGAGCATCAGCTTCACGAAGATTATCGGGTCGAGTTTCATTAGTTGAACTTTGCTAGCCTGGCGCAAAAAGTGCTCGTTTCAGACGGCCTGCGAGAGACAGCACCAACGTTGACAGTTCTCCGGTCGTATCGAACGCTATGGAGCAACATGCTGAGGCAGCAGTTCACGGTCTCATCGAGAAGGACGGACGGGTACTCCTGCTCGAAAAACAAACGCAGGACGTCGATGAAGTGTGGACGCTTCCGGGTGGACGGGCACGGATTGGGGAGGACCCGGAGGAGGCGCTTGTTCGAGAGGTACGAGAGGAGACGAAACTAGATATTTCGGTCGGCGACCCAATCGGTGCGTACGCATTCTCGTGGAACGGTGGGACGGAAGGTGCACTGGCGACAGTGTTTGACTGTGCGCTGCGTGGTGGGACGGTCGACATCAGCGGCAATCCGGCCGATGAACCCATTGTGGGGTCCGCGTGGGTCGAAGATATCTCGACGGTTCCGATGCTTCCCGAACTGAGAGCTATTATCGGTGAGAGTGCTTCTAATTGAGTCAGTCCAATCACGGTAGTTCCACCGCGAACACGGCTAACTGTTATACCACTTAGCGACGTACCCGCAGGTGTGTCGAGGCCTGACTACCTTCGCTATTTCCCATACGAGCGGCCCTACCCACACCAGCGGGAGGCGATGGAGCGGATTCACGAGTCACTCGAAGCAGGGTCGGATATCCTTTTTGAGGGGGCCACCGGGACGGGAAAGACGCTCGCATCGCTCGTTCCAGCGCTGGAATACGGCCGGAAAACCGGTAAGACCGTTGTTATTACGACGAACGTCCACCAGCAGATGCGACAGTTCCGCCGCGATGCAAGCGCCATCGCGGAGACGGAAGACATCCGAGCGGTAGTGTTCCGCGGGAAAGCCTCGATGTGCCACATCGACGTCGGCTACGAGGAGTGTCAGGCATTGCGGGAAACAACCCGTGACCTCGTCGAAACCGAACAGGAACTCGCCGAACTCGAACGCGACCAGCGTAACCTCCTCGAAGAGAGCCAGGCAGGGAGCGAGGGTGCAACGGAAGCGCGAAGTGCAGTCATGGACGAACTCGATGCCGTCGAGGATGAGCTCGCCGGGTTCGAATCACAAGCAACCTGTGACCACTACTACCGAAATCTGGTGGGTGATACAACCGACTTCTTTGCGTGGCTCTACGATGACGTGCGAACCCCCGACGATATCTACGACTACGCTCACGAGGAGGGATTCTGTGGCTACGAACTGTTGAAAGAGGGAATGGAGGGGGTCGATCTCGTCGTCTGTAACTATCACCATCTGCTCGACCCGATGATTCGCGAGCAGTTTTTCCGCTGGCTCGGCCGCGACCCCGAGGATGTCATCGCCATCTTCGATGAGGCACATAACGTCGAATCCGCGGCACGCGACCACGCCCGGCGCACGCTGACCGAGAATACCATCGAGAGCGCACTTGACGAACTCGGTGGCGTTGATGACCCGCGGGCAGGCAACGCAATCAACGTCATCGAAACGTACCTCTCGGCACTCCGGAGTGCCTACGACGATGCACTGGAGTTTGGCGAGCGTGAGCGTGTCGAGGAGCACTGGCACGACCTCGCTATCGACAACGACGACCGCCGAGATGATCTGACGCTTGCCTTTTTGCAATCGTACTCCGGCCCCGGCTTCGAGGAGGAGTTGACACAGGCAGTCGAACTCGGTCGGGAACTCGATACGCAATACGAGCGGGCGTACAAAAACGGGGAAGCAAGCGTCCGCAAGGAGTGTCAGACCCTACAGGCAGCGACGTTTATCGAATCGTGGCTCGACGAGAGTGCAGCGATGGGAACCTACCCTGTTGTGAGCGTACGGCGACCGCAAAACGAGCAAGAGACCGGCGATTCAGAAACGGAGCAAGCTATCGAACACGAAAGCGAAGACGAAAAGGAGGATGAAAGCAGGGGGAACGACAGCCAACAGCAGTTACAGGTGACTGAAATACCAGATACCAAAGAGACTACAGCAAAAGCAACAGCAGGAGGGGATATCTACGGGCGGGCGGAACTCTACACCTGCATCCCGGAGGAGGTGACGCGGACGCTGTTCGACGACCTGCACATGAGTGTGTTGATGAGCGCGACTATCCGGCCGTTCGACGTGACCGAGGATGTGCTGGGACTAGAGGAACCGGAAACGATGGCCTACGGGGCACAGTTCCCTGAAGAGCGCAGGCGAACCTACGCCGTTGATGGCCCCGCGCTGTTTGCAAGCAAGCGCTCGGAATACGAGGTACAGGAGACGATAACGCAGACGTTGACCGACGCAATTCGGATGACGCCCGGCAATACGCTCGTCTTTTTCCCGAGCTATGCCGAGGCACAGCGGTATTACGACCGCGTCCCCGTGGGGACAGCGTACCTGGACCAGCCAGGAACCGCCGCACACGAGCTGCGCGAGGAGTTCACCAGCGACGAGAACGGCGTCCTCTACACCTCGCTATGGGGAACACTCGGTGAAGGGGTGAGCTACGACGGCGACGATGCTCGAACGGTCATCGTGGTTGGGGTTCCGTATCCCCATCTCGACGAGCGGATGGAGGCTGTACAGGATGCCTACAACGCGGTCTTTGGGACGGATGACGAACGACGGGAAGCCGCAACAAACCCACACAAAGACGACGCAGGCTGGCGTTATGCCGTCGAAATTCCGACAATTCGGAAAACACGACAGGCACTCGGCCGAGTGGTGCGCTCACCCGATGATTTTGGAGTCAGAGTGCTCCTCGATGCCCGGTATACTGAGCGGTCCCAGATAGAACTCCCGGAGTACAGCGTTCGGAGTGCGTTCCCACCGGAAGAGCGTGCGGAGATGGTCGATATCGACCCTGAAAAGCTCAAGTTCGGCCTCCTGAATTTCTACGGCGATATGGGTGCTTATGATGGGGGTCCGCCGGAACCCTGAGGCTGTCACCCCTCTGTGAGAACGTCCCCACCTTTCAGAAAATATAGTTACAGATATATAATACAACTATAGTTATTTAATCAACACATTTATCGCAGTAGGTGTGGTTTTTATATGTGAAGATATGGATGTCCAAGAGTCGCAGGGAGCAGACGTTATCGAAAGCTGGGACCGGGTATTCAGAGCACTCTCAGCCGAGCCCCGGCGACAGTTGGTGGTCGCCCTGAGAGATACCCCACCGGCTCAGCAGGTGTCGTTACCAGAGGCGGCGATCTCACCAACGGTACCGCCAAAGCCTGAGCAGTTAAACCTCGCACTCCAGCACAATCACCTGCCACTGCTCGAAGAATGCGGATTCATCGAGTGGACTACAGAGCCGTTCAGGGCAAGCCGCGGACCGAACTTCGACGAGGCGGCCGCCGTATGCGATGCCCTGCACGAGAACGCCGCAAAGATACCGGATAGCCTCGTCGTTGGATGCCGTCGACTCGAAGCGGAGCGGGAAGCGAGCGACGATTGAGACAACAGTTCGACACTGTGACCGACCCTGACCGGTATCTTTGAATGTCCCGGGGTCAAAGCGCGGGTGATGACACTGCTTGCGTTCGATTTCGACGGAACCCTTTCAGATTCGGAGATGACTGTTTTGCTCGGCGAGAAACTCGGCGTGGCTGACCGTATGGACGAGATTACCGAGCAGGCGATGAACGATGAAATTGCCTACGCGGAAAGTCTACGAAACCGGTGTGCGCTGCTCGAAGGGCTTTCGGAGGCCGAAGCACAAGCCGCATTCGACGAGGTAACCCTCCGACCCGGAACCCCTCGCGTCCTCGAATCGCTTGCCGAGGCAGGCATCTACACCGTCATTCTGACTGGTGGGTTCAAACGCGGCGTCGAGACGGCACTCGAATCAGCAGGGGTCGATGTCGACGCAGTAGTGGCCAACCGCCTCCCGCTGGAAAACGGCGAACTAACCGGCGAGGTCGAGGGCCCACTCATCGAGGGGACAAAAGACAACGCACTCGACGTCGTGACGGCAGTTGTTGGAACGGATATGAGCCAGACAGTTGCAGTGGGTGACGGCGCAAATGACCTACCGATGCTCGAAGTAGCAGGTCTTTCGGTCGGCTTTGCACCGAAACCAGCCGTCGAACCATCCTGTGATGTCGTCGTTGAATCGATGGGCGAACTGTATGACCTGCTCGAACGCGAAGCCGTGCTCTGATATCCGCCACCCGGCTGAACCCGTGTACTTTTTGCTGGCTACCGCTGTAACGAAGCGCGTGCATTAAACACACTAGAGGAATTAGTATGAATAATCATTATCTATAGTGAACATTTATTAAGGTTTGTCGCTCCCTACCAGGTATGAGGCTACTGCAAGACGTCGAAGAATCGTTTCAGACACACACATTCCCTGCAACAACCGAAGAACTCATCGAAGCACACGGCGATATTGAGGTGGAGCTACCAAACGGCAGTATCCAGCTAAACGAAGTGCTTTCCCTGTTCCCGGAGGAGCAGTTCGACTCCGCAAACGACGCCAGCGTGCTGACCTACGGCGCACTCGGCGAGGAAGCAATCGGCCGGAAAGGCTACAGCGACCGTGATCCCTACTGCATCGGCGAAGAAGGGCACGACCGCGTGTCGCTCTAGGACTCAAGAGTATCTGGAATTGGTACGCCACAAGAGACCCACGGAAAAATCGTCGCCACTCGTTTTCACCGTCGGGCAGCGAGGCTCAATCCATCGCGATGTAGGTCTGTGTCCCGCCAACGCCGTCAATCGACTGGATTTCCGTCGCAGCGATATCTTTGACGCCTGCCGGCGTTTCGACATCGGCGACAGCGATAATGTCTACATCACCAGCGACGATATGTGCCCGCTCGACGCCGTCTATCGCTTCGATAGCCTCTTTCAACCGGTCAGCCTCACCCGTGTGGGCGGTGACCATAATGTATGCTTTAACCATGTTCAGGCACCTCCGATAGCAGCAGTTGTTCCCTCGCCGACAAGTAGCTGTCGCACATCTTCGAGAACGTTCGAATCAGCAAGGACGACGAGTCTATCGCCCGAGTCGAGCGTATCATCGGAATCAGGGAGGCGGAGCGTTTCATCGTGAGAGCCAAAGGCAACAAGTTGTGAGGGACCCGGAAGCTCCAACTCCGAAAGAGTGTAGCCGTGCATCGGCGCCCCATCAGTAATGGCAAACTCGATAAGTTGCAGGTTGCGCTCGATATCCGCAATTGCACGGCTGTTCCCACCGACGAGGGCGTTCTTTGCAGCGATAGCGCCGAGTCGTTCCGGATAGATGACCTCGTCTACCTCACTGACGTACTCGCGGTAGACCGTCTCTCGATGACCGTCATCAATCCGCATTACGGTCCGACAGCCGTGGTGGTTAGCTATCGTGCAGGCGGCAAAGTTCACGTTGAGGTCGCCCGTAAGCGCTCCCACTGCGTCTGCCCGTTCAAGCCCTGCAATGCTGAGTGTGGATTCCCGCGACCCGTCGCCTTCGACGACCTCGAAGCCATCCTGTCGTGCGCGCTCGATAGCGGCCGTCTCCTGCTCGACGATGACGACATCGTGTCCACTCTCGGCGATGGCCC
>SL_4KL_010_BRINEDRAFT_10001769_pt1 | contig 12070 bp, 14 predicted proteins | sample SodLak_010_BRINE_2_FD_10664 | JGI IMG/M metagenome (IMG submission 10664) | reverse complement strand
TCCTCTTGTCTTAGCAATGATTTGAATCCATTTTGATCATTTTTCCATACCTCGTGTCTCTTCGGGCAGGGCGTGGCCGGCCCCAGCGCGCAGCATCTTGCTGATGGTTGCCTGGACGTCCCAACCCTGTGTAATTATTTGCGCCGTGAGAGCAGCACACAGCCCCGGACGGTGGAGGAGTAGGTCTGATTTGCACAGGATGACCAGAGTGGAATTTATGCCAAACAGGCATATAGAAGTATACCTGTTGCTTGCAAGTAGCCAGGACACTTGCACACTGGTTCATCCCGTCCTTAAATATGCGGATAGTTCAAGGTTGGCTTATTGCATGTACAATGATAATGAGCCTGAATATGTCAGGATTAGCATTTTGACAATTTGCAGACATCATTGAGGGCCAAAAGCAGTTGCGTGGCTTTAACTTTTAGCGTACTGACAGACACATACGTGCCAGCCACACTGCTCATGAAAGGCCCATAACAATTAAGAAACAATTAAGAAACAATTAAGAAACAATTAAGAACAATTAAGAAAAGCCCCTCTCATGATTCCTGAAACTACCTTTAAAAAAGCCTAGTATGTGGTTGCAGGCTCCTTAAGGCACTGAAGGCTTTATGAGAAAAGCATCCATCCAAGGCATGAAGCCCGGAGAAATGTGCAAGATGTATTGTTGTTTCTCTACATACGCATACTCTGTCGTTCTTTTTCATGTATGGTCCAAGGCGACAGCCAAACAGAGCTCCACTTGTCAAGTACCAAGCACTGCTTTGCAGTCCACCGACCTGCTCTTTGAGGCGCATGAAATATGTGTGCAGGGCACTAGGTGAGGGCGGTCTGCCCACCTGAAAGCATACAGGAAACACGTATGTCTTGAGTCTGAGCGCCATGCACAATGAGACGATTGTTGTGGCATACAAATAATTTAAGGTATGGCCTTGATGCAATGCCATATTGCTGGCTAATAGCCAGGTCTGAAAACACAGGCGAATAAGTCCAGTTGGAATGGCCCTGTTGCAGCGGGGCCTGGCAACAAACAATCACACTTGTGCTTGCCCAACTGATGCAATTTGCCTGCACATCAAAGGCTTACCTTAGCTCAACACCACCTGTGACACCTCAAATGGTGAACTGTGTCAATCACCTATGATTCAACTGAAAAGCCAATTTAAGTCCAACCTGTCAACATTACCTTCAGCATCAAGCACAGCATTGTCCCACTCCTCCTTTGTGCATGCAAGCAAACAGCTGTACTTTTCCTGCTAATGATCTTCTATTTCTTATCACAGATTGGTCGCTCACAAGCGCTGCTTGGAATCTTAGCTCCCTTACCCCAGGATTTGTGAACTGACCTCAGTTATGAATGTTCCGAGTGGAACAAAGGGCATCTTCAGGGGGCAGTCGCTCACGCTGTGCACAGCAAATCGGCCCTGGCGGCGCACGTAAAATGCACATGATGGCCACAGTCCCAAGTTGTTGCTTCGAGTGATCCTGTTGGTTGAGGCCACCTACAATCAGAGGGTTGAAGTGCAGCATGCTGAGTGGGCAGAGGCTTCCCTGCTCTTAAGACTTTGCTCATGCTTATGTCTATCCTATCAACGCTGGCATGTGTGCACAGGGATGAACTTCATCATAGGGATTATCAAAACACACAGCACCCAACATCCATGCCTCTTGGATGCAACCTTGAAGGGGAGTAGTCAGGGTCACTTTGGGATATGTTAGGCAGCCACACGCCAGGCATCCACGCACAGCTCGTCAGCTCAACACAGCTGACTGCGTACCCTTCTCCCAGCGGCTGCCTCCCTGCTGTTTCCACCTTCAACAGATCCGCTCCCAGGGTCATGAGTGGAATTAGCATCAAGGACTCCTGCCAAAGATCCAGCTGCAACAGCCGCATGTAGGAAGTCGTCTCCACTCTGTGGTGCAACCATGAGCTCCTCACCCTCACGCACAGCCAGTCTGGGGTCATCAGGATTGGCCTGCTGGGTGAAATTATGCGGAGGCGAGATACAAAACCGTGAGGGAGACGTTATCCCAGCCATCCCTGCTCTTAAAACCCTGGCAACTGTCTCACGACTTAGCCTACAGCTTGGAGAGGTGATTTGAAAGGCCCTGATTGTAAAGTTGCCCTTGTTGTCCTGCTTAGCATGCCAGACACCTTTAATCTCAAAAACTTTAATTTCAAAAACTATGTAAGAAGCATGCCTACAAAGCTGAGATCCCAGGAGCAGCTATACAACATTGAATAACAACACTGACATGCCTTTTGGTGATACTTAAGAAACTGGGACCACTCCCAAACTTGAAGTAGTCCACCGATTAAGCTTGAGCAAATTTTCGTTATCTAAAATAACCCGACCTCCTTAGACCTCATCATGCCAAACAGGAAATGCGCTTGCCTTTGTTTTGCATTGTACGTACAAAGGCAGCCATGTGTGGTCACTAAGGATTCAAAGAGCACACTGACCTCTGCCTGCTCCATTGCGCGGCTGCCTGTGATGAGAAACCCAGTAGACATGAAAGCCTGCTCACACATTTCCTCCCATTTGCCCTTGCTGCATACCACGGCAATCAAAATTGGTACCATGAGTTCAAATGTTTTGGGAGCTACGAGCTGTTGGACGCTTTTAAGGCTTTAGCTGTAAGGCACACTGTATGGCAAGATGGGCAACTAGCAATGCATCAGTCCTCCTCTAGACAGCAAGATGGATGTGCGTGAACTTAGAGTCATGTCCATTCACAGGCCTGTAAGGGTTCAAGAAAAGAGCAGCGTGGATGCAACTTGTACGTCCTCAGGAGAAGATGCCCACACACCTGATCGGATCTGCCTTGCTCTGCAGCTCCAGAGGCATGAGTGACTCAGAGTAACAGAGGTATTTCCTTCAATACGCAGCCATCAAGTGTGCAGTTTTGCAGATTTTAAGCACAGGTAGTCCATTAAAGTTAAGCAATGGGCAGCTAAGGCAAGTGCCATGAAGTGAGTTATGATGGAAAAATGGAATGGAAATGTTCTTTTGAACATGTTATGGACACTGAAGATGCCTTGATGCAAGCATCAGTTCACCTTTTTTCATACCATTAATTCTGGAAGCCGACATGAAAGCACAATGCTTTTTGGTAAGGTCTCACCGGTGATATGGATCCATCAAACGTTCTCCAAGCCATACTGCAACCTGTAACCATGTTGTGCGATTGCAGAGTGTGTTGGAACACATGCTCATGCACGCAGGTACACAGACTCATTGAATTTCCACAAAAAATGTATGATTGTCTCCAGCAGAAAACCAGTTTACACTTGCCAGTATCTTCATGTATGCACACATGGTGTGTACACTCAAGCGAGGTAGCCTTCATCATGCTGGAGTATTATTTGAGGTTTGAAGGAATTGTAGAAAAGTTGCGTTTTTGTTTAAGCAAGTGCATGCAACACAATGCAGCAAATGCTAATGCTGAAGAGGCCATAGCCTAGCCTCAGGGCAAGTCAGCCTGCGAACTCAGGAATGTGATCAATGATGCACAGCAGCTGCTGCATGCTTGAACTCACTGTCACCCGACAACCCCTCCACATAAGCAATGATGCTGTAGTATTGTTTGAGGTTTAAAGGAATACGAGGAAAATCGCGTTAAGCAAGTGCATGCAACACAATGCAGCAATTACTGGTACAGAAGAGGCAATAGCCTAGCCTCAGGGCAAGTCAGCCTGTGCACTCAGGATGCGATCAATGATGCACTTTAGCTGCTTTATGCTTGAAATCACTCTCCCGACAACCCCCCTCCACACACACAAGCAATGATGCTTGAGCCAAACTTGGTGCACACTTACCGGCACAGACACAGCATTGCCCAGCAGGGCATGCCTCGCCCGCTCTCGCGCGTCCGAGTCTGCCTCCCGTGTGGGTTTCCTGTGCGTGTGCACACCCGGACCCAGGATGGGCCAGCAGGGCTCTGTCCACCCCTCTGGGAAGCCCTGTGTCAAAGCACACACCCATGCAGGCAACTGAGATTAGCAAGATGCACACTGGTCTAGGTGAGAAGGCCAAAAAGGTTATGCCAGAAAGAGCTCATAGGAACTTGGTGAACTCAAGAGGCGCTTAACCAGAGGGCTTAAATCATAGCTTCCTCAGTGTCAGGGATACAAAGTCACCTAGACATGAATGCGAAGACACACTTGCTTTCCTGCTGCAAACAGGCATGAATTGATTTTTGTGCACCCTCTCCATATGGCAAACCTGCAAGCGCTCTGCATCTGTGGTCCTCATGATACCAACTTGCTTCTCCAAGGCCAGGCACATACGACTGTTTGTGGTTGTGAAAGTTGGGCAGACATCCACACCTGGCGGAGCCCTGCACACCGGATGATTGTCAAGAGAGCTGTATGTGCCAGATGCTGATAACCTTGCACAAGTTGTACCAAACTGTACGATCTGCGAATGCGCATTGCCTCACCTCCATCGAGAGTGTTCAATACTTAAAGCATTACATTCAAGTCACATGCTCATCAAGTGGACATTACCTGGCATTTCCAAGGTCAAAAGCCAGCGAACATTTGTCTAGGCCTTCCTCGGTTTCCATACTGGCGGGCTGCATTAGTGTTGCAACAATTGCATGTGAAAATGCATCCGCAGGTGGTTCCTTTCAAGCAAAATGAGATGCACAATCGTATCCACCAAATAGATTCTAGTGTTGGAATCTATTTGTACAACAAATTTTGTTGTAAGGATAGGTGTGAGCATGCACATGTCAGCAAGGGGCCTAGGTGCATCCATGTGCCTTATGGCACCAAATCGTTTGTAACAGGTGTAAAAGTATAAATCCTAGTGCTCTCACCTGATAGCACTCATAACATGGCTTGCTGCAGGGCAGTGGCTTGCCTTCTGGATCACACGGGCAGCAAGATCCCAAGCAGACTTGCATACCCTGGGAAATGAATTCATAATCATACACAATACTCAACATTTCTGCTTTGGCAATTTGTGAGGTTATGACAAGACACACATGCATGGTCAAGCATACATATATGGGCTTCTGCTATGTGCACAGAAGGCCTTCCAGAAAATGATATTCTTGGGCATGGTTTTCATTGCAAAGCTGTTGCATTTATGTGAATCCTTCAATTGTGAATAAGCGTATGGTTATCTTAACAATGGCACAGCTCTTCAGCTTGGATGTTTCTGTACGACTCATGCTTCATGTGCAAGCCACAAAGTAAGGACAAAGCAGATGTACATTGAATTTAAGGAGTGTATTATTTAGCTGTTATTTGAACGCAATGAATTTGTTCGTACAGCATTGTGCCCAAGTGCAAACTTATATGATACAAGCATTTTTCAACGAAACTAGGTTTATGTATTCAGCTCTGTGCATAGACCAGGATAGGAGAGTGGACACTGAAAAAGAAATAAAGGTATGAACTTGCATAATATAATTATACCACTGACTTGGCCTTGGTAAGCCTGCCCATAGCAGAGCTCTCTGTTGTCTTAAGTTTGTAGAGGAAATTGCCAAAATGCACTGCTGCAAGGTGTGGATGCTGGATTCAAATATCTTAAATCGCTGGCTTGCCTGTGAGAAGAGGACGTCTCGTGCATCCCCATACATGGATGCAACAATAAAGAGGCGCTTCCGCCGATTGGGGATGCCAAAGCCTGAAGAGAAATCACGTAGAGCATTGCCTGCTATCCACATTGTGTTCAAGAACTGGTTGCAAAATCACATTTGTATGTGCATGCAAGGCGATACGTGGGAATGGAATGGCTAGATTCACCAGCTAGGCTGGTGATTTATCTCAAATATGCACCATGCAAACAATTTGCCAGTCTGTGACAAGGATGGTATCAAATTTGCTTGTAGGTGAGGCACAACAAACATTATTGACACAGGTAAAAGCACGGCAACTCAGAAACGAATCTGGCTGTCATAAGAATGAAGGAGAGGCATGCAGCGCCACGCACCAGCTGTGCACACCACCCGGTGGGCCCATGAGTTGTAGCCTAACTGCTCCAGCGCATCGGTGATGTACTGAATCGCTGGCGGACCTCCATGCACTCGATCAATCAAAGCCTCCACCTGGGAAGGTTGGAATTAGGACATGATCAAGACATGCTTTGCTGGCTATGCCTCATAAGCAAGGTCTGACCTCTGGCCAGCCATCTGCCACTCATGTGAGAACAAGGAGGACTTTTGTGGAGCAGTTCCAGGCTCCAGGCCCAGAAGTTTGCCAATTTAAGCCTTATGTGATACACAAGAGACACCTCAAGCCCGTGTTAAAAGGCTGAAGGCTACCTTGGCAATCACACGCTGCTGCTTTCGCTCATCGCCCAATCTCCTGCATCCTCCCTCAAGCAACAAAAAAGTCTCACATTTTCAAGCAGCACCCATGGTACAGCGCGGCCATCTTGCTTAGCCTTGTGGAGCAGGCGGAAGACGTGGCGGACCAGGCCTGTGCACTGCAAAATGAAGAGAGAATATAAGGTATCATGCTGCTTTACATGCTGCGTAAGCAAGGGTTTATTCTAAGGAGGGCAATACAAGTACAGTAGCTTCATGCCAAAAGCTGCAGTATTGAGAAACATGTTATGGCATGCATGCACAAGCATCACGTCTGCTGCATAGGACGGGGCAGGCGACGCGCAGTACAGGATAGACATGATAAAATCTCTTGTGCATGATGCATTACCTCTCCCTCAACACCGCGGCGAAGGCCAGCTCTGCTGATATCAATACATGGGAAGCCAGCGGCCACGAGCTCCGTCCCCTGTTTGCATGTGGTTTGAGGGACAGCAACACTAAGAAAGGCATGTAAGAAAATTAAGGGAGGGCGAAGGCAGCGCTCATTGCAAGCCCCAGTGCAGCGTCGCACCAACAGTCCAGGACAGGAACCTGCATCAACCTGCCTGAGGTGCCCGCAAATCTTGTCTTGTGGTCTCAGGGCTGTGCTGATGGCCACATAAAATGCCAACAGATGCAAGTTGAGCAGATTTGAAAGTGCAACCTTCTTCACCCAGGATCCTACAACAAATCGCTCTGATTTTAGTAGCACGTGCTTTTTGCAAAGAAATTTTTTCCACCAACCAGGTCTATTCATCTCTTTTTCATTATATCCATGTGGGATGGACTTCTGTATCCGCAGTGCACTAAACAAAAGGAAAGTGATACTCCATTTGTGGCCAAAGAAGGGCAGATGCTATCAAGACAAGGTGCCCCAGTGCACACTCCAGCACAAAGACTCTGAAGCTAATTATGAAGACCTCAAGGAACTTGTAACATGAGGATGAGGCATTCGAATCACTGCTTTGTAGACTAATTGTAACGCTGGCCTGAATTCCTTGATTGATCACTTACCACGGGCAATGCCTCCAGAGCGCATACATCAGGAGCAAGCAAAGTCCCTGGGAACCAGTATTTGAGGACCTGCTGGCATCCTGGATCCGACTCGCATTGCAAGATAATGGAGTGGCCTGCAAACAGTGAATAGTAGAAGAAGAGAGTATTTTGCATGATGCAATGGATATGAACATTTCTTACATCATCTTATAATGTTCTCATCATGTCTTGCTCATCATGTGAACTGAAAAGAAGGTACTGCAGTCGAATGCAAGCTCAGATGATGCAAGCATGGCATTCACGAGGCATGGGGTTCATTTCATTATATTTGCTGATGTGAAGGTGTGTGGGTGTCGCCCACATCAGGGTTGAGATGAGTGGGCTTGGGGGGGCTAAAAAAACCCTAATCAGAGTGGCCCCTTTGGAAAGCGAGGTTGCACGTCCTGATCTGCATAAAAGTATGATACACGTACAGATACGAGACACATAAAGGCTGATCCTGCTCTGATGCTGCATGGTGCATGCTTGCAGCCGGCTTGCAGCTGAGTAGGATGAGATGGACAGTGTGCTTGCATAGCGGCGTATGCTGTATCTCCCTACTTCACTAAGGTCGCTAGTGGAAGTAACTGAAATCCAGAAGAGAATGGGAGCCCCAAAACAAACCTGCTTGCTCCAATCCAAGGTCCAGGCCCCCACAGCCCGAAAACAACGAGGCAACCCTCATTAATAATATTTTTTCTGAGTGAGCAAGTGCTGCGTCAACACCAGATCATAATCGATGTCGTTATCATTGCTGCAATCCCTACAGAAACTAAGTTAGTTAAGTGGTAAGAATGGCTACGACCGCGCCCACGGATGCCCGTGTACAGCTGAAGCGTCGCTACACGGATTTCCTGGAGAGGCAAGATGGGCAGTGGGACCTGGGGGATGCGGTGTCCAAGCTTTACAGCAGTGGAGATGATGGAAAGCCCGCGCAGCTGCTCAGCCGGAGACTGGTTATCCCGGAGCACCATATCAGGGAGTTTGATCGCGAGCTGTTGGGGCAGCTGCTCAACAACCCCTCCGAGCACCTGCCTGCGTTCGAGGATGCTTTGAAAGAAAGCCTGCGGAGTGGGCGCTATGATGCGGGGCTGCTGAAGCTGCTGGGTGACCACACGGACATCCACATCGGGCTGAAGGGCGACTTTGGCAGGCACGAGGTTTCACCGCGCGAGCTCACTTCCGCGCTGCTGGGCAAGCTGGTGGCAGTGTATGGCATTGTCACCAAGTGCAGCGTGGTCCGGCCCAAGGTGCGGGGTGAAGTATTTTTCAAATGGTGTTGGGTCAGCTGTCGGGGATTTGAATGGGTGCCTTTCATCTTGCTTCTCAGCACGGACGCCCTTAGGAGCCCATGCTGCATCATGCCACTTCTCTGCTGTTCCCCTTCCTCCTTATATTCTGTTTTGTCATTGATAACCTTTGCGCACGCTACAGGTGGCAAAAAGTGTGCACTACTGCGAAGCCACCAAGGCCTTCACCACCATGGAGTACCGTGACGTAGCTGCCCTGTCTGGTTTGCCTACGAGCGCGGTTTACCCCAACAAGGATGCCAACGGCAACCACCTCACGACTGAATTTGGCATGTGCATGTACAAGGACAGCCAAACTATTACCATGCAGGTGCGCACACGTACAGTTGCGCGCAGGTACTGAACAAGTGATTATGCTTGACAAGTAGGACACATCCGCGCATAGTCTAGACAGGCTGCTGGGTAGGAGTAAGCTCTCATTCCTTGTGCATTTGGATGTACAAATCGCACCCATAACGCCTCCTAAGTACTACTGAAGTACTGCAGTAATGTATTGCACTGTGAATAGTCTTGAAATAACTCTTTGGAGCATGTATGCTTACTTTTTGCAGCTATGCAATGTGGAGAGCTGCATGTGCTCACCCGGTTGCCATGTGCACCAGCATGCCCTGACGCCAGCCAATCCCCATCATAGCCAGTCTGCCTGACCTTGAACTGCACTTGGACACGCTACCCTGCACAATGCCACAGGAACTACCAGAAATCGCGCCTGCGGGTCAGCTGCCACATTCAACAGAGGTTGTGCTTGATGAGGACTTGGCAGATAGCACCAAGCCCGGGGACAGGGTGTGCATCATAGGCGTTTACAAGGCGGTCAGCTCGAAGGTGTCCGGCCCTGTCAGTGGTGTGTGCAAGGTGTGTGCAAAGGGTAAGGGAGTGGATTAAAGGTAGAGTGTTTTATTGCTCAGCCAAGTTTGGAGACCCTATAGACTGCCCATGCAGCTGCTGTAGTTGCAAGATATGGTGAAAGATGGACCTATTCAATCATCTCATGTTATGTACATGACATTTTGGTAGAAGAGGCCCCTGTGCATGTAAGAGGTATTGTCCGCTTGCCTCTGTACACTCAATGCTCATGAAGGCCTGACCAACTTTTTCTTTATTCATATCTGGTATCTCTGACCCTCTTTTGCAAAACTTGCTGCAGGCAACAGTGGTGGGCGTCTCGGTTCACAAGCTGACCAAAGAGAGCCAAGTCAAGTTCACTGTTGATGAGGCACGCCTGATCCGAGAGGTCCGTAATCATTTGGTTTGAATGCTTGGTTGTCGTCTGCTTCTACTCACAATTATGAGGTGCACAATTTGCATACTTTTTTAAGGAAAGGCCTGGTGCGGCTGGAAAGTATGTGGGAATGGAGCTAAGATGAAAACCACGTCCTTTGTGAATATTGGAACCGGGCCATAGCTCTCAAGGTTAACTTAGACCGAGCAAAAGTATCTCCTTCCTTCTCTCCTTCCTTCTCTAGCCCTTGCTTGTCCTTACTCATCACAACCTTGCGTTGTTAGGATATTTTCTCTGCTTGGTCCTGAATGAGTGTTTGTGCCATACCGCGGCATTTTGCGCGCAGGTTGCTAAGCGAGAGGACGTGCTCCAGCTCTTGAGTAGAAGCCTTGCACCGTCTATTTTGGGGCATGACATCATCAAGCAGGTGCAATAGTTTATGACAAAAAAACCACATAAAAGTATGCACTTCCATCTGGGTGCTAGGATGCAGCCTGCATGGATGCGAACATAATGCACACCTGGAGGCTTGCCATGCCTTGCTAGTACTTGCGCACTGGCAGTGACTAGCTTGTATCTGGCACCACTGTGAATGTCTGCAGGCATGAGCCTGGTTGGTAAAAGGAAGTTAAAGCTGTCCCAACTAGCAACCAGGCTGATGACTGCAGATACTGTAGGGAATGTATGATGTCAAGATGAGACTTCTCGGCTCGTAAGAGTTGCAGGCATGTACTCCACTTGACAGTGGCACTCCGCCCCCAACATCCAGTCATTGTGCCCCGCTGCCTTTTCTGAGCTTATGATAAACCTATTCAGAATGTTGCTTACTGGCAGGGTCTTATCCTTCAGCTGTTTGGTGGCTTTGAGAAGAACCTCAGCAATGGAACCCATTTGCGTGGTGACATCAATTGCCTTCTGGTGAGCAGTCTCAACAATTGCTGCAGAATTTTGTTGGCCTCTTTATGCTCCGCCCATACTTCAAAAATTACCTTCCCAAGTGGCCAAATGCAAAACAACTGATAAGGTACTGACACAAGCTTTGGTTCCAATGACTTTGTCTGAAGCCGTATATTTGCACAAACTTGTCTTCTGTACATGCTGCTGAACTCCTTTTTGAGGTCGCAATCCCCAATGCAGGAATCTAAACACTGGCATCCGGTGTCCATGCAAACGTGCACTTTTATTTCCATGATCGAACTGCAGGTTGGAGACCCTGGCGTTGCGAAGTCCCAAATGCTGCGTGCCTGCATGAATGCTGCTCCTCATGCTGTGAGCACCACCGGCAGGGGCTCATCTGGCGTTGGTTTGACGGCTGCAGTCACGACTGACAGCGACACAGGTAGAGTCTCTTGTGTCTCCGCAAGCAACACACGTGTGCGTGCATGCATGCGTGTGGCTTAAGAAGCCCATAACAGATTTTTGACACACTAGCTTGTCACTTTTTTCTCATTCACCAAGTGTTGTTCTGTCATTGGTCAAGTTGGACTGACTATGTTACATAGTCTATGTATGCTCTTACTTTCAGAGGTGTGTGTGTGTGACCAGAAATTGTGTATGGGCTGCAACCGTAGGCACTCTTAAATGGCCTGTGCTTCAATAAGGGAATGTACCATTGTGTGTGCTACGTGGGTGTGCAGGAGAAAAGCGCTTGGAGGCGGGTGCCATGGTCCTTGCAGACAGGGGGCTTGTGTGCATTGACGAGTTTGACAAGATGAGTGACCAGGTGAGCGTTGAGTTCAGGACACAGCATACGCTTCCACTAATTTTTGGTCTGCAGTTCTATATCATGCTGCAGCTGTACCACGCTGCAGCTCAACGCCCACATCAGGACACAACAGGTCTAATTGCGCACGCTCTTTGTAGGACCGTGTAGCGATCCATGAGGTCATGGAGCAGCAGACAGTCACCATTGCCAAGGCGGGCATTCACACGTCCTTGAATGCGCGCTGCTCCGTACTTGCCGCTGCAAACCCTCTGTGAGTAGGCTTGCCAGTGTGTGTGCATGCCAAGCTGTGTGCACCAGTTGTATGTACCAATTAGTTTATGAGCAGTGCTCATTCTAAAAAGTGGGCTGGATTTATTGCGTTAAGGACCGTTAGACATGAAGACAAACCTTTTCGTTGAACGGGTGGGTCACCAGAATGGTCACCCGCCCCCCCCTCCAATGGAGAGATCA
>SL_4KL_010_BRINEDRAFT_10001766_pt1 | contig 12080 bp, 4 predicted proteins | sample SodLak_010_BRINE_2_FD_10664 | JGI IMG/M metagenome (IMG submission 10664) | reverse complement strand
ATGAGTCATGTCCACGGTCGCTATTCTATCACTACTGGCAACGGATTGGCGTAGACACTGACTCTGAAGCTGCTGATGAACGTATACTGCGTGGCCAGCCCGGAGCTGGTGCATTAATTGGGACTGCGATCCACACTGCACTCAGTGAGCATATCGATCGTTGGTCGTGTGGTGAGCAAACTGGACTTAAAATCATCCGCCAGGTAGCTAGGGACTACATTAATGAGATTTTTGATGAAAATCCTACACTGGTTGCGGAGGTCGGCCCAGAGTCCTTGATTCAGACTTCTGACGCCCATATCGGACGATTCTTTCGGGTCATTTGGCCCCAATTTCGAGAGCACCGATACATACTCCATGAGACGACCTGTTCTTTCAACATTGGATCTACGAAAGTATGGGTCCGTCCTGATCTGTGCACACGTCATAATGGCGAATTGTTCATTACGGATTGGAAGTCGCGGCAACCAGACATTTTCGAAGATCCGTCGCTTCAGCTACGTGTATATGCTCTCTGGGGTCATCAGGAATTCGAACCAGATATTGATCGCCTTTCGGTCCAGTTAGTGTTCACAAGTGATGGTCGGATCGATCGTCAGTCAGTCGACAAAGAGGATCTCACTCAACTCAAAGACAAGATAGCCGGTGATGTTCTGAAGTGGGGCAATCCAAATGATCGGACTGACTTCCCTACAGATGAATCACCTGAGAAGTGTTCAAATTGTCCATATCTACACTCGTGTAATGTTGGACAGAACACCATTAAAGAAAGTCAGTAAGCGCGCACTATCTTCTTGGTTTCAATGTGAGTTCGTCTACCTGTATTGGATGATAAGTTCGCGGATGTCATCAGAGTCGACATTTAATTTAGATCCAGACGAGGTCCCCACATTGCCGCAGTTATCACACTCCTATTGAGGGTGTCGACGTATCTGGTCCCGCCACCGAACATGGGGATAATACTGCGGAGACGATCTGTTGGCATACTGCAATAATGACAGATTTTGTAGTATAAGTTCCAAATCTCGCAGTAGATATGTGTATTGTAGCCTCCAAAGATGATGAGTTAAAAGTTCGTAAAGAAATAAGTCGACCTACATTTGACCGGGTCCTTAGTCGATCTGAATACATCTCTCTGAATTTTATTTCATTTGAAGAAGTCCGAGACCCGAGAAAATTTGGAACCTGGATACAGGCCCGAATCAGATTGACTTGGTCGACGTATTCCAGATGCAAAGACACTCCGGAAAGAGGTTGCTCCGTGGGAAAACTCTCTGAACAGTCGAGACACCGACATTGGCTGACGATTCACGTTCCGAGATGCACGAATCAAGCTACGACGACTTTAGCCCACAATTAATAATCGACAGAGCATTAGTTGGGGACAGGGTTACTCCGATACGTCGTCAATAACATCTCGAAGGTAATCGGGCTCAACTAATGTTCCTTGGAGTCGCGTCATCGAATCAGTCTCCTTGAATAGCATATCACCGTTGCCTCCGAGCCCCTCGGCTCCGGATTCATCCAGAATTACCTGAGAATCAGACGCGGACGGCAATCGGAACGCAACCCGCATGTCTAGATTTGCCCGAAGGTCTGTGTCGATAATATTCGCACTTGGACGCTGGGTGGAGATAATAAGATGAATACCAACGCTACGTGCTTTCTGGGCAATCCGACGGACGTTTGTTTCGAAATCATCACTATCATCTCCAAGCCCGTCAATCAGGTCTGCATACTCGTCAATAATGACGACGAGCGGCAGCAGCGGATCATCGCTCCGCTCATTATGATCCTCAATGTCGATGCTGCCGCTCTCCCCGAGAACTTTCGTCCGACGAGGTATTTCCTCTTCAGTAATCCATTCGAAGAGAGCAGCTGCGTCCTCACTTTCAGTTATCACTTGATTATGTTCCAGATTCGGCAGATGGTTACAGAACATGAAGTTCGTCAGTTTTGGGTCGACAATAGCGAGCCGGAGTTCCCCGGGATCGAACGTTTTCAAGAGACACGTCAGTATCGAGTACAGGAACACCGTCTTGCCGCTACCAGTCGTTCCACCAACAAGCATGTGCGGTGCCTTGTCAAGCGACGCTATGTAGCTGTTTCCAGCGGGTTCGATACCCGCGATGAACGGTAATTCGCTCAGCGTGAGATCACCACGGTCGGGAAGGTCGCTAAGATAACCCTGAATTGGCACAATATCCGTTTCTTTTCTCGGTACATCGACAGCCACGTACTTGGTGCCAGGGAGACGGTGGACGTACGGCTCCCGCTCAAGTGCCATCTCTCGGGCAATATCCTCGGATCGACTTTCAAGCGGACCCTGTTTCTGGCCACTCGCTAACTCAACCTTGTACCGGACAAGATTTGGACCGACCTCCACTTCGTTAGCATCAATGTCGGATATCTTGATATCGAAGTCACCGAGTACACGTTTCAGCGACTCAACTTGGTTTGTGTAATCCTCCGGATCACCGAACGATCCTACGTTATTCGTGGTCTCATCAGTAGAGTCGGATTCGGTTGTATCCCCATCCTCAGTATTTTCAGGCAGTTCGTCGGTGTCGTCACCATCGTCGGGAGACTCTTTCTCAGAGTCATCATCAGACCCCTGTCCATTCGACTCATCCTCTGTGGCGCCATCCGTGTCGACATCATCCGTTCCATTCATTATCATGCGGACGATGGTTTTCTTCGGTAATCTTGTCACACGGATGGTCTGCATGCCATCGGTGAGACAATCGATTGTGGAACCACTAGCCGTCTGGTTATTGATCTCAACAGACGCGATCCGTGCCGTGACGTTTAATTGCTCATCGCCCCGGAAGACATTGTTCACACGCTTTACCCAGTCGTTTTTGTCACCAGGGACATCCCGTCCAATCAACTCGTAATATAATTGCTCACGAAGCGCTTCCCTGCGCGGTGGTGTTGTCACATTATCTTCGCCTTCGAAGAGCCCCCGGATGGTTGCCGTTGTCTCTTTGAGTTGATCAGATGCCTCGCCCCTGACGACGTGGTCACCGTCCTCTTCAGTAACTTGGAACGCTTGGTCGGGCTCGTCGAGAGATTTTACTTCGACTATTTCCATCTCTAGCCCACCCTGTTCGTCCGGCTGCAGAACGATGAAGTCCGCACGCCGGTTTGAATCGCCGAAATTCAACCAATTTCGCGTTCGCGGGTCGTCTATAGAGAAGACAAGTTTCGGGTCCTTGTATGTCTCTTCAATCCAGTGAACAGCGATAATGGCCCCAAGAAGTCCTTTTGAATTCCGGGAATGTTGGCTCCCAATCGTTTCCTCAGTGATCAACCGGAGTAGACCGCTCCGCTCTGTGTTGGCGATCCGAGTTGCTATTTTCTGGATATCGGCTTTATTAGGTGCAATTGGATATTCGTTGAGGATCCGCTGGAGAGTGCGAGTGAACAGGTCGATATCATTTGAATAGATTGCGTAATCACGGTCTCCGCGACGTTCTTTCGAAATAAGATCCTCTTCCCAAAACGGATCGGAATTCATTGATGGCGCGGAGACGCAGGTCCAGATCGCCTGTTCTTCGAGTGCGTCAACGACCTCCTGGTCTAACGTTAGCTCGTGGACACCTGCGTTGTGGAGTTTATTACGTTGGTTCTTACGCTGGTTTACGAGGTCTTGGTACTCGGAGAACAGTCGTCCTTCTGTAGATGCGCTAATGTTGATTTCATCCTCGAAAGCATCGTAGTTGTACTCTTTCGGAACATATAGGGGATTAATCGAGGTGTTCATGTCGCGCTCAAACTCCTCGATAAAGAACGCCGACTGGTCGTTTACGACCACTAGATGTCTTTGATGGTCGCTAAGGTGATCCACCAGTCCATTGTAGTCCGCACACTTCCGAGTAAGAATGGTGAAGTTGTCGGTATCACCCCCAGGTCCGAATAGATTGATGATATCTTCTTCTTCGGCTGAGGTAGTTCCGGAAAGAATGTTATTTTGTTTACTGTCAACGTATGCGAACTCTATAGTTGCGCCCGCGAGGTCACCGATGTCTGCGGCGGATACAATTGAGGCGAGGAGTTGATGTGGCTCGATTGGATCGACAACAGTGATCTTGAGATGCCGTTTCGCTGGCGGATATGCAGCGGTGAATTTGTTGATTAGGTAATCCCAGAGGTATCCATTGTCCCCAGGTTCGGCACGGTTGGATTCGGTGTAGATGGGTAGTGTGGCTTCCTCGGCCGACTGGATGAAGTACGTCTCATCTTGAACGAGCCGACCACCACCAACTGTTAGATTGGTAAGAACGTGCGGCTGATCTTCCACTGTTTCTTCGAGGAACTTCTTATCGTCCTCAGATAGGTTTGATTTATTCTCAAGAACTTCCTCAGCCAGCCTGACGTGCTTCCAGAGATGGAGCGGGTGAAGAGGAGAAAGAATTAATTCGCGTCCACTATTGGTATCGAGGAGGATCGTATCCAATAACAAGAAGTCTGAGAGGAGTAACCGGGCGCCTTTCGCACTGGCATCCTGAAGCGCACGGTACTTGTTGTCAAGCTTTTTTTGTACTTGCTGGTAGTTCTCTAAGTACGTTTGTGCAGCTTCGAGAAGCTTCTTGTCCCCTAACAGACGGATCATCGGGCTATGAACCAGTGACGGGATCGAATCCACCAGTTTCTCACGAGACTGTAGATACTGGTCGAAGGCGTCTACGACAGACTGGAATTCCTCGGATCGTTCAGCGAAAGAACGTAACTTCTGGAAGCTTCCATCAGGGTCATCGACTGTAAAGTAGTCTGTCTCCAATGTGGTAAAATCGGTAATAACTTCCTGTCGAGAGTCACCACCGCGGACAATTCCTCCGAACCGATCTGTTGTGACAAACGTGTTCAGAAAGTGAGAGAGATCGGAGTAGACATCAATCTGAATTTTGCTGTCGTCATCGTAATCGAACTCAAGCGTTTTCTCGTTCTTCTCAATCCCGTCCCTGATTTCATCATCAAACTCCCCAGCAAGCGTTCCTAACTCTTCATCTTGGTCCCCAAAGGCGAGTTCCACGCCGACACTCGAGTCGTCAGTTCGTCGAGAATACTGGCTCTGACCAGGATCATCTGCACCAGCAGATGTTCCCGAGGAGCCAGACGAACCTTCTCCATCGTCGGTTGACTTCGTAGCCGAGACTCGCTGTGAAGTGGTACTAAATGCCTTTCGTACTCGATCAAATTCTAACTCTTCTAGCAACGAGTCGTCACTCGTTCGCTGGAATCGCCGCAGACGATCAATAAATTCAGCTTGATCATCTTGATCGCTGTCAACTGTTTTGATGCTATTTATTAGACGTTTTCTGTCTCGATTTGTGATATGGATTGTCCGATTAATGAGTTCAGCATTCTTGGCGAGACGGCCAGCAACGTCTGAAGGATTTTTAAGTAACTGGGGGTCGGTGAAGAGCCCAAGCACATCCAGTTCCTCTCCTAGAGAATCAATCGACTCCTGTGTGCTGGACTTGAGGCAACTCACTGCGTACTTCGCGATCGACCGAATATCGAGATTCGCATCAATACTCTCAGCGAGGGCGTCCCAGACCGCCTGTGAAGGCTTATTTCCGTAAAACTCTGGTCGGACTGCCATGAGTTGGCAGAGAGTCTGGCGGACACGACCGAGCGGAACGCTCGACAGCCGGTGTAGCGAGCCCAACTTCGGTGGGTCTCCACGAACGAAGACGACGATCCGGTCGGGAACGGTCTCGCCGTCCCATTTAAAATCAGTCTCTGTCCCGTTTCGCCACTTGATAGCAGTCGAGAGTTCGTCCGTAACCCGAATATTCGTATCTTCAGATACTGACGATAATGCTTCGAGGTCAGCCTCGTCAATGCCAATGATTGCGAGACCGATAGAATATGAACTCTCCTCGTTGAGCGTCTCAATCATTGTCGAAGGTGTGAACTGGGGAGGGGATTCAACCATCACACCGAGTTGCTCATCTTCGATCGCGTCGGCAACATGTGTGCCGAACGTCTCGCCGACCAATACGTGGCTCTGCTCTGTCGTGATCGTGTCCGAACTGGGAAGGTCGCTAAGTCTCATTATACTGTCGTGGAAACGATGGTTACGCCATCAGCGTACTCCTGCGCGAAGCCAAGGTCGACGACTGCCTTTTTGAACCCCTCGTAGTTCCGGTTCGATAGAGGATCGCTTTCGACCGCACTTGCACCGACTGAGATGTCCCACTGGTCTAGATGGGCCCGGTCATTATTCGTTCCACCGACGATGATTCCGTAGCGCACACGAAGGCGATGACAAAGTTCTTGTAGGGGTATTTGTTCATCCGGCTCAATGACCGAGAGGACAATTGATTCGAGGATTTCTGGGTCCGGTGCGATCCTACGTTGGTTAGCCCGATTTCCACGGGGCTTCAGTAGTCCGGATCGCCATCCGTACGTCTGTATCGTATCGACCGGTGTATATGTCTTGTATCTCGACTGATGGATAGCGTCGGTGACAGTGTTTACAAGTCGGTCAAAGACCTCTTCAGCGGGGTCTCCTTCGAAGATGTATCGGAACGTATCGTAGTCTTCGTCACGTTTCGAATCTTTCTGACGATTCAACTCTAAGAGTTCTTGATTCTCAATTTTCTCGAAAATTCCATCTTCGTCGTACTCCGTCTTATCACGGTATCCAAGCCGGTCAAGTATGGCTTCAACGCCTAATCGGCACGCTGCCTGTACCTCTGTCCCGACAGCGTCGTAACACTCAAGACTCGCATTTGCGACGGGGTTGTCGCTGTCACCAGTGTAATTCCACACAAGTGGAATGCGTGTATCCCGAGCATTTTCGTCGTCTCGGATTTCGTTGTGTCGGTTTGCCATATAAGTGTAGAGCGCAAACGAGCCGAATTTTACCACCCGACGGAGATCGCGGGGGTAGTTCACCGCTCCCTCAGCAGGTTCTTTTAGATGTTTACTGAGTGTCTCAAACCCGTCTACAAACTCAGCGGCAACTTTCTCATCAGCGAGTGGATCGTCAACTCCCGGACCGTCCCAAGGCTTGATTGTCGCTGCCTCGCGTTCCGCGTCTTTGACGAGTGGTCGGAACAGCACCGAGACGCTATCGTGATGATCAGTGAGCTGATTCTGGAGTCTCTCCTCCAATTTGCCGTCAGAGGATTTAACGAGATGGTGAAGGAAGCGGCCGACAGAAACTCCTGTGGTTTGATTGATAAGGAACCAGTCACTCGTACAGGTCGGTGCCGATCCGTGCTGAGAGGCGTAAAGTGCGTTGTCATTAGCAAGGACTTTCCGGAGGGTCTGTCGCATCTGGTCCAACCTTTCGTCCTTTTCTCGCGGGGCCAATTCGAACTTGTCCTTGATCTCTCGAGGTAGCTCTGAAGACGGTGTTTTACCAGGCTTCTCTGCGAATTTGAAGAGTTCGTCAGAGGAATGAACATGACCGAGGGTGTGCCCAAACATCACCTGAGCGACGTGAACTGGCTTTAGCGAACGGCTTGTTGCCTTGAATCCGAATGCCCACTTCGAGGCATCTCCGTTTACGTCGTTTAATTTGAGACTCATTATTGACGGTAGAGGTTGTTGTTGACGTCGACGCGCTCGACGCGGCCCGTTTCGGTGTCTTTCACCGTGATGCTACCCTCTTCTTCACTGTACGTCTCGTGGTACTCTATTTCGCTCATGAAGTCCAAAATCTGCTGTTCAACATCCCGACTCCGTAGCGTGTACGGAATGTCAGCGTCAAGCGCACCAAGCGCCTTGTAGAGCGACCGATCTATTTGGAGTCGAATTGGAACACCGTTGCGATTGTACGTGAAGGCAGTGTGAGATGGCGTATAACCGATAGCATCTCGTATTTCTGGGTGTAGCTCCGCCCGTTGTAGATCGAATCTGTTCTTCGAAACGGAGGTCCGAGAAACCAGAGCAAGCGAGCTCTTGGAACGGTAGTTGTGTGACAACCAGAGGTCCAAATGCTTCCTTTTTGCTTTGTTCGGCATGAAATAGCCGTTCAGCAGTTTCATAAGTTGTTCTTTACTCCCCTCAGTGGACATCCCGTTTCGGTGGTTAATAAAGTCGTATTCCAAGTTCTGGAAAAGCGAATAGCTCTCATAGCCAATGTCCATCTGTTTGTCCTCGAAGAGGAATCGACGCTTCTTATTCTCAAAGATCGGCTCAACAGTCTCGGACGCATCGTCACGGTCAGAAAACCCGACCTCCTGTTCGGCGTCAGCCCATAGCCGGCTATCCACAAACGGATGGACCAACTCCGGAGAATCGAGTCGACGCCGAGCGAGATCAAAGATCGCTCCAGTACCCTCGAAGGCTAGGTTGTAATACTTGAGTTCCTCTCCGAAGTCGGTCTGACAGTCTTTGAAACCCGCTGTAAGAAGATAACAGAGGTAATTCAGTAGATCCCTGACGGTAACATGCTCATTGTAATTCCGAAGCTCGGTCAGGAAGTCAACGAAGTTCTCTCTTATTGAGTCCTGTAGGAGTTTCTCGGCATTATAACGGATATGACAGCGTCCTGAATGATTGTGTCCGTCAGTCGCGAAGTCTTCGGCAAAATTCTTGACAGCTCTCGAAATGATGCTCGGCGTGAGAACGTCTTGATTGTTTAGATCGACAACAACTATATCATCGAAGTCGATCTCATCAGTATCGCTCTCATCGTAGACAATCTGATTTTGCAACTGCTTTTGAACAGTATCGAGGAACTCGTACTCGTCACGATGCTGCGTCGTCATCTCGTACAGCGGACCGTCGTTGATTGCGAGAATGCCTGCAACACCATCTTGGAACTTCTCGTTCCATTCTTCGAGAAGTTCACGGTAGTCCGCGTACTCCGAGGCGTCGAGAAGGTAGAAGTACTCACTCTCTGGATAGTTGTCTTGTTGCATCAGGATATGTTGTGTCTTCCCGTCACCAGGGTTACCGGTGAGAACAACTTGCTTTCCTTCGTCTAATGCATCTTCGAGAAACGAATCTAGGTCGGTTTCTATGTGAATTTGACGCCGCTGATGCGGAGTTAGACTCTCCGCGAAGCCACCACGGGCTAGTTCTGCTAAGAATTCCTTATCCGTTTGAGTTCTTTCAGTGGCCATTGTCTTGGTAGATATGAAAACTGATTATTCAGTGAGTTTTATTACTACCGGTTACGAAAGCTGTTAGAAATCAGCAAGGGAATGGTTGTCGAAGTCAACCTCGTGACCTAGTTGTATGTCACTTCTCTTATCAAATGACCGTATATCATCGAGTACCCAGTCCTTTTGAACCCGCTTGCTCACCCACCGTGACTTCCAGTGGTCGTACACCTGTTGTTGCTCTTCGGTAACGTCATCAAACGGCCAGAAGTAATCAGGCTCGTCGGTTAGTCCGAAGAGGAATTCCTGAAAGTCGCTCGCCAGTGGGACCGCGTATATCACGCGAGGTGACTCGTGTTTGAGCAACTCACCGCTGAGGCCAAGGTTCTCGATCCCACGGCGAATCTTCCGCATCTTCGGTGCGACGCCTTCCCCGAAGCGACCCCTCACTGCTTTTCGATCCTCGACAATTTCAGTGACCTGTGAAAGGCGTGTGCGGGCGCTCGGCCCGAACTGAACCGAACCATACCCCTCTGTAGTCCCGATCTCTTTGTACTCGATCTGTCCATTTGGTGCCGGGACCCGAACTCGGTCGTACTGAGCGCTCCCGACTTTGAACAGTCCAGTTGTATCCAAGAAGGCGATCTCGTTATTTTTCACTACTGGCTCACCTTTCATCGCGCTCGCAATCTTCGAAGTGTATCCCTCGTACTTGTCCCGGTAGCTGTCGATCACTTCTGGTCCGGTGAGTGCCATTGCGACCAGTTTTCCGCCGAGAATGTGATTGTAGGGTGGGATGGCACCACAGACTTGGATATTCATCATTCCTGCCCCGACGCGACGCTTTTTCACTTCCTTCAGCGCAGTCTTGAGCGCCCGACGTCCCTTCTCAGAGTCAAGTGTATCTCGGATGAATTCCTCGTCCTCGTCAACATCAGCGTGTTCGAGAAAGTATTCCCTGTCGCGTAAGAGCTTCCGGAGGTTCCGAGATCGCTTCTTTACAAAGAGTGCTGTTTCACTTTTCGCCTTCCAGTCATCGAGATCGTCGGGGTCGGTATCCTCGATATTGAGGTTATCGAGGTTCTCTGGCTCGAGTCCGTACTCTTCCGGGTCGAAGACGTTCTCGTAATCGTCCGGGTCTTCAACCTCACTGACAAGTGGCGGTTCTTGCTTGAACACGTAGGTGCCTAACCCTTCGATCTGCTCGAGCCGCTTGAACGCTATCTCGCTCGCTGTTTCGAAATCTTCCTCCGAGAGGTCGTCATACCGGTCGATGAAGTCGTCGTAGCGGACGTTCTCGATACTCTCGTCAATCGCGTTTTTCACTGTAGAGCGGAGCATCGAGGTATACCCTGCGACACGCTGTTCGTACTCTTCTTCTGTTTCGTGATACTCAATGTCGGTGACTGTCTTCGTTTTGCGCTCCGGCGTTCGCGCTTCTTTGGGCAGAGGGGCCTCGTATTCGACTTGAGTCTGCTTTCGCTCCATAGTATCCTCAACGGCGTCAATACGCCAGCCGATGTGTTGGTCCCGCTTTCGCAGGTTCATCATCGAGCTGGCGAGCGAAGCTATGCCCATTACAGGGTGGTGCTCGCGTGCTGCGTCACGAATGAGGAAGTTGATGTTACGTCCTGGGACGCTGTTGTAAGGCGTGAGCCACGTGTAACGGAAGTACCGCCAGATGTCATGTAGGTCTATCCCGGTGTGTTCGTCATCGACGCCGCGCTCTGCCACTTGAACGTACGGCTGTATCTCGGTGTCTAGTTTCTCGATAATCTCCTTCCGATCGAGATCTTTGAGATCGACTAAGTCAGCATAGAGGTCTTCACCTTCAACAATGAGATCAGTTACGTCGACACTCTTGCCCTCATGTCGGGTCGGCGATTCCATCTCACGGATAAAGGTACGAGTTGACTTGTCAAATTGCGCTTTTCGCTCCTTTTGAAGGATCTCGCGTTCGCGCTTTTTGTATTCTTGCGGGTCGTCTTCGAACCTATCGGGGTCAGGGGGGTACAGCCGGACTGGTGGAAAGCCGTCAATTTTCTCTGGATCTTTCTCAAGATGGTGGCCAATTTCAATGAGATCAAGAAGAGATTCCAGGGTAGCGAGATACTTAATTTTCTCAGTGTATTCCGCCATCTCATCCTGATCGTGTGTCGGGGGGCGGTCCGGGAGATCGCTCTCGACAGCATCTATCTTTGCCTTGATAACCGTCTCTCGATCGTTCGGGGCTTGACAAATACGGTCGCAGAGTCGGTCTAAATCCTCGAGATATTCGTCACTCAAGTTCGGTTGGAAAAGATGCGATGTATCGTCATTATAAATGGGTGACATTGTGGAGTGGAGTTGTTCGTGTACACCAATCTCTTTCAGCTCAGCGGTATAAGGCTACCGCTATAATGAATATACAAACTACCAACTCCTAATCGGCAGGTTCTACTCTTCCGTCGTATCTTCTACATGTGATTCTTGAAACGTCCGGTCGATTCTATATGGAGGAAAGCCTATAGAGCCACAATTGTCCTCTTACCAATTTCGGACTTATCTGTATCTTCCGATTCACCTGTTTCACCAGATTTATAAGTAATTGAATTATTCCGAATAGAGATCTTAATTATGATGTCGTCTATCGATGGATCATCTCCGATAGTATGATCGCCCGCAGATACTGCCCACTCATCGGATGAGTCCGCATCGGTTGAGTTGACTACCTCAACATTTAGTGTGTTATAGGACTCTACTATGTTAGAAGATTTAGATATTTACTTATAATGTGTCCGAACATTGTTAGCAATTTTATTCAGGTTATCAGCATCCACTGACTTGTTGACAATATGCATACCCGAAGGCAAAACGCCAAAGCCATCGAGGAGTTAGTCTCCCAACGGTCAGTCGACCAAACACCGTCGTAATCAAGTTATACGGTAACCCGATTCGTTATTCAAAATCTGGTGAAACACGTTGACGGCGATACAGTTAATCAGTCTCTGAAGTGGTGCCCAGTAAGATTCA
>SL_4KL_010_BRINEDRAFT_10001760_pt1 | contig 12095 bp, 9 predicted proteins | sample SodLak_010_BRINE_2_FD_10664 | JGI IMG/M metagenome (IMG submission 10664) | reverse complement strand
AATATTATGAGAAGATTAAGAATGATAGGTCTGTTAATAACAATTTCGTAACAGGCAAATAATGTTACGGTAACGATAGATCGATTTCTTTTAGATGTGTTGATCAGAACTCTAAATAGAATTGATTTATGAAATACTTGTTACTAACTCTGTTTATAATTGTACCACTGCAAGAAAGTCTGTTCGCTCAAACTTCTACAGTTAGGGGAACAGTAACGGATCTGCAGGGGGAACCGTTGACCGGTGCAACTATCGTTTTTAGCGATGCAGATTTTTATGGCGTAGCCGGCTTAGATGGAAGTTTTATTATTCGAAATGTACCGGCCGGGGAGTATGAGGTAGAGGTCAGCTTTATATCCTACTCGAAACTGCAAGAGGTTATTAATGTATCGGATGAGGAGACCCGAATAAGTTTCCGGATGGAACCGGTAACCCAGGAAATGGGTGAAGTAAGCGTTATGGCTCGCAGAGATCTGCGAACGGAAGAGAGTGCTCGAGTAATGGAGCGTCAGTCTGTATCTACAGTAAATGTGGTGGATGCACGAACTATTGATTTGTCGCCGGATGTGACGGTTGCCAATGTCGCCCAACGGGTTTCCGGAGTGTCAATTGAGCGTAGTAATAGCGGCGATGGCCAGCATGCTATTGTGCGTGGAATGGATAAGCGGTACAACTACACGTTGGTGAACGGGATAAAAATTCCCAGCCCGGAAGCAACGAACCGCTATGTTCCCCTCGATATTTTCCCGTCAGATCTGCTGGATCGTCTGGTTGTCTCTAAGACTTTGACTCCAGATATGGAAGGAGATGCAATCGGAGGCGTGATTGATATGAAAATGAGAGATGCCCCTGATCGCCTGACTGTGAATGCTAACATCGGAACGGGCTATAGCCAGATCTTTAGGGATCGTGACTATCTTGGTTTTAATCAAGATGTGGTTTCAACCCAGTCTCCACGGGTACAAAATGGTGAGGATTACAGAGCTGAACTTGGCGATTTTCCATTTGAAAATTTAGATTTCCAGGAACAAACAGCTCCACTGAATCAAATTTACGGTCTTGCGCTAGGTAATCGGTTTTTAGATGGCCGCCTTGGAGTGCTGCTTGCCGGTAGTTATCAGAAAAACTACAGGGGCGCAAATAGCCTTTTTTACGAAATGGATACCGATCGGGAAGATAATAATCCATTTTTTGATACCGTGCAGCAACGCGAGTTTTCTACCGAGCAGACACGGGCAGGCCTCCATTCCAAGCTCGATTTCCAATGGCATGAAGATCACAAAATCGATATTTACAACGCATTTATTCAGCTTGATGATGCTCTAACTCGAGCTCGAGTTGATACGAATCTGCGTATTGGCCGTTCACAGGGGCCGGGAACCGGAAGAATTACCCATCGGTTTCTCTCGCAGCAAAAAAACCAATCAATCTTCAACACCACTGTTCAGGGCGATCATAATTTCCTGAACGGAAATCTGAATGCAAATTGGTCAGCTGTATACTCAAGAGCTGCACAGGATGATCCCGACCGTGCGGAGTTCAAAGTTGATACTGGTGCACGCCTCGATGGAGATGGAAATATTGTGCAGGAGCGCGCACTCGTAAATAGAGATTTGGATCGCCGGTGGAGCCGCAATTCCGATGAAGACAGAGCCGGTTATGCCAATCTAACCTACCTACTCGATTTTCAGACCGTTGCAATGGAATTCTCTGCCGGAGCGATGGCTCGATTCAAAAGCAGAAGCAATGATTTTAATAGCTATCTGTTGCGACTCTCCCCAAATACGCAGGAGTGGGATGGGGACATACTGTCGAAAAACTGGGTGGTTACAACAACCACGGGGACCCCAACAGATCCGCTTAATTACAGGTCTGAAGAGAACGTATTTGGTTACTATGGTATGTTAAAATCTACGATCGGAAGCTTTGAGGCAGTTGGTGGTGTTCGGGTAGAGACGACCGATTTTTCCTGGAATACAAACGCTCCGGAACGGACAGAAGGCAGAATTGGAGCAATTAATTACACGGATGTTTTACCCAGTATCCACCTTAAATATTCCCCGCTCGAAGATGTTAATACCCGACTATCCTATTTCCAGTCTATCAGCAGGCCAAACTTCCTGGAGGTAATTCCCTACCGAATTATTGAGGATGAATATCAGGAGCGTGGAAATCCGAATCTACAGCGTACACAAGCGCAAAATGTAGATTTAAGATTTGAATATTATCCTAATCGGCTAGATCAGATAATGGCCGCTTTCTTTTTCAAAGAGATTCGGAACCCGATTGAAACGGCACTTGCCATAGATGGGCAGAGAATTTATCGCCAGCCAAACAATTTTGGTACGGCCTACAACTCAGGATTCGAATTCGATGTAACAAAGTATATCAGGAATTTTGGACTGCGCGCATTTTACACCTTCACCAATTCCGAAATAAGTACATCCAAAATTGTTCGGTTTCGGGATGATAATGGAAACCTAACCTCACGTGAGCAGCAGCAAACGCGTCCGCTGCAAGGGCAGTCTAAACATATCAGTAATGTTTCACTCCTCTACAAAAACCAGCAGTGGGGAACGGATATGCAGCTTTCGGGCGTCTACACCGGCCGAAGAATAATCAGTGTATCACCCTATTTCGAAAACGATATTTGGCAGCGCTCTTTTTGGCAGCTCGATCTGTCTGTAGAGCAACAGCTTATGCGAGGTGTGAAAATGTATGCCAAAGTGAATAATATTTTAAATACGCCGATGCAGGCAGATGTACTTCGCCCAAATACAGCTAATCCCGGCGAAGCTCCCAACCTCGACGTTTCTGAAAACACATTGGTACAGCAAGATTTTTATCAACAAACCTGGCTAATCGGCATCAAATACAATCTTTGATAACTGAAAAGCCCAAATCTAAAACACAACAATCCAATAAAAACGATGAAAAAATTATCCTTTCAATTACTAACAGTACTATTTCTGTTATTCTCTTTCGCAGCCTGTTCGGATGACAGCGTTACAGGGGTGGATAACGGAGATACCAATGGAAATGGTAACGGTGAAGAGGAAACGATTACCACGATAGACGATGAGACTACCGAGCTCAGTGGTGAGATGAGAGGTACACTTCGCGCCGGCCAAACTTATACCATGGTTGGAGATGTGATTATTCCTGCAGGGGAAGAGATTGTAGCCGAAGAAGGCGTAACGGTAATTGCCGCTGAAGATGAGTTTGGATTTGAATTTACGGTGGAAGGCTCATTTATCAGTTTGGGAACCGAAGAGAACCCAAACCTCTTTACAGTTCCTGAAGAATTAAGAACGCGTGAAAATCTCTTTGCCGGTTTGTGGGGAGGGTTTCAGGCTAAAGAGGGAGCCGAGGCCATTGTGTTGAAGTGGACTCGCCTGGAGTACCTTGGCGGTGAAGGAGCTCCCGGAACGGATCGTGCCGGAAGTATTCGGTACGGAATCTGGACGCTTGATGATCAAACCGAAGTTATCATGGAGGATAGCTGGGTATACGGTTCAAAAGATGACTTTTATCGACCGGTAGGTGGTAAAATCAACATTGTGCGAAATGTGTTTGAGTACGTTGGCGAAGATGGAGGGGATATCATCAACATTAAAGGTGGAACCGTTGGAAATATCGCTTATAACATAGCTATAGGTGGTGCTACTAACGCATTTAAACCATCTGATGATGGGGCCAGCACAATTCAAACCAATATTGCAGTGTACAACAACACCATTCTGAATAGCGGATTTCGAAGAGCCGGCCTGAACCGGGGAGCCAATATTAATTTCGAAAATGGAGCAAGAGGAAAGGCGTTCAATAACTTGTTGATAAATAACAAGCGCGGCCTCCGGATTCTGGATGATGCCGATCTCGAAAATATTGAGTACGACTACAACTGGCTTTACGGGTCGCACCAGGAATTAGTGGATGAGTTTCTACCACAAGATTCTGAAACAGAGCAGCGGCCGAACGATGTAATGGGCGGTGTTGGTGAGAATGATCCGCTATTTGTGGATTACGAAATCGACAAATTTTCGATGGAAGATTTTGAGCTGGGAGAAAATCAGCCCGACGATATGAACACCGTGGGAGATTGGGATTTCAGGCTGCAGGCAGATTCTCCGGCGCTGGGAGCGGGAACAACTGAATTCAGTCCTATAGATGTAGATTTTACGCTTTCGGGCGATCGAGGGCCATCTATTCTTCAGCCGAATGCCGATATGGGAGCGTACCCGGCTGATGGCAGTGGACTTCGCTTAAACTAAAAAGATCGATTTACTGATCACACACCAAGGGGACTCGGCGGAAGCGGGGTCCCCTTTTTTATTGGCAAACAGTTACCAAAGCATCATTTTCATACAGAAAACACTGCCACCGCTCTTTATGTATTCAAAGGTGCTGTATTCGTGTACGGAGAATCCGTTATCACGCAAATTTTGATTAGCATCGGTGCAGCCCTGCTGAATCATCACGTTTTTTCCATCCGGGCATACGGCGTTAACGGCAAACTGCTTTTTGGCTTCGTATGATGAGGTGTCGATTACGGTATCAAACAGTTGATGGATCATTTCGAGTCCATTTTCGGTAAATGCATCAGAATAGATCAGTGCAGAGCTTTCATTTAAAATACTCAGGCAGGTATCGAGGTGATAGAAACTTTCGTCTACCAACTCCAGCGCAATTACGGGCACATCATACAGGTCTGAAATTTGTTCGTAGGCGTTGATGGAGCTTCGAAATCCATATCCGCCCCAAATGAGCTTGCGTTTAAAATGCCATAACGCATCTCCCATCCCTTCAAAATCACTGACGTTCTCCGGGTTGAGGTGATGGATTTCATACCCTTCTTTCTTGTAAAACTCCTCAATGTATGGAACTTCCTTTTTTCGCTGATCAGCATGCATAATGCTCATGATCACTTTTTTCGTGCCGTCTTCATCAATAAACGGGAGGCTTTGGTTGGCACAAAAAACCATATCGGGCAACCCTTTTTGTCCTTCTACAACTTTTACCTCAAACCCGAGCTCTTCGTAGCCATCTTGCAGATGATTCCATTCACTCTGCGCCTGCATTTTGTCCACACCGCCGATGTGTCCCTCCATATGCGGGTTGATGACATACTCAACATCAAAATATGCGGGAGTAACCATCATTACTTTATCCGGTGCCGGCATTGTTGGCAGGTCGGAAATTGTAAAATCGATCTCTTTTGCGGATGTAATAATTCGTGCCATGATAGAAATTGGTTAAGTTGAATAGCTGCTCAATGATGCTGACCAGGTTTTTTCCCGGTTATCTTCAGCGGCAGAGAATATAAGAGTAAAAAATGTGATATGATGCACCAAAGTTTTTCGTTCACCCTATCAACGCAATAGAATTATCTAATTTACTGCCGAATAAATGGTTTTACAGTCTGAAATTCTGAATCAAATTGCTCCTCTTGAGCTGAAAGCGCGAACTATTGTGGAGGGGTTTATCTCCGGCCTTCACCGAAGTCCCTATCACGGCTTTAGCGTGGAGTTTGCCGAGCACAGGCCATACAACCAAGGGGATGAATTTAAGCATATCGACTGGAAAGTGTATGGCAAGTCAGAGCGGTTTTTTATAAAACAGTACGAGGCGGAGACAAACTTGCGTGCTCACGTTGCGCTGGATATCAGCAGCTCGATGTACTTTAAACATTTTGCCGACTGGAGTAAACTGCGCTACTCCATCCATTTTGCAGCTGCACTTATGTATATGATGAATCGCCAGCGAGATGCCACCGGACTGATGCTTTTTGATGATGAGATCCGCGCCGAATATCCTGCCAAATCGTCAAATAACCATCTGCGAAGGCTTTTTACGGTACTTGAAAAAGAGCTGGATCGTGAAAAAGAAAAGTCGAATGAGCGGCGGGGATCCGCATCGGCAGATGCTTTACACAGCCTGGCGGAACGGCTTAAGCGCAGAAGCTTGGTGATTGTTTTGACAGACCTTTTTGAGGATGCTGAAGGTCATGATGCGCTAATGTCTGCTTTGCGACACCTGAAGCATCAAAAACATGAGGTGCTTCTGTTTAATGTGCTGGAGCACCGAAGCGAGCGGGAACTCGATTTTGCCGATGGAAAGTTTCTATTTGAGGATATGGAAACCGGCGCCGAGATGGAGTTAAATCCCAATCAGGTGAAGGAGGATTATCAACAGAAAGTACACGAGTACACCAAAAAGTTTAAGCGTGCTTGCAGTAACGCACGGGTCGACTTTGAGGAGATTGATACGGAAAGCCCGTTTGACTTGGCACTGTTGGCCTATTTGAATAAGCGGAAAAAGTTGATGTAGATAGTTAAATGAGTGAGAAGGCAGAAGTGAAAAGTTCCTGTTTTACTATGCGAGATAGAGGCCAGCAGCGTCACGGTGCTTTTCCGGGTCCTGACAGCGTCTATGTCATAATAATTCTACACACTCAACGCTGACAGATCCGGTTGGTGCTGTCAGGTTCAAACCTTCAAGACCCAGCTTTATGTCACTTTCGATCTCATCAACACCTTGTTGAGTAGCTTTGGAGAAAGTCGTTTCAGGTAGACGGCTAAAATCTCTTTGCCGCCGATATAGATCTCCTCCTTTCCGCTGGATACTTTTGGTAGCAGTTTATCAACAAACTGTTGGGTCGACATCGCTTTTTTATGCGCATCTCCCATTTCGTTGAGGGTTGATCCATCCGCGGTTAATGCGTGTTTCGTGATCTCTGTTTTTACATAGCCGGGGCATACCAGCGTTACGTGAACGCCGGAGTCGAGAACCTCTTGACGAAGACAATCAAACCAGCCGTGGAGAGCGTGTTTTGACGCGGCGTAAGCAGAACGGTATTTGGTGCCGATTTTACCCATCACGCTGCTTGTAACAACGATGTGGCCGTCTCCTTTCTCAATCATTTTTGGCACAACTTCTTTGGTAAGGGCAATGGTGCCGAAAAAGTTTACCTCCATCAGCTTGCGAACGGAATCCATCTCTGCTTCGAGAGCGAGTGCACGCTGGCTGATGCCGCCATTGTTGAAGAGGATATCAATCCCCCCAAACTTCTGCCAGGCATCTTTTGCTTTTTCAGGAATTGATTCGGTGTCGGCAAGATCGAGAGGCAGAACAGCAATAGATTCGGGATCACCCCCACAATTCTTTTTTACACGCTCGAGCTCATCAACCCGGCGGGCTGAAAGAATTAACCGTGCTCCCTTTTTGTTCAGGGAATAGGCTAACGCCTCACCAATTCCTGATGATGCTCCCGTAATCCAAATAACTTTATCATTGTAATACATGGCAAACCGACTGAATGAATGTTTGATGTCGAATATAATTGATTTGATAGATACAATGAATTAAGAATGTGTCCGGTTTTCCCTATTTTGCTTTGTTAACCACAAATTGTTCAGATAGAATTATGCCACCAAAACATACCATACTGCTTGTTGAAGATGAGCGGGAACCGGCCGATATGCTTGCCAACTTTTTAGAGATGGGCGAGTACAACGTCCTTACTGCGTACGACGGTAAGGAAGCTCTCGAGTATATTGAAAAACAGGCGGGGGAAATACAGCTGGCCATTTTGGATATTATGGTTCCACATGTTGATGGTAAAGAGATTTGCAGGGTGATACGAAAGCATCCAATTTTGAGCGAGATTCCGGTAATATTTCTGACCGCAAAAGATAAAGAGAAAGATGAAATTGAAGGCTTGGAGCTCGGAGCAGATGATTACATTCCCAAGCCGGCCAGCCTCAAGTTGGTGAAAGCCCACGTCGATTCACTGATTCGCCGGCAGCAGCCGCAAAACAGTAAATGGATTCAGTATGGTGATCTATATCTCGATGTAAACGGGAAAGATCTGTACCACAAAGAGCAGCGCGTAGATTTAACTTCCACGGAATACACGCTGGTGGAGATGTTTTTTCAGAATCCAAAAGTAGTGTTTAGTCGTCAGCAGATTTTGGAGCATATCGGCGATGATGACAAGTACGTTTTTGATCGCACTGTGGATGTTCACGTAAAAAATCTGCGGCTTAAACTGGGTGAATCGTCCGATATTATAAAAACGTATCGCGGTCTGGGATACGGTATGAACCGAGATTTGGTAAGCGTATGAGCATTCGTGCCAAATTAGCCTGGACATTTATAATCCTGCTGATATTCGGAATTACCGCCATCAGCAGTTACTCCATTCTGTTTATCCGAAATTATCTGCTCGAAGAGGGAGAGCAGCAGATTATCAGCGATACGGAGTGGCTTTCGATTACCATCGAAAATCTTCGTCAGGATGAGATGTTTGAGACCAACCTGAATGAAGCTGCCCGTACATCCGGTTACCAGATTTCTATTTATGACGAAAGTGGCGTGCTTTTCGCTTCGGTTCCCTATCACGAAGATGTACAGGCTCCCGACAGGCTTGCTGATGAACGTCGGGCAGAATTGAGGGCAAGCAGTATCGTACAGCTTATTGACGATGCTGAAACAGAAAGGTTAATGGCCTACAAGGGTGTTCAAAGCGATGAAAACCCTGCGCAATACCTGCAGGTGAGTATAGAGAAAGATCAAATTTACGCCCCCATCAAAACCATTCGGTGGATCATCTATACGGGAATGTTCATCTCAATGGGGCTCGTAATTTTGGTGAGTGTGCTTTTTTCAAGATATATATCGAGGCCTATTATTCAGCTGGAGTCGGCCGCGCGGGATATTGCCGGCGGAAATGTAGATCGTACACTCGATCTGGATCGCGATGATGAATTTGGCACTCTTGCCCGTTCGCTGAACCGGATGGCAGATCGCCTGCGGGCAGATAATGAAGAGGTAAAGCGCCTGTATGATAAGCAGCGACAGTTTTTTGCAGATATCACCCACGAAATTCGAAATCCGCTCCATACCATTTCGGGCTCGCTGGAGATGCTGCAGATAGATGGGCTGGATAAGGAAAAGAAAACGCAATATCTGGAGACGGCATCACGGCAAACCGAACGGATAAATCGCCTTTTTAAAGATCTTGTTACGCTGCAGCGGTACGATTCTGACAGCTATTTTATTGAGAAAAAATCGTTCGATATGGCGATGGTTCTGGACGATGTAGAGCAGCTGTATAAAAGCTGGGCCGATGAGAAAGGAATCTCCCTGGAATTTGATGAAACCTCCGTTACGGTATTTGCCGATCCCAATAAAATAGAGCAGGTGCTCGAAAACCTGGTGTCGAATGCCATCAAATATACCAATGAAGGGGAGATAAATCTTAACATTACCGAGAGAGAGACGGACGTAATTATAGAGGTGCAGGATACCGGCATTGGAATTTCAGAAGATCATTTGAAGCGGCTTTTCGATCGATTTTACAGAACTGATAAGGCGCGATCAAGGGATAAGGGCGGAACCGGGCTTGGCCTGGCCGTGGTGAAAAGTATTCTGAACGCTCACGGATCAGATATAGATGTGGAGAGCGAACCCGGAAAAGGGTCAAGATTTTGGTTTACGCTACCGAAACAAGAGAGTGCTTAATCACTGGAAATCCAGCGATGTACGTATGCTGCCGCAATAGCTCCAATAGCCGGTGTTAAAACATAAATGGGCAGATCTTGCAAACCATATCCGCTGTTGATGTACTCCAAAATCGCAAATCCGCTGTTCATAGCCGGGTTCAAGCCGGCACCCGATATATTAAGAGAAACAAGATAACAGCCGGCAAAGCCTGTACCGATTAAAAAACCGAATACTGGATTTCTTTTTCCTGAAGGTGGATACATGATCTGTAAAAAGAGGAGTACAAACAGGAAAGAAAACAGAAGCTCTGTGGCGATAAATTGGAACGTACGAGTTGCGGGTTCCGGCTGAGGTAAAAAGGTTGTTGTGGAAATCCACCAAACAAACAGTCCCCCCAATATTGCTCCGGCTACCTGACCGGACAAATAAAGAGCCAATTCCGATAAATTTATTTTATTGCGAATCCACGCAGCCAGAGAAACGGCCGGGTTAAAATGTGCAACCGATATATCAGCAGCTAAATACGTGAGAACAATTAATATAAATCCAACAGCAATTGGGTCGACGGTTACACCAACCGCAACTGTAAAGAAAAATGTACCGAAGCTTTCGGTAAAGAGCTTTTTCATAGAGAGCATTCTGTTAGTCACGCAAGAATCTAATTGGAATAATGTATAGAAAGCAAATGAAACCTAAAAAAGGATGAAGCAGATTCTCTTCCATACAGTTGTTTAGAACAAATCTATGTAGAGGCTCTTCACTCTCGCTTCATAATTAAACGGTTTCTTTTAATTCTGTGAACCGACCCGTAATGTGATTTAAGGTAAGATTTATGCGAATTGGTATAGTTTTAATGAACCTTGGTGGACCAACACACGAAGATAATGTCCCCATTTTTCTGCGTAATTTATTCCAGGATGAGGATATTATTAAGCTTGGCGGTGGGTTTTTTCAAAATGCATTTTCTAAAATTATCGCCAAATTCAGGGCTCCATCTGTAGCTGAAGATTACAAAGAGATTAATGGATGTCCCAAAGGTTGTACCGGAAATAATCACTGCTTTAACCGGCAGAATAAAGTGGTTTCAGACTGCTGTTCGCCCATTAATGGATTGACTGAAAAACAGCGCCGAGGCCTCGAAAAGCATTTCAAAAAAGATCTGCCCGATGCCGATGTGAAGGTCTACACCTGCATGCGTTACTGGCTGCCATTTGCCGATCAAATTATGGATGACATGGTGGAAGATGAAATTACACATGCGGTGCTGATGCCGCTTTATCCACAGTTTTCCTGGACGACTACGGGTAGTAGTTTTCGCGATTGGGAAACGGTTGGGCAAGAAAAATTCGGCGACGAAGGCGCCCCTTGGAAGGAGTTTCACGTAAAGAATTACCACCGAAATGAAGATTATCTGCAAGCAATAAACGATCGGATTGATGAAGCCCTTGCGGATATGGATGAAGAGACTCGAAATAAAACACATTTTATATTTAGTGCGCACGGAACTCCTCTCCTGGAAGTTCGCAGCGGCGACCCATATACGGTTGAAATTAAAGAGACAATGGAAGCGGTGATGGAACGCCGGGAAGAGAAGCACTCATACTGGCTGGGCTTCCAATCTAAAGTTGGGCCGCAAAAGTGGACACAGCCAAACACCGAGGAGCTGGTAGCACGGCATATGGAGTATGGAATTAAAAACTTCCTGATGATTCCTATCGCATTTGTAACAGACCATATTGAAACGCTTTACGAATTGGGTGTAGAGTTGGTAGAGGATTTGGAAGAGGAAGGATATACGTTTGAGAATTTAAAGGTGATGGATGGGTTGAACGATCATCCGCTTTTTATAAAAGCATTGGCTGATGAGTCTATGAAGGTATTAGATCATGAGTTAAAAGGCGTTCAGTCCGGGAACGAGCAAGAGAAATCGAAAATAACAGCTACAACGTAACGGATGTTATACCCTTCAACAGAACATTTTACACTTATTGGTGTAAACCATTGGGATGCACCGGTTGAAATTCGGGAAAAGTTCAGCCTCGATGCAAACAAGAAAAGCCTCCTTTTAGATGGAGCTCGGCGTGAAGGCACGGATAGTATTTTTGTGGTTTCGACCTGTAACCGTACCGAAATAATTGCGCATAAAGCCACTGCAAAAGAACTGATTAGGCTGTTGACAACCTATTCGGACGGAAATCTGGATGAATTCCATAAGTTTGGATTTGAGCTAAATGGCGATCAAGCCGTGGAGCATCTGTTTAAAGTATCTACCGGTTTGGATTCGCAGATATTAGGTGACCTCCAGATTGTAAAACAGGTGAAAGAGGGGTACGAATTTTCTGCCGGTGAAGGGATGATCTCCGGCGAGCTCCACCGATTGATGCAGCATATTTTTCGAGCCCACAAACGTTCACGGAATGAAACTTCTTTGGGCCAGGGAGCGGCAACCGTAGCTTATGCGGCTGTACGTTTTGCAACACAGACGTTCGAAAATCTTACCGATAAAAATATACTTCTCGTAGGAACAGGAAAAATCGGAAAGGTTACGTGTAAAAACCTGATTAACCTCGGTGCCAGTAAACTTACGTTGA
>SL_4KL_010_BRINEDRAFT_10001759_pt1 | contig 12099 bp, 15 predicted proteins | sample SodLak_010_BRINE_2_FD_10664 | JGI IMG/M metagenome (IMG submission 10664) | reverse complement strand
CCGTTTGCGCTGCCACAACGGGTGCGTGCTCCTCGTACCGCAGGAACTTGCCAGCAGCGGCGCCAGCCGCCAGCGTGACCAGCCTGCATAGCAAGTAGCCCATGAACAGGAATGCTGGGATGCAAAGATCACAATGGATGGGAAGTGCTGAGGGAAACAAGGGTCTTGGCATTCGTGCCTTTTCCAAGTCTTCTTTGCCTTTCTCGTACACATCCCGAGGATGTCAGATGGAAAGGGGAAGCACAGGCACGCATGGCAAAAGCCCAGGTGGGGATGCTCGCCACCCCTGGCACACACCCGCACATCCGCCAGTGTGTGCCCATTGATAGCACTGCCGCAGGCGCGCAACAACGCGCGCGCTCACGCGCTCACGCACACACACACACAGAATTGCGCGCGCGAGCTCATATTGATACACGCTCGTGTGTGCACAGCATGCTGAGGCCATTGCCCGCACCTGGCCTGCATCCTGGGCCCATCTTTGACGTCTAGGTGCGTCTGCTTTCCGTCCGCTGCCACCTCCAAGTTGGCAACCTCCCCACACAGGAACTCCACGCCTGGAGCATGCACAGCAGCGGGCAAGCACAGGAAGGAAGGCTGACTTCACGCACACGCGGGAGGGCATGGGAGGTCCATGCACATTGCATCCACGACTGCCTGAGAGCAGCCCAGCTGAGGGAGGCTGCACGCCCTGACTCCTCCTCTCCCGTCGCCCATCCCCACACTTGCTGACCACACTCGTAGCAAAACCCAGCCCCAGCAAAGCACAGCTTCTCCACGTGTAAGTGTGCTGCACCCTCCCCTGTCCCCACACTTGCCGCGACGTGCAATGGCACAGGGAGCTGTCCGATGCAGCAGCAAAGGTATGCAAAGCCCCAGGCGGCACGCACGATGCAGCGGCAGACGGAGGCAGCGGCAAAGGGGCCGCGCGCACCTACAGGAGGGCCTGCCTGGATGCAGCGCCCTCAAGTACATCGACACAGGGACTATGCGCAAACAGAAGGGCCTCTTGTGGGGCGCAGCCCCGTGCATGCAGCAAGCATTCCTTACAGCTCCGTCTCTACGCTGGTACTGACTTGTGGCAACGAGGAAGTGTGGGCAGGGAGGCAAGACTGTCAGAGGCGCTCGTTCCAGTTCATGAGCATATGCCCATAGCTTTGCCAGAGTGAGGGGAGGGCCGCGGGCGCCTCGCCTACCTGCTCCCATCAGGTACCCAAGCCTGCCTCAGGTGCATACCCTGTTTGAGCACACTATGAGAGGTCGCTGCTTGAGCGCTCGCCTACCCAGCAGAGTGCGTGATGGCTTTGCCTCCACTTGCAAATGCGCGCTGCCTTGCAGTGACCTGCTGGTAGCATGCGCACCTGCATTGGCGCACATCTTGAGCAGGTGCTCCCTCAGCTTCCGGCGGCTCACCCTACCGTACCCTCGACCTAACAAGACCTGCGCACCATCATAAGGCGCACGTACCGTGTGTGTGTGTGTGTGTGTGTGTGCGCATGTGTGTGCTGCAGGGCGCAGGGACACTGGGTACGTGCCAAGGGGCGACGCAACGCAACGTGCTAGGAACCCAGCAGCCATCCCGGGCTGCCGTGCGTATTTGCCTGAAAAGCCGCAGGCCCTCGCCCCATCGCACTGCCTGCAGTGTGCCTAGGAAAGATGCGGCTACTGCGGCTGCTGCTGCTGCTGCTGCACAACAAACCGGTGCAAGGCAGCATCAGCATGTCGAATGTCCCCTCCTGCCCCAGCACCTTGCGCCCCTCCTCAAAGTAGCACGCAGCGTCATCCCAGGCTTGGTCCAAGGTGTGCTCTAAGCCAAGGCTGCGGGCCTCGTCGATCCACACACCATAGTTGTTCACGATCGGGCTGTCACGGCCTGCGAGCCGCCAAGAACGCGCGCTTGTGTGGGCGCGTGCGCACTGGCCAGCAAGCTGGCACAAGGAGCAGGTTCCTGCTTTATGGCAGTGCACCGAGCGTTTCCACAGCTTGCCCTGTGGGCGGGGCAGGAGAGCAAGCGCCACCGATGCGCGCAACTGTCTGTTCGTCTACCCACAGCCCGCGGCATGTGAGGATGGGCAATGGGATCCTCCCTGGCTCACTAGATGGGCAAGCATGGCCTTGCCAGTAAAGCCAGCACAGCGCATGCAGAGCAAAGCGCGCACCGATCACGACGGTGTGCAGGCCCCGGTTGGACAGCTCTGCAGCCAGGTACATGCCGGCCGGCCCCGCGCCCACCACGGCCACATCGTACAAGCTGGAGGGGGTGGCTGGTGTGAGGGCAGAGGCTATGCTCTGTTGCACGCTGTCACTTTTGCTTGCCTGGCCAAATCAGGGGGTAATCAGGGAGCAGCAGGAAGGTGAGGGCAGGTGGGGCACAGAGGACCCAGCTTGAGCAGCAAGTGCTTGAAACCAAGAGTTGGTCTTCCCAAATCTCCAATTTCATCAGGCCATGAGCTTTTGGCCGCAAGGCTGCGCCTTTTGACACCCATGGGTTAGCACCCCAACAATGTGTGTAACGTGTGACGTAAATCTGCTTGCACAGCTGCGCCAGCCGAATGACAACAGTTCAGAGGCTTAAGCCACTGACACAAATCCTTAAACAACCTTACAAACTCAAAGGTTTGATCCTGCTCGCGTGTGCATACATCATTGCCTCTCACGAATCTGCCTGCAAGTCCAAGTTCCCAACTCACCTGTGCTTGCACGGATGGCCTTTCATAGTGGCCCTCCCTGATCTCTTGGTTCAAATCTCTGATGGTTGGACGCTCAGGTGCTGCTGGTGCAGGTGCTGCAAGTGGAGCCTCAACCGGTGCAGCAACAAACACTTTCGCTGATCCGGTCCTCCTGATGGGATGGGAGAAACCTCGCTGACTTGGGGTCAACAGATTCTGCACGTTTGGGTGATGCGAGACGCTGCCTTGGAGGTTCATCGTGCTCCTGGAATACCAACCGGGTGCTTTACCACATGAATACAGTTATGCCTACAGAAAAATTTGATATCTACTTTAAAATGTTATGTTGTTCTTAACATGAACGAGCTCATTGACAAGGTCATAGGGGTAAAGCGCATAGCTTACCATGAGCTATGGGCAGACAGGGAGATCAGGTTCGATTGTGCTAAAAAGGAGTTGGAGATGAGGCCTGGGGAGCAGATACTGGAACTCATTGTGAGAGGGCAAGCAAGGCGGTCAGCGCTTGACTGACTTGTACATGCAAGCAGGATGGTTGTCGCTCTTTGAGCCTGCAAGGCTTGCATACATACCGCTAGCTCCTGTGTATTTTTACTTTCCAGGATGATGTCGAGGATACCAAGGGAAACAACGGGGTGAATGGAGAGCTTAGAAGTGCGCACACAACCTTGCTTTTATAACCTGCGAACACACCTCTCTAGCAATTGAAAGATGAATATTCTGTTTATTCCTTGCAGTCACAAATTTGCGGATCATTTGGTGGTCAAAGAAGGCGGTGTCATGCAACATTTCCATTGGCTTTGGCTGCTTCACCTCCATTGACACTAAGACAACCAGCTCCAGATTAAAAGGTACCGAGGATGCGGGCACTTTAAAAGCACTTCCTCTTGTGTTAACTGTGCTAAAATTGGCTCGTGGCCAGTGCATGTGGGTCGGAATTATGAGAGGAGGACATTTAAGCTGGTGAAGGATGCTCCAGCCTGGCAACGCAAGGCATGCTTTGGATTTAAAGAAGTTAAGCTTTTATCATATTTGCGGTCATCATGAAATTGGCCCTGGCATGATTCCTAGCCACCTTTACCTGTTCATGTGCTGCGTCACCCTCATTCCACAGGAGAGACCGACTCGCTCACCATCCTCACGAGGCACCGCGAGAACCGCTTCGAATTTGTGTTCACCTGCCTCATGAAAGCTGCCCACCAGATCTATAGTAGAGTTTCTCATGTCTTTGCTGCATATGATAAAACGCGCCTCTATAGAGACGTGAAGCTCCGAGGTATGTGCTTGACCCGGCTGTGCCTCTGTCTACTATGCTTCAACTCATGTGGGAAGATCCTTACCTTTGCTTGATTGGATGAGAGTCTGCTTGACAGAAGTACCTTGAGAATTTTGCCACCATTGCAAGATACAGCCTAGGTGTGCTGTTTTGACATTGCGAGATGCCACGACCCAATGGCACCAGGGCTGGTTGTAAGGCGGTGTGCAGGCAGACTGTTGCAGATGCACTGCGGTTGCGTGCGTCAGAAAAAGTGACTTCCTTGCAAGCCTCTTAGACTGCGCTTATCCTTTAAGTTACATGTGGATAGTGAGCAGCTGATCAGGCGCTGTTCAGGTCTTGCTGTGTATTCAGGAGGGCACCGGGGGCCACATTAATCAGTACATGCAGAAGATTTTGTGCCCTCCATAAAGATTCTCTCATCATAGAATGCTCTAAAAGGCTTCAGTGGAGGGCAGGGGTATTGCAGCCCATTAGAGCTATGAATCATGATGTATGATGAACTGCCCAGTGTTCAGACGCACCTCTCACATTGTTGTGTCTTTCCAGGCGCATTGCTCACAGACGAGGAGTTGAATATCCTACCCTTTGAGCAGACCTACAGCAAAGTCAACGGGGCATGGAATCTGTCCAGTGATGAGGTGGGACGCCGGATGACCGCTTCCTGCCCGGAACTTCTGGTGCACTCAAGCTTCTGTTCCACTCAAAGCAAATGTCTGTAGTCAAGCATCACCGGCAGCCTGGAGCAGAATGGTCCTTAGTTCAACTTAGTCAGCTGGCGTCCCTGGTCTATGTCAGTCAATGCAGGTGCTATAAGGCCGCGCCCTGTTGCACGCTCAAACTACACTGTGTCTACAGTTCAGTGGGCATATGCTTGGGCTCAAGATTGAGGTGCAAGCACGCCCAAACTTGATGCGCTGCAACTCTGTTGACTATTTCAGGGCAACCTTGGTGCATTCTTCATATCAAATGTCCGAGTTGTTTGGTACTCAAACCTGTCACCAAACTTCAATGTCTCAATGCCCTACATCCAGGTGAGTAGTTTGGAGAAGAAACTTTCCTCTGAGAGAGCTAGGAGTGCATGAGTCTACTAGATGTGCCTCAGTCTCCAATACACATTACTGGCAGTCAGTAAGGTGTGCCACGGAACTGAAAGAAAGAAATTTGCGCATTGCCGTGCGTCCGCCCAGGGCATGCCAGAGCTCTACGGAACCTGACCTAATTTCTCACACGTGCTTTGTGCAAGTGCGGCGTCGCTGGCATCGCCTTCCTGCATCTAGCTGCCCTGGATGCTTGGCACAAGAAAGATGTGGACTTGTCCTGGTCAGACACTTCTCGGGTGCTTTACATGCACAGATATGTATGCTCCAGATACCCACGATCATTCCTCTGGCTTGCAGATTCAACAAATAAGAATACGGAACTCCAAGTTTGGACCTGCTTTAGTGCTGGAAACCAGCGAGAGCAGCGGCGCCTACGTTTTGGGATTTAAGCTTGACCCTAAGGTGCGAGCAGTGGCAAAGGATCCAACATGCAGCAGGAAGGTCCTCGAGTGATGGAGGCCTGTTCAGCAGGTGCTTGTCATGCCAGTCACATTGAAGTGCATGGGGAATTGCCGGTTTTTTAAAAGCTCAATGCTGCAGTTTTTTCATGACTCCCAATTTTCAACACACTGGAGTGTATGGCAAGTTCCAGTACAATGGCTACTCAGCAGGAAGCAAGGGTGGTCCTACATTTTTTGCATGGTTGCCGTATGCCATGTGTTGCATAAGGTTGTCTTAGGTGCAGCTTGGAGCGGGAACGTGGATTATTACTGGCGCAAGCCAATTACATGCTAGATGCTGGCATGCGCAGGCCAATTTCACCCATCTTCAACAACAGTAACCCCTTAAGCACATATAGGAGGCAGAACACGGTCCCTGGGCTCCAGGGGGAAATTGCCAGGTTGAATCTGTATTACCTTGCAAGACACCCTACACCCCCTACCCCACCTCAACAGCCACAGACAAGGAAGCAGCAGATGGCAGCACAACAAGGATTCAGAGTGGCTGTTCAGACTGAGTTGTTGAGGGCTGGAGCTCAGCACCCCTTTGTCACTGAAATAGGCCAGACCGCATGAGGTTATGAATTAAAAGGCGCATTAGGAAAGTTGGTCAACTCCACAAGGGAGTGAGTCGTTTGCTAAAAACAGTGGCTCCAGGCATTGGCTTCAGAAGCTCACGCAACAAGCGCGTGTGTGAGCAGAGGGATCCTGCTTGGGCGATCTGTACAAACCCTCTGAGGATGGAGAGTGTGTCTGCGGGCTGCATGCATCCTGTACATGAATAGGGAAGGTACACATGTCTTGAAGCATGAGGCGCGTTTATTACAAGTAATACAATAATAACTTGCTTGCAGGGATATGCATTGGTGCAAAAAGCATTGATTGGCTAACTTTGCTGGGGGCGCAGATTAGTTGCGTGCTTGCACATTCAGGCAGAGTGCATGCCATTCAGGTAGAGTGCATGCACATTCAGGCAGAGCGCATGCACGTTCAGGCAGAGTGCATATGCCATTTCCAACTATGTCATGCGCTGCAAGCAAGAATGTGCAATGATAGCTGGCAACCCACTTGCGAAATTGGGTGATCTTCAACGTCCCCTCAGTCGCACTGGAGACAGTACATTCTTGCAGTAGCTAAGGCATGGGATCCATGCACTCTGGCAAAGGTACATCTCCTTCTTGGTCTTGTGTGTCTTGATGCCTGAGTACTGTCAGCATGCAATTCTATTGCAGGTCGGATTGTTCATGCGCGCAGAAGGACAGAAAGAGGCTTCCTGTGCTTATGCTAGCAGGAAACAATGGACTATGTATACAAAGAGGTCACGAGCCTGTGGAAGGCCTTCAATAAGCGCCCCTTCTTCGGCTTGGACTGCGAAGCCTTGACCAAGGCCGGCACGGACATGCTGGCATCGCAGCGCGTCTTTTCGCAGTGAGTGATGCATGAGGAGCATGAGATTAGGTTCCGGAGGGAAGGCCGAGTCTTTGAGCAAATTGCGACCCTCATGGTTCGCACTGTGTAAACACATTTAAATGGAACATGGAAACAAATGCAATGCAATACAGTGTATTGCAACTTAGAAAACATTATGCTGCGCAGCATGAAGGGTCACATTGCCCCAAAGTAAGACCTGCAACAGGCGAGAGGGGAGGAAGCGCCCAGCCCAATGGCTTACCTTTTTCTAAGGTCTTTCCATGAGCTCTCTTGCACTCCTAGTCAAATCTGTTGTCAAATTAAAAGCGTTAACAAAATTTTGGAACAAGACTCACAGTCGTCAGGCTATTTGGGCGCGCCTCCAGAACCGAAAAATTAAAATTTTCATCAATTGTTTCTGCATTGCACTTTGGCATGGCATGAAGTCTAGATGAGCAAGATGGATCATCTAAGGGCAGGTCTCAGAATCTTCAGCTAAAAGGAGAGGTTTATCTCAACAACTTTCTGTCATCATTTAATAGCCTGCTTGCCCTTAAGTATAGTAAATGCAGCAGTGCAAGGAAGGAAAGGACCGTCAAAGATGTGGTACGCACATGGGGTCCCTTGCCTACTTCCCCACCGCATGGAGGCTCTGTGGTCCAGTGTGTGGGTGATGCGTTCACATGCAACAGCGCTGCGCATGAAGCAAGATTTGATTACCCAGGCAACACCCTCAGTCCAGCCCCAGAGGCCGGATAGGGCAGCTTCAAACCAGGGATTGGTCATTTGCGCACTCCAAATCATTCGCAGATTGAATCATTCGCTGTACTGTGAAACACCGATTCGCAAGTTTTACAGACCCTCCCCAAAATGGGCCCTGCGATGCACCTATTTTGCTCCGTTTTGCAACTTAAATTGACCCCACGTTAACAACCTAGTCTTAAGCATTGTCTTTAAATGTATGTATGTGAATTAGGGGAGGGGGGGGAAGGGAGGAGGATCAGTAGGCGTCATTTGGTGCCTCCGCCTCCCCTCGAAGCTCACAGGCTAACGTTAGATCGGCGTATTTCTAATTTTACCAAATCATTGCGTGCATTGCACATCCAAAACAAGCGAGTGTCACAACCCTGCTCCAAACAGCTCAACTCGATCGCAGAAAAGGCCTTCAAATGCTTGCTACAAGGATGTGTCGCAATCAGAAGCCCTGGATGCGTGTTTGACACAACCTTAAAGGCTGGGAACTAACGGATACCTGCCTTCATTATTTTGTCTGACCTTGATCTTGCCATAGTGCAGTTCAGTTTCTTTAATGAACTTGACCTTACTATTAAGAACTATTGACATCAAATAGCCAATAGTTTAACCATTGACACGCCTTTATATGAGGCAACCATAGCCAGTTTTATGCAAGGGATAAGTGGACTGAACTACCTAATCGGCAAGCAAGACGCTGCATTGCGCAGAAGTGGCCACTTGGTCCAAGCTCGTACATTACCAAGGCGTATTTGATGATTGTTGGTTTATTCTGTTGCCATGCAGGGAAGAGGATGTGGAGGTCGTGGAAACAGACGACCGGGCAGACGTGCTTGCAGCCTACGTCGCAGATGCAAACAAGGTGTGTCAGGTGGAGGATGCTTTTGACCATGAGCGCTCTAGCTGGTCAGCCATGGCTGACTGGTCCAAGTTGTTGCCACTTGCATCGCTTGTGCTTGCAGGGCATGGATCGGGAGCCAGTATACTGTGGCCATCTAGGATTGGCGGTTGAACAACTGAAGGAGGGCAACACTGTTGAGCAGCTGTGGAGCGTGTTGTGATTGTTATCCAGTAGCACTAAGCACAGACAAATAATGAACAATATTTTCTTTGAATGACAAGTTTAGTTCATTGTGTTGCCGGTAAGCATGCTCACACGGACATGTGGAGCCCTCGGGCACCATTACTGGTCAGGGAAATCAGCATTTCTACCCCGGCAGTATAAGCTTAAGGTAGAGCGCAGTGTCGTTATCTGTCGGGCGGAGCGCGAGCTGGAGTGGGCGTACGAGGGACATTGCCTGGTGTCTTTCTCAGTGACTAAGCCAGTCTATTTCAAGGAGGTCCTGGGGATATCAGGTGGGCATCTAGTCCCATGCACTCTGAGTTGCAGGAGGTGCTCAGCTCATTGACTAGACAGAGATCCTCAGTCTTTGCTCGGAAGGGATCATCTGCCGTTCCAGACGCGTACTCATTTCAAGGGGACGCCTGTGTGTGCTCAACAGCATTGCTACATGCCCAACTTTGCCAATGTGTAAACGACAGCCTCTGTTGTACTCAGCACGTCTGATGCCTCTGGGGCCTTGGTCCAATTCGCGAGCAGGGAGCTGTGAAGGCCTTGGAAAGTGGAGTCAAAGCGCCGTACTTCGCATGACTTGGTCAGAGGTAAGTGCCTGTCTTCGAAGTTACCGACCTGAGTGTACCTGATGCATTCCTTGTCAATACTTGACGACTTCTGGCATCAGTCAAAGGGATCAAATCCTGATGCGCTATACTTCTTCAAACAGCCCAATCAACACCAGTAGTATATCTCAACAGAAATTTACCTCACTTCCTTGCGCAGGGCGATGTCTGGAAGGCAGATGCTTGGCTTCCCTACGGGTGAGTTCCAGCAATGCACCTCATGATACTGTCTTGGCGGTACCATGCTAGTAGTCTTTGATTGTTTTGGGCACGGTGATGAGCCTTTGTCTGTTGAGTTGCCGGCTCGATGCATGACCGGTGGATTATGGCCTTGGCTCGCCCCTCATGCTTTTGGCACCCTGCCGCCCTTGCATGACCCTGTGATTGCCCTACCCCCAGCCCTTGAGAAGTGCAGATGATTGTCCCGAGTGCAATGGCATCTGTGAGCACTTCTGTGCCACAGTTGCACACAGAGGGCTGTGAGGCAGGTATGTGTTTTGTGCACTGCCTCAGGCAATTGGGGCTGAAGGGCAATTAGGGCATGTGCTTCCCTGTTGGAGGACACGTGCAGTGCACTAGTGCAAGCCATCTGTGCGCCGGCCTCTGCGGTCGGCTACCCTGCGGCCTGCGCGCTTCCTCAGGTGCCCAGCAAGGGCGTGCTCTCTTCCTCAGGTGCCCAGCAAAGGCGTGCGCGCTTCCTCAGGTGCCCAGCAAGGGCCTGCGCTCTCGTGCAACCCACTGCTCACTGCATGCCAGGCTCACTGCATGCTCACTGCATGCTCACTGCATGCCAGGCCTGCCCACCGTTCTCCGGGCGCTCGGCCCACCCAATGCTCTAGGCCAATGCTCCAGGCCAACCCAGCACGTGGCATGCAGGGCATACTCACAGCTTCGGCTGACACACTGCTCATGGCATGCTCATCTCACCTTCCGTTGCTCCTGCCTTCCAGCGAGATTGAGTACAAGTACCTGAGAATGTCAGAGGAGGGGGAATTCAAAGAGTGGCAGCCTACGCCAGTGAACAATACCATCGCGCCCTCCGCTGAGGTGGGTGAGGAGGATGCGTGTACTTGACATATTTGTCCCTTTGTGAACCTCTGCGTGTGTACCTGAGTTTGTGTAGACGCATGCGCGCGTGAGAGTGAGTGCCTGTATGGGTGGAGAGCCGTGCGCCTTCCTGGGTGGCGCAGATGCTGTGGTCCTGCTCGCGATGCGTGCAAGCCTTACTGTGGTGTGGTCCTGCTCGCGATGCGTGCAAGCCTTACTGTGCTGTGGTCCTGCCCGCAATGCGTGCAACCCTTACTGGTGTGGTCCTGTGCTATGTGGTGAAAATGTGCAGAGGAATGATGTTGTAGGCAGCTGCTCGGCGCAACAGGGCTCCGCCACGCGCCCTATTCACCCTCTTGCTCTGCTGCCGTGCCTTGACGGCTCCTCCTGACACGCACTACCCTTGTTGCGCCCCACTCCCCTGCTGTCTAACTCCCATGCTTTTGGCGCATCCTCCTCATGTGCTCCACTCATGCCACTCACTTGCTTCCATATGGCGCGCCCTCCCTGGCGGGCTGCTGCTGTGGTGTGCTGCACAGGCACCCAACTGCGAGGTGCGCTGATGCCGCGCAGGCAGCGCTCAGATGCTGTCCAGGTGCTCGTGTGTGAGCTGCTTTGGTATCACGCAGGCGCTCGCACATGAGGTAGCTCTGATGCCACACAGGCAGAGCTCAGATGCTGTCCAGGTGCTCAAGTATGAGCTGCTTTGGTATAACACAGGCGCTCACGCATGAAGTTACGCTGATGCCACACAGGCACTGCTCTAATGCCATACAATTGCTTGTGTGTGAGCTGCGCTGATGACGTGCAGGTGCATGTGCGAGGGGTGTGCTGATGTCACACAGGCGCTGCACTGACGCCGCACGCGCACCCCACTCCAATGCTGCGCAGGTGCTCACGTATGAGGTGCACGACAGGTGGGATACATCTGGCCACCTGAGTGTGTTCACCACGGCAGCGCCGCCGCGCAGATCCTCTTCCCCCGCGCCTGTCCCCGCACCCACACCTCCACCCAGATCCCCCTCCCCCTCCCCAGCGCCCGCCCGCGCTCCCACGCCCGCTTCCCTTAGCACAGCAGCAGTGGATAAGGAGCAAAATGATGATGCTGGGGCGGATGGCCATACACCGGGCAGCCGGAGCGGCAGCGCAGCCGGGCCACAGGCTGCCAGTGGGGACAGCGATGGGCGCAGCAGCCGGAGCAGCAGTGTGAGCTGGAACGGCGACCGAGTAAGGAGCAGCGACGGTGCTGATGGCAGCAGCAGCGGCAGCAGTAGTGAGATTGCGCCAGCTATGCGGCAGGGCTCCCGCGCAGGCATGAACGGCATGGCACCCGCTGCTTGGGTGCAAGGCCCCATCCAACTCAATGCCCCTAGGGATACGCAGCAGCAGCAGCACCTGCTTCCCTCCAGCAGCAGCAGTAGCAGAAACACCAACGGCAACGGCACAGGCTCAGATGGGAGCCAACAGCTGTTGCCCAGAGAACGCGATGATCCTGCCCGCCAAGCAGGCAGGAGCGGCAGCAGCAGCAGCAGCATAGGCAGTGAGTGGCATGACAGCAGGAGCCCTCGGGGCCATGACAATGGCGTGAATGATGACAGCATGGTGGGGAGCAGCAGCCTTTTTGGCAGCAGCAGCAGCAGCAGCAGCAGCAGCAGCAGCAGCAGCAGCAGCAGCAGCCAAAACAGCAGTAATGGTGGGAGAGA
>SL_4KL_010_BRINEDRAFT_10001758_pt1 | contig 12100 bp, 13 predicted proteins | sample SodLak_010_BRINE_2_FD_10664 | JGI IMG/M metagenome (IMG submission 10664) | reverse complement strand
CTCGTCGTCGGTGAGCGAATGGACCGCCACATCGCTCGTACCCGTCTCGTCGTCGAGCCGTCGTCCGATCTCCGACGTCATATTACTCGATTGTCGGGGGTGTGATTTATCAATTGTCCAGATGGTATTGATACAATTGAAACAATCGTAAATGTCTGGCCTATACGTACTTTTTTGCCGAACCGATCGCCGTCCGGATTTCGCTTACGCGTTCCGCCACGTTCAAGCCGGACCGCTGCGAGCGTTTGGACATGACACGCGAAGTCTGGCTGAAAGCCGACAGCTCCGTCGGCGACTGGGATCGGCGGCGAAAGCGTATCACGGCGGGCCTCGAATCGGGCGTCGACTGGGTGCTCGTCGACGAGGGCGACGTCGGGAAAGTTCGGGAGCTTGGCGACGTCAACGTCGCCGCGTTCCGAACCGGCGGTGACGTCGACGTGATCGACGACGCAGAGGAACCGGAAGCGGACGCCGAGCCCGACGCCTGGGTGGTCGGCAAGGAGGGCGAGGGCGACGGAACGGTCGATCTTCCGACGGACTTCTCCGGATCGGCCGATCTGTCGACGCTCCGCCGGAACGACGACCGTGCACAGGGCGCGTACGTACGCATCTTCGACGAGGACTACGAGGCGTTCGCGGAGGCCGCAGCGCAGGAGGCCGAGTACACGATCATCGTCAGCGAGAACTGGTCGATCATCCCGCTGGAGAACCTCATCGCCCGGATCGGCGACGAGACGACGCTGATCGCGGGCGTCACGAGCGCCGAGGAAGCCCAGACGGCGTACGAAACGCTGGAGATCGGCGCCGATGCAGTCCTGCTGGACAGCGACAATCCCGACGAGATCCGCTCGACCGTCGACGTCCGGGACGAGGCCGAACGCGAGACGCTCGATCTCACCACGGCCGAAGTGTTGACGATCGAACGTGCCGGGAGCGCCGATCGCGTCTGTGTCGACACCGGCTCACTGATGGAGCACGACGAGGGGATGCTGATCGGCTCGATGTCCCGCGGGCTCGTCTTCGTCCACGCGGAGACGGCCGAATCACCCTACGTCGCCTCCCGACCGTTCCGCGTCAACGCCGGGGCGGTCCACGCCTACATCCGGACGCCCGACGGCGGCACCAAATATCTCTCCGAGCTAAAGAGCGGGGACGAGGTGCAGGTCGTCGACACTGGCGGTAGCACCCGCGAGGCGGTGGTCGGTCGCGTCAAGATCGAACAGCGACCGATGTTCCGCGTCGAGGCCGAACTCGAGGATGGCGACCGGATCGAGACACTGATCCAGAACGCCGAGACGGTGAAAGTCGCGACGAGCGAAGGGCGCAAAGCCGTCACCGACCTCGAAGTCGGTGACGAGATCGTCCTCTACCACGAGGACACGGCTCGGCACTTCGGCGAAGCCGTCGAAGAGAAGATTATCGAAAAGTAATCAGGCGTTTTTTACGCTATCGGCATCGCCCGCCGGCTCCGCGTCGGCTGACGCCTCGGTTTCTGCGAGCTGGTCGAGTTCGGTCGTACACCAGTGACAGAACGTCAGATCCTCGTCGAGGTCCTTCCCGCAGTGTGGACAGGAGGCGGCGGCCTCGCCGTCCTCGCGCTGTGCCGCCGTGGGTCGGTCGACGTAGGCTGCCAGCACGTAGGCGTCGAGCATATTGAAAAAGACGATCGACGCGAGCGCGAGCGACTCCCCGAAGGAGAGCTGTTCGGCGACTGCCTGTGCCCCACCAAGCACCGAGTCGGCGGCCTCGAACGGCTCGTTCGGGATGATGAAGACGACGGCAGAAACGACCAGCCCGAACCAGAGGAGGGCACGCAGCCAGCGGCGGAGATACGCGTGTCCGAGACCGGGATAGACAAAGGCAAGCAGCACGGCGATCAGCGGACGTTTCCGGATCATGACCTTTGCTGCGAGTAGCTACCGTGGACTCATTAGACTGTCGAACGCGCGTCCGACCCCAGTTCGCCGACGAGTCGTCGCAGCGTCGCCAGATCGTACTGGCCGGGAGCAGTCGCATCGGCAGGGTCGACCGGCGCGTAGCCGATCCGCGATCCGTACAGCGGCGCGACGGCCCGGGAGTGGCGTCCGGCCTCGCCCATCGCCATCGTGGCGACGGTGCTGCCGGTCGCCGAAAGCGTCTGGGTCGCACCGAGCAGGTCGAGGACGTCCCGTGGCTTCTGGGCGGTGACGGCTAGCTTTCCGATGTCACCGTGGTCTGTCGCCCGGCGAAGGAGTTTGCGAAGGTCGGCCGACGAGGGCGTCCGATCGAAATCGTGGACCGAGGCGATGATCGAGACATCTGCCGCCCGTGCGTTCTCCGCGAGCGCTACACCTTCCGGCGTTTCGAGCGTCTGGAGCTCGACGTCGATCGCCTCGACCGACGACAGCTGTGCGGCCTCAGCGAGTGCGTCGAGACGCCCGGCTTCGGACGCTTCGCCACCCTCCCACTCCGCGCGGTTGGTCGCGATGACCGGCAACTCGCCGTCATACTCGTGTAGCTGGGGGAGTGGGTCGGCGGCGAGATCCATCCGGAACTCGATCGCGTCGGCATGCTCTCGGGCCGCTGGCTCGTCGTCGAAGCTCGCCGTCGCAGCGGCGAGCACGAACGTGTCGAAGTTCATATTCTCGGGGACGTGAGGAGAGATAAAAAAAGGTGCGTTACTCCGTGACACAGTATCTCGGAGGGCAGTAGCTGATCGGGGGACGAACGCGCGAAAACTGGTGCCCGATCAGGCGAGACCGAGGCTCTCCTCGGCTTCGAGGAGCTCGTGATAGCGGTTGCGGATCGTCACTTCGGAGATGTCCGCGACCTCGCTGACCGCAGCCTGGGTCGTCTTCTCGTTGGTGAGCAGCGCGGCGGCGTAGACCGCTGCGGCGGCGAGGCCGACCGGGGACTTGCCGCTGTGGACGCCTTTCTCCTTGGCGTTCTGGAGGAGTTTGCGGGCGCGGTGTTCGGACTCGTCCGAGAGGCCGAGTCCCGACGCGAAGCGGGGGACGTAGCTTTCGGGATCTGCGGGCTGGACTTCGAGGCCGAGTTCGCGGACCACGTAGCGGTAGGTGCGGGCGACCTCGTTTTTCTCGACGCGGCTCACTTCCGCGATCTCGTCGAGGCTCCGGGGGACGCCTGCCTGTCGCGCGGCGGCGTAGACACAGGCCGTCGAGACGCCCTCGATGGAGCGGCCCGGGAGCAGGTCCTCGTTGAGCGCGCGGCGGTAAATGACGCTGGCGGTCTCGCGGACGTTGCTCGGGAGGCCGAGCGCACTGGCCATCCGGTCGATCTCGCCGAGCGCCTGTTTGAGATTGCGCTCCTTGCTGTCGCGGGTACGGAAACGCTCGTTCCACTTGCGCAGGCGCTGCATCTTCTCACGCTGGCGGGAGCCAAGCGAGTTGCCATAGGCGTCCTTGTCACGCCAGTCGATGTTCGTCGAGAGCCCCTTGTCGTGCATCGTGTTCGTCGTCGGTGCACCGACGCGGGACTTCTGGTTTTTCTCCTGGGCGTCGAACGCGCGCCACTCCGGCCCGCGGTCAACAGAGTCCTCCTCAACTACAAGCCCGCAGTCGTTGCAGACCGTTTCTCCGTGCTCCTCGTCGTTGATCAGCTGGCCGCTGCACTCGGGACAGGCGAGTCCCTCGTCTTCGGTTTCCTGTTCTTGCTCTACTGCTCTCGATCGGGTTCGCGTTCGGGTGTTTTGTTCTGTCATGGTGCGAAGGCGGCTGCTAACCGGGCAGGTAACCCTGGAAAAATCCCGGGTAATTCCTTTCGTATGACTTGCGAGCACTACTATATAAGCTCTTTGGAATATGGACACCATACTCGGCAACGAGCCGTTATACGCCTCGAATAGCGACAAAAATCAAAACATTCTTGTTCATGAGTATCACGCAACCATCGCGTCAATAACCGTCTCGTCGTCTACGACGAGATTGTATGCACCCTCGTCGTCGTTCCAGAGCGCCAGCACAGACTCGAACGCCAGCAGATCGCCGTACCCGGCGTCGACCAGGTCACTGTTGAGCGAGGTCTGACGCGTCAGGACGGCGTAGTGTTCGACCGACTCGCTGCCGTCGCTGATCTTGAACAGCGGGTTCCCGCCCTCCGACAGCGAGTGGCTGAGTTTTAACGCGACCAGATCGATCCGATTCGAGACGTGGTCTTCCATGTCGGCCATCTTTGCCCACCGATCGGGATTGGGCGTCACGTCGAGACGGCGTTTCTCGTCAGTTCGGAGTATCGAGTGGGAGAACTGCACGTCGACGTTGACGAACTCCCCCTGGTGGTGGTCTGGCCCTGAGGCGGCATCCTCCAGTCGCTGCTGGAAGGCGGGTACCGCGAGATCGGGTTTGACGTCGAACGACCAGCCACGATCTGTCGGCGACTCGCCGGGCCAGAGCCGGATCGTCGGCGAGTAGACCGTCGCGCCGGGTCCCGACGGATCGTCGGCGAGGGCGCGTTCGACCGCCCGTAGTTCGGTACTCGTGTTCCGGTCCGCCGGTGCGAGCGCGACGAGCGAGCCATCGGGCGCGAGGGCGTCGAGATACCGCCGGGCAACGGCTACCGGGTCGTCCAGTTCGCTGAGGACGTTCCCGAAGAGGACCAGATCGAACGCGTCACCGCCGCCGGCCGCAGTCGGGTCGAGTTCCTCCGCGCGCTCCCGGTGGATCTCCGTGTGGACGTTCCGCCCGGTTTCATCAAGAATCGGCGCCAGCACGTCGGCCGCGTCACTCGGCTCGACGGCGTGATACTCGATGAGTGCGTCGTCGGGCAACAGCTCACATAGCCCCAGCGCTGGACCGCCGACACCTGCCCCGACGTCGAGTACTCGGAGTTTGCGCGGGAGCAAGCGTCGCTCGATCAGGTCCGTGAGGGCGTACTGGACGACTGCGTAGTAATCCGGCAGGTGGTAGATCCCGTAGGCCAGCGCCGCCTCGTAGTCGTACTCGACGGGATGCTGGCGGTAGTAGGCGTCCTTGAGCTTTCGGATCCGTTCGCGCAGAGCGTCGCCGGACTCGCCCTCCGGCCAGTCGACCCCGTACTCCGCGACGAGCAGTTCCTCCAGTACTGCCCCGTACTCGTCGGGGAACCGATCGACCCGCTCCACGCCGGTCGGGACCGGTTCCTCGTCGACCGGGACGAACGTCCCCTCGTCAGTCTCGACGAGTCCGAGGTCGAACGTCTCCTCGCGGAGGGTCTGGCGTACAACCGCGGGGTGTGGCTGACTCTCGACGTACTCGTAGATCTCCTCGGGATCGATCGGTCGGACCTCCCTGAGATACTTCGCCGTATCCCGGATCGCCGTTCGGTCGTCAGTCATTGCTGTCAGTCCTCCCTGCGTCCCGATAGAGTCGCTCGAACTCCTCGTCGTCCGCATCCGCGATCCGTCTCGACGCCGTCGCGACGTCCTCGGCCCCGCCGAACGTCGACTGGATCTCACGGTAGACGGCGGGGTTGTTGCCGGTCACCTGATCGACCAGCGCTTCGAGTCCTGCCGAGACCGGCGTCTGGAACCGCTCGGGGATGTCCTCGGTCGCCAGCGCGTACGCGAGCACCGCCGCGTGTGCCCCGGATTGCACGTCGTCCATCGCCGCGTCGTGCTCCTCCGGCGTCGTCTCGAACAGTTCGTTGCCCGCCATCGCGAGGCTCCCACGGAGCGTGTCGGTGAGAGGACCTGGATTGTCAGCCACGACCGCCACGTTCCCCGGCGCGTTCTCCGGCGCGAACAGCGGGTGAAAACTGACGCGTTCGAGCTCCGGGGCGTGGGCGTTCATGACTGCGACGGGGCCAGCCATCGCGCCCGTCACGTCGACGATCGCCTCGGTCGCCCGGTCGGCGTGCTCGGCAATCGCCGTTTCGGCGGCCGACATCGGAACGGCAATACAGACGACCTCGTACGTCTCGTCGGGTGCGGCGACCCGGCCGTCGACGGCGTTCGCTGCGCTCGCCGCGGCGTCCGCGTCGAGATCGGTAAAGACCGGCGTGGCGTCGACTGTCGCGCCGAACCACCGGCCCATCGCGCCCGCGCCCACGATCAGTACCTCCATCGGAGCGAGATAGCAAGCCTCGCCTCAAAAGGGATTCGGAGTGCCGTTCCGAAGGGGTTTTAGCCGCTTCGCGGAATTACTCTGGGTATGACTGCTCCCTGGGCCGAGTGGGACCACATCGTGAAGATCGACCCCGACAAGACGTTACCGGAGGGAGAAACGTACGAGGACGTGCTGGCAACCGGAACTGACGCCATCGAGATCGGCGGGACGACCGGGATGACGACCGACAAGATGGAACGCGTCATCGAGGCGTGTGCCGCCCACGACGTGCCGCTGTACCTCGAACCGAGCGCGCCCGAGGTCGCCGTCAACGACGAGGCGCTGGACGGCTACCTCATCCCGACGGTCTTCAACACCGAGAACCCCTTCTGGCTCGCGGGCGCGCACAAGGAGTGGACCCGGATCGAGGACGAGCTCCCCTGGGATCGGATCACCACGGAAGCATACATCGTCATGAACCCCGACTCCGCGGTCGCAACGTACACCGAAGCCGACTGTGACCTGAGTGCCGAGGACGTCGCCGCTTACGCCACCGTCGCCGAGCGCCTGTTCGGTCAGGAGATCATCTACGTCGAATATTCGGGGACGCTCGGCGATCCCGAAATCGTCGGCGCGGCACACGACGCGCTCGACGAGGCAACCCTCTTTTACGGCGGCGGCGTCCACGACTACGACTCCGCGTACGAACTCGGCCAGCACGCCGACGTCGTCGTCGTCGGTGATCTGGTCCACGACGAAGGAGCCGAGGCAGTCGCCGAGACGGTCCGGGGCGCACAGGACGCCTGAGCCGCTATTTCACCCAGCAATCGCGATAGTCGCGAGCGAAGCTCTCGAATTCGATCGGCTCGCGGCCGAGAAGCTCGCGGACGTCGCCGGTGACGCGGTCTGCGAGTCCCAGCCGGGCGGTAGTGTAGATCCCAGCCATCACGAGTACTTTGGCGAGGTTACGGTCGGTCCGGTAGCGTCGGGCGAGAAAACTGGGGAGCGACGGATCGGCGTACTGGATCTCGCGATCGAGCACGGTTGAGAGGATCGCACAGACCGTCGCGTAGTCGAGCGCTTCCGGCCCAGTAATGTCGTAGCTCCCGGTCCGGGACCCGGAAAGCGCCGCGACCGCACAGTCCGCGACATCTCGGGCATCGACGAAACTGGTCTCGCCGCTACCCGCAGGGACGAACAGCTCGCCGTCCCTGATCTCGTCGCAGTGTGTCGTCGTCAGGTTCTGCATGAAAAACGAGGCCCGGAGAACGGTTGTGTCGATAGCGGCGTCCGAGAGCCACGACTCGATGCGGGCGTGCGGGATGACGCGGTTCCGACCTGCGCCGAGTACCGACAGGAAGACGACGTGCTCGACACCCGCCCCGACCGCCGCCGCGAGCGCGGGGACGATATCGCGCCGAACGCGGGAGATGGCAGGCGGCCGGACCAAAAAGAGGCGATCGACGCCGCGGACCGTCTCGCGGTAGGTCGCGGGATCGGTGAAGTCGAACCGAGTCACCTCGCAGTCGAATCGCTTGCCCGCGGACGCCGGATTCCGGCTGGCGACTTGCACCGTCAGATCCTCCCGATCGAGCAGGCGGTCGGCGACCAGCGATCCCACCGTGCCGGTCGCGCCGGTGACCAGTACGTGCGTCATCGCTCGATATCGATCAGCGCGACGACACAGCCCGCTGCAGCGACGATGTGGGTGATGCCTAGCACGACCAGCCGCGGGACCGTCGCGCCCTCCAGTGTCGCTGCGAAATCGAGGGAGACGAACGAGACGAGCAGAACCACCGCGGCGATAGCGAGGAAGGGGCGGTCCGGATCGGCAAGTCGCCAGTCCAGCAGGCTGTAGGTTATTGCGGCTCCGATCCCGGCGATCGTCGAGACGAGAACGATCGGCACGGGACTGAGCGGGCCAAACAGGCCGACGGTCAGGTACGCAAGCACGAGCACCGCGAGGTTGCCCGCGACAGCGAAACTGACCGCAGGGGCGGCTCGACCGATCACTGTCCGAATACCAGCGCGTATTCTCATGGCCACCACTACACTCTTCGAAGTGATAAGCTTGTAACTTCGAAGTATCGAGGTATTGGCGCTCTATTATCGCCAGCTCCAATAGTTCGAAAACAAAAGTATTAGTGGTCGGCTGTCGTTACGACGCCTATGAGCGGGAACAACGGTCCGCCAGCAGATCACGTACCGCCGGGACGAAAGACGAGCGAGGACGTCAGGGCGCGACGCGAGGCGCTCTCCGAGGACGACCGGGCAGCGGTCGAGGCGACCGTCGCCGACCTGCTCGACGTGCTCGGGAAGGCCCACGCGATGGCGGTGCTCAGCGAATTCGCCGTCGCCGAGGAGCCCCTGCGCTTCTCGGATATCCAGTCGACGCTCGATGTCCCGCCGAACACGCTCTCGACGCGGCTTTCCGAACTCACTGAGGCCGGGCTACTGGTCCGAGAGTCCCACGACGAAGTTCCTCCGAGAGTCGTCTACGAGCCGACCGAGAAGGCCGAGGGGCTGTTCCCCGCGTTTGGCTATCTCCACGAGTGGGCGATCGAGCAGGTCACTGATCGCTGACCGAACCGGACGGTCTCAGCGCCACGGCCCGAAGGATTTCTCCATGACCGCTACCGGCAACGTCACCGATTCGCCCTGATACTCCTTCGTGATCGTCTCGTCCTCGACCGTCCGGTACCCCAGCCGTTCGTAGAACGACACGGCGTTGAGCGAGGACCATAGCTCGATGCGGTCGAGTCCCTGACCCAGCGCGTACCCCTCCAGATGAGCCACAATCGTCGACCCGACGCCACTTCGTGCGTGATCCGGGCCGACGTAGACCGCACGGATCTCCTCGTCTCCGGGTATCACGTGCCCGTATCCCACCACCTCGTCGTCCCGTTCGGCGACGACCAGATGATGGCCGCTCTCGGTGACCGGATACGCATCGGTCCCGTCGTCCTTCGTCGCCCACGCCTCGACCTGCCGATCGGTGTAACCGTTTCGTCCACATTCACGGATCGCCTCGACGTGAAGCGAGCGGATCCGATCGGTGTCTCGGCTGGTTGCGACGCGAATGCATGTCATGCCGGACCATTGTCCTCCCACAAGGAAAATCCCGCGCCGCCAGAAGCACGGGGTCACCGATTCAGTATAGCATCTAAAGATTTATGTCTGTGCTGCGGGAGCGGGTCCGCTCACCCAAAGCGAACCGACGCAGTTTAAGGCGCGGCGGCAAAATTCGGGTGTATGGAAGACCGAACGTATACAGCGGACGCCGAACCGGGCGAGACGGTCACCGTCGCCGGGTGGGCCCACGAGCTCCGCGACCTCGGTGGCATCGCCTTCCTCATCGTGCGGGACACGAGCGGGAAGATCCAGGTCAAATTCGAGAAAGACGAGATGGACAACGATCTGGTCGAGACCGGTCTGGGAATCTCTCGCGAAAGCGTCGTGCGCGTAACCGGCGCAGTCGAGGAGGAGCCGCGAGCGCCGACCGACGTCGAGATTGTTCCCGAGGAAGTCGAGGTCGTCGCCGAAGCCGACCCCGAACTACCGCTCGATCCCTCCGGGAAGGTCGATGCCGACCTCTCGACGCGGCTGGACAACCGGACGCTCGACGTCCGCAAGCCCGAAGTGAAGGCGGTCTTCGAGATCCGCGCCGAGATCTTGCGTGCGGTCCGGGAGTACTTCCGATCGGTCGGTGGCACCGAAATCAACACGCCGAAGATCGTCGCCACTGGGACCGAGGGGGGCACTGAGCTGTTCCCGGTCACCTACTTCGGACAGGAGGCCTTTATGAACCAGTCGCCACAGCTGTTCAAACAGCTGATGGTCGGCTCGGGCCTCGAACGCGTCTTCGAGATCGGCCCGATCTTCCGCGCCGAGGAGCACAACACGCCGCGGCACCTCAACGAGGCGACGATGATCGACTTCGAGTCGGCCTTTATCGACCACAACGAGGCGATGGACGTCTGTGAGGGCACGCTACACGCGGCCTACCAGGCCGTCGAGGAGAACTGCCAGGAGCAGCTCGAACTGCTCGGCTACGACGATTTTGCTGCACCCGAAGAGGACTTCCCGCGACTCACCTACGAGGAAGCGCTTGAACGCATCAACGCGACCGGCGAACTCGACGAGCAGCTCGTCTGGGGCGACGACCTCTCGACGGAGGCCGAGAAAGCGCTTGGTGACGAGATCGGCGGCCACTACTTCATCACTGACTGGCCGAGCGAGATCAAGCCCTTCTACATTCAGGACTACGACGACGATCCCGAGCTCTCGAAGGGCTTCGATCTGATGCACCCGCGCATGGAGCTGGTTTCGGGCGGGCAGCGTGAACACCGCTTCGAGGCGCTCGAGGAAGGCTTCGAGCAGCAGGGTCTGGACCCCAGCCAGTTCGAGTACTACACGAAGATGTTCCGTTACGGGATGCCGCCCCACGCAGGGTGGGCTTACGGCGTCGAGCGCGTCGTCATGACGATGCTCGACCTCGATAACATTCGGGAAGCGGTGCTGTTCCCGAGAGACCGACAACGGCTGAGTCCGTAGGACTCGCCGTTGGTCGTTGATCGGGAGCTCGAGAGAGCTTGCTCTCTCGGTGTTCCCGCGAGACCGGCAGCGTCTGTCGCCGTAGGCGACGGCCGACAGATAACACCCTTTCTGAAGCGCAATCACTAAACGGCCGACGCCCGTCACTACGGTCAATGCGAGCAGAGCCGCAGGATTTCAGTCGGGTCCTCTCGTCGATGTGTACGACACCGCATCCGGCAGCCCGTGAAGCGGCCGAGCGGTTTCTCGCCACGAACCCTGGCGATCCCGACACGTATCAGGCAGTCGCCGATCTGGAAGCCGAGGCGATCGCGCAGTTGGCCGAGATCACCGGCCTCACAGCCCCTCGCGGCTACGTCGCCAGCGGCGGGACCGAAGCCAACATTCAGGCCGTACGAGCGGCCAGAAACCTCTCCACGACCACGGAACCGAACGTCGTCGTACCCGACAGCGGTCACTTCAGTTTTCAGAAGGCAGCTGGCGTGTTGAACGTCGAACTCCGTACTGCGCCAGCAACAGACGAGTACCGGGTCAATCTCGATGCCGTCAGCGCTCTCGCCGACGAGGATACCGTCCTGATCGTGGGCGTCGCCGGGACGACCGAATACGGACGGGTCGACCCACTCCACGAACTGAGCCGGATTGCGCGGGACGTCGACGCCCTCTTTCACGTCGACGCGGCCTGGGGCGGCTTCGTTCTGCCCTTTAGCGACGATGAGTGGCGCTTCGATCAGGTCCCGATCGATACGATGACGATCGACCCCCACAAGATGGGGCAGGCCGCGGTACCCGCAGGCGGATTTCTCACGTCGAGAGCGGACGTCCTCGATGCTCTGGCGATCAACACGCCCTATCTCGAATCGACCGATCAGGCGACGTTGACGGGCACCCGGAGCGGGGCGGGCGTCGCCAGCGCTGTCGCCGCAATGGACGCGCTCTGGCGGGAGGGGTACCGAGAGCAGTACGAACAGTCGATGCGAAACGCCGAGTGGCTGGCTGACGCCTTTACGAAGCGCGGGTTCGACGCCGTGTCGCCGACACTCCCGCTGTTGGCGATTGACCTCCCTGACGGACTGTTTTCCAGACTTCGCGANGAAGGGTGGCGGATCTCCCGGACAGGCGCGGGAGAGCTTCGGATCGTCTGTATGCCTCACGTCACCCGCGAACAGTTGTCGGCGTTCATGGCGGACGTCGATGCCCTGCGAGCGCGACCCCGAACGAATTCCTGAACACTCGGTTCGTCGAGTCGAAGGCTCCGTATACGTCGTGTAAAACCGACTAACAGTGGCTGAAACGGCACTTTCCGACAGCTACGGATATGGTATCTGAAGTCGTTCTTACAGATAGGACACCTCAATACCGGTCGTCCCACATCATGAACATCGAGGTACTCAACTATCCACGAACCGGTGACGAGACGGCGCGAACGATCATCCTCGGCGGGCTACTGGTACTGCTGTCGGTACTCGTCGTTCCGGCGATACTGCTCGTCGGATATATCCTGCGAGTGCTTCGCAGTTCGGCGG
>SL_4KL_010_BRINEDRAFT_10001757_pt1 | contig 12100 bp, 9 predicted proteins | sample SodLak_010_BRINE_2_FD_10664 | JGI IMG/M metagenome (IMG submission 10664) | reverse complement strand
TTTAAGTCGACCGTTACTAGAAGTTTCCACCCGAACGAGATGGTCACTTCGTCTACAATATGAAATAATCCGATTTCGTCACATTCTGAAGTGAAGAAACTAGTGAAATTAAAATGGTACTCTGAAATACTACTGTCTAAATTAAGAGTCATATTATCTACCGTTATTATACAAACATGTTTGTATTATTACATTATCTAATCATAGCTATGGGTTAGGTTATTCGATTATACCAATTCCATCAGGATGAACTCCCACATCAATAGTTGATTTTTCTTTTAAGCTTTTCATATCTATTACAGATATATCATTACTATGATTATTACACACATATGCATATGTGCCATCAGAATTGAATACAATGCCACCAGGCGCCTTACCGGCCGCGATACGTTTTATTTCCCAAGGTCTGACTTCAGGATCTAGTTCAGGTTCTGAATCATGGAGGAACAATTCATTAGGAGATCTTACAGTGTGTGGATCCAGACTGTTGCCGAGCTCAAATTCTGAATCGATAACCGAAATATCATCCGAAGATCTATTCGCAATGAGTGCATATCTGCCATCTGGAGAGAAAACACATCTAACAGGAAGATCACCAATACTCCGTTCATAAAGAACTTCAAAAGTATCTGTATCCATTATGTAAAGGTTGTTTTCTTCTTGATTTGCAACATATAAATGGTCTCCATTTGGATGTGCTGCAATTCCTTCCGGCCCACCACCTACAGGAATATGATCAATGAATTCCTTTGAATCCGTATCAAGAAGTGAGACAGAGTCACTATTCATATTTGCTATGTAAGCAATTTCACCGTCGGGAGAGAAAGAAATCATATGCGTCCATTTTTGGCTACTATCGATTGTATTGACGATTTTATCAGTACCCATGTCTATGGTGTGAATCCGTTCTCCATACGTTTCCGCTAAATAGAGCTCTTCTCCATCCGGAGCAAGAGAAAGCCCATGAGGAAAATCAAAATCAGGATAATTAATCTCATCTACAATTTCCCAGTCATCATTATTAATGACTTGAACAACGTTTCCGAGAGAACAACTCACATACGTTTTATTTTTTTCAGGAACAGTCAATACTTCGTGTGGGTTATAATCCGTCTGTATTTTTGTAATTTCTACTTCTTTTTCTGTATCGACGATTGATACAGAATCTTCATCTTTGTTCAGCACTACAAGTTTTTCTCCCATGTTTTGTGTTATATTTCCCCAGTATTTAAGCATTATCCTATTAATATCTAAAGTTGAAAATCAGCTTGAAAACGTAGAATAAAAACATTTAGAAGATTTATATGGAAATAAAATTTGAAAGAAATTATAAATTAAAACAGCCATTATTATATTGCCACATAAATAGATCAAGAAATTACATAAAGTAATAGACTACGCCCAGGTCTTAGTCAAATTGCATATTTGGAATACTTTGACCTCGAAGATCTGGGAGTGGTTGAACACCGGTAATATCGTTTCGATGAGCGGTAAGTTGATCATTATGCCAGCACATAATAAATGAACAATCGTCAGTGTAAAGTCTCTGAGCTTCGTGATACAATTCTTCTCGTTCACTTTGGTCAGGTGCTGTATTTGCTTGTTCCCATAGGTCAAATACTTCTTCATAATTAGTATCTTCTCCCCCATGATATCCAGCCAATTCATCAGTCCGCATAGCTCTACTATTAATATATGGAGAAGGATCAGCGAACAGTGCCCCTTCGCCCGGTCTAAGGTCGAATCGGAAGTCATTGAGAAGCTCTAACCATTCTGCAGTCTCGAGCTCTTGGAGATCTACAACAAAACCCGCTTCTGACAGCCAATCTTCCAATAGTTCACCCATTTGACGTTCGGGATCGTTTTCTGCCCGTGTAATCATTGTGATTTCTGGCTCATCATATGGAACATCAGCCTCTTCGATTAATTCTCGAGCTCTATCGAGGTCTTGGCCATATTCAAAAGGCTCGTAATCAGGTCCCCAAGGACTATCGGCAGGATACAAATTCTGTGAAATAGTACCGTATCCATTATCAACTGTTTCTAGCATCGCCTCTCGGTCGATGGCAGCATCGATCGCTTGACGAATCTCTCGGACAGTAGTTGGAAGAGGACGCTGATCTGTCCGATTATCGGTTTGTCCATCTGTTGAATTAACTAGAATATTTCTTCGACCAAGCGTTGTTTGAGATTCAGCTAATGTGATATCTGGATCGTCTTCATATTGACCAGCCAAAGAATAATCAGGATTAAGATCAATATCAATATCTTGATTTTGCAGTTCAGTAACTCTTACCGATGGTTCTGTAATCGGAGTGATTTCTACATTTTCGATTGGATCAATATCGTCATCCCAGTAGTCCTCGAATGCCTCTAATTGTACTCCTTCTCTTGGTTCCCATTCAATAAATTGGAATGGTCCAGTCCCGACAGGTTCCGTAATTGCACTGGAACCAGCGTCTTCAATTGTTTCGCGTGCATTCACTTGGAAACCACGCGCATCTAAAACTGCTCTAAATCCAGTGTCGATAGTTTCGAACTCTAGTTCGACAGTATAATCATCAATGGCTCTCCAGTCAGATAGTGGCTCCATTTTATCTCGTCGGGGAGAGCCCATATCTTCATCACCTACTCTATCAAGATTCGCAATCACGTCGTCAGCGACCATTTCACGGTCAACTGGCGGATGGAACATTACACCCTCTCGAAGTGTGATTTCCCAGCGCTCACCATCGTCAAGGATTTCTACATCAGTGGCAAGCTTTTCATAAATATCTCCATCCGGCCCGATCCGGAATAATGTTTCTACGACATTATCGAGGGCATAGAAATCCATGGTTAAATCTGCCAACGTCGAGTCCATACCCTCCATACTGTCTCGAATCGCAACGTTTAGAGTATCTCTATCGACATCACCTTCATCTCCGCCTCCTGTACATCCAGCGAGACCAACGCCACCAAGCATACCAACTGCTGCCATATATCTTCGCCGTTCAGTGTCTATTTTTCCACTACTCTTAACTAACCGATCTGGTGATTCTACCATCTTCACTTGGAAAAAGGAACAATATATAATAAAAATACTGGTTTAAGCAAACATCATCGGACCCAAAGCAATAATCTTGGCATTTTTTTTATATTGTGGAATATTTTAATTTTGGTATCTTTTTCGGGTTTTGAGTTTAACACAACCAATATAATATCGTCAGACTTTTATTTTGTATGTTATAAGAATCGCTATGGATGTCAAACAAGCACCCTTGTTACAGTATGCTCAGAAGCTTCGTACAAATGAGATAGATATTCCAAAATACATTGATCAATTAAAGAGTGACTTCACATCAATAGAAGATAGAATTAGTGCCTTTGTACCAGAAAAAGACCGATGGAGCAGACTTGAAAATGAGTTACAAACACTAAAAAAGAGGTATCCCACTGTTGAATCAAGACCCTCGTTGTATGCAGTTCCAGTAGGCGTTAAAGATATTTATCACGTGGAAGGATTTGAGACAAAAGCAGGATCTGAATTACCTCCAGAAGAGATAACAGGTTCAGAAGCTAAGGCAGTAAAAAAATTGAAAAACTCGGGGGCTTTGATATTAGGGAAAACTGTAACAGCAGAATTCGCTCATTTTGAACCAGGTCCAACTCGGAATCCTCATAATTTAAATCATACACCAGGTGGATCAAGTAGTGGTTCTGCTGCTGCTGTAGCAGCTGGTCTGTGCCCACTAGCGTTAGGGTCACAGACTATTGGTTCCGTTAATAGACCCGCAGCGTTTTGTGGAACAGTAGGTGTTAAGCCCACATATGATCGTATTCACAGTTCAGGGATATTTCCAGTAGCTCCTTCTGTGGATACTGCAGGGTATTTTACACAGGATATAGCTGGTGCTCGGCTCGCGGCAGGAGTTTTGTATGATGACTGGCGAGCTAATGATAATCCTGGAAATGATTTCACAATATGTGCAATAAAAGGACCATATATAGAACAATCATCGGTAGAGGCACAGAAGCATTACGAAAAACAAATAAATAAGCTAAAGAAGTCAGGGTTTGAAATTCAAGAAACCCATATGTTTGAGAATATATCGGATATAAATCGGAAGCACAAGAGTATCGTAGCAGCCGAAATGGCCATATCACACAATACACTCTATCCTAAATATGAGGATAAATATGCTGCAGAGACAATAAACCTTATAAAAAAGGGACAAGAGGTGGTAACAAAAGAATTAGCTAATGCTAAAGCAGAGAGAAAATACCTGCGAAACAAAATTCACCAGCTAATGGATGAAGATGATATAGACATACTGATTAGTCCCAGTGCACCGGGTCCAGCACCAGAAGGAATAGACACTACAGGCGATCCAATTATGAACTTACCATGGAGTTATTCTGGATTGCCTACAGTTACATTACCTGTATCAAAAAACAATCAGAATTTGCCGATGGGAATACAATGTACCGGACGATATGGTCGTGATGAATGGCTACTTTATTGGTGTCAAGAGCTGCATTCGGAAATTAAATAACGTAATGTGGTACACAGCAATCGATTTTATGAAAGTCAAACTCTCGATTAAAGATTGTAGATAACTGTTTCAAATATCAGTTTGCCGGATCTTAAGTGCCAACTTTGCGACCACACAGCAGCTCCGAGCGTACGCCTGATGAATAAAAGAATATGATAGAGACTAGAGATTCTGTGGTACTGATCACTATCCGTGCGGGCGATCGAAGTGATCAAACGAAGAATACAGACAGTGTTTATAGATGGTTCTTTTCCTTTTCGAACGACGGTAATCTCCCCAGAGAATCTCTGTATCTACGCTCTGTGCTTCGAACCAGAACACACCCATTGTAAATACGCCCCTCAAACATCTGTGGACGAGGTTTGATCGGGATTAGCTCGAGCGAATTGCTAACGCGCTTGTTCCGAAGTGTCTCGATGGATTCCTCTGCGGTCCTAATCCGGTGGCGAAGACGACACGAACAGACTGCTACTCGGTAACGAAGTTTGGAACTACTGTATTCAATGCTTACACGACATTCATGTGCGTATGTGAAAGACATAGAGGTACACGCTGGCAGTACGCGTCCCGAAGATGGCGACACCGAGAGCAAATACTCGCTGAGTTGCTCGGTGACCTCGACGACCTCTACGCCGAGGTTAAGCCAGTCTAGCCCAACTAAAGATTTTACGACAGCAGAACAGCATTCATGGGCACCAACACGATTGCGTTGACAGGTGATTGTTGATGACAGCGACTGCTTAGTGTGTAGCTTCAAGCCTCGATTTAACAGTTACCGTAAACATTACCGTAGCACTTCTTCATCTACCTCATCTACTCGTTCGGCGAGAAGCTGAACAAGTTCTCATATAGTGATTTCATCTTCTTCTACGAGCGTTGTGTCGACGGCATATTTGATTGCTTCAGCGTAGCTGGAGCAATCATGCCGTGCCATGATTCGGGTGAGCTTGTTAGCCAAACTATCGCTAATCGTGATAGTTGTGTAGCCTTCTGGAGGCATGGAAAATTAAACAAGCCTAATTACGGTAATAGTTGCGGTAAAATAGGTAGTTCACGGTTGAAGCTACACTTAGCGGTAGAGCTAGTCACCGTATTGGTTCGAAGACTAGCTGCTACTGTATACACAAATTAGCACCTACTGAAGATGATTGCGAGTTTCTCAGTCTGATCGACCGAATGCGTGTCAGCTTTATTTACAAGGAGTTAAATTTAGTGCTAAAACTGATCAACAATTGTACAGGTAAAACCGTAGAAATGTGATCGAAAAGAAATCCAAGAAATTATTCAAGCCGTCTCTGAGTGACTAAACGATAATTTTGAATTTGATAATCCTGTTCGGAAACCCATATAAAGAAACATAATACTATATATACGACCAAATTGATTTAGGAATATTCATTCTCATCCAGTCATAAGCACAAGATATAAATAAATACATCCGAAAGCGGTCATGTGTTAAACCATAACCCATGATTAGTTTGAATCGAGTGTTAGAATCCATGTTTGGTTTGAATATAAGATCCGGTAGCCAATTAGATATGGCTATTCGGAAATTTTCTCAAAACAAGTTGGCGATGTTTGGATTGATCGGAAGCTTAATATATGTGTTTATTAGTCTTGTGGGACCTTTTTTTATGCCCTATGATCCAACCAGCACTGGTGTTGGACCAAATTTGGCCCCACCTTCAACTGAACACTGGTTTGGAACAGATCACAATGGTCGTGACATCTTTTCCAGAGTCATTGAAGGTGCTCGAATAAGTTTGTTTGTTGGTTTTTCCGTAGTAGCCGTTGCGTGCGTTGTTGGGGTTGCTGCAGGATTGATCTCTGGTCGGTACGGTGGAATCATTGATGGAATCATCATGAGAACAATAGAAGTCATATACGTGTTTCCAAGTATTCTATTGGCCTTAATTGTAGTTGCAATTCTTGGTCAAGGATTAGATAGAGTTCTGCTGGCCCTTGGGCTAGCTTACGCTATTGAAATGGCTAGAATCACCAGAGGTGCAGCACTCTCAGTACGCGAAGAAGAATACATTCTGGCTTCTGAATCGTATGGTGAACATGAGAAGTTCATAATGCTCAGAGAAATGCTACCCAATATGATGTCTGCAGTGATGGTTCAAGCAACCCTAATTTATGCTTTCGCAATCCTGGCAGAAGCATCCCTATCCTACTTGGGGCTCAGCGCGCAGCCTCCTACCCCTACTTGGGGGATTATGGTGTCTCAAGGACAGACATACATTGGAATCGCACCCTGGGTTACAATTGCTCCCGGAATTGCAATTTTATTCGCGGTTCTCGCTTTCACGTTTTTGGGGATTGGATTAAGAGATGCTCTTGATCCAAAAACGGAGGTTAATGCACAATGAACGAAGATACACTGTTACAAGTAAATGAGTTAAAAACTCATTTCAAAATTGACAGAGGAGATGTAAAGGCATGTAATGATATTAGCTACGCTATTAAAAAAGGCGAAACAATAGGCTTTGTTGGAGAAAGTGGTGCGGGGAAGTCGGTTACTGGTAGATCTATACTTAATTTAATTGACTCTCCAGGAAAAATAATAGGTGGTGAAATTATCTATAAAGGACAAGATTTGCTAAATATGACTGAAAAAGAAATCCAAAAAATAAGAGGTAACGAGATCGCTATCGTATTCCAAGACTCGTCTACCGCATTTAATCCATCGTATACTGTTGGTGAACAGATTAGTGATGTGATTCAGAACCATTTCGATATGGAATATGAAGAGGCTCGTGAACGTACAATCAAATTGCTGGACGATGTTAACATTCCGAACCCCAGAGAACGATTTGAAACGTATCCTCATCAATATAGTGGAGGAATGCGTCAGCGAGCTTTAATTGCGCTAGCTCTCTCCTGTGATCCAGACTTAATTATCGCTGATGAGATTACAACAGGAATTGATGTAACGACTCAGGCAAAAATTCTGAATTTATTAAAAGAACTAAAAAAAGAGCGCGATCTCTCTATGCAGTTTATTACTCATGACATGGGTGTTGTTGCCGAAATTTGCGATCGAGTTGCAGTAATGTACGCGGGTGAAATCGTGGAAATAGGTCCTATTCAAGAGATATTCAACAATCCCAAGCACCCTTATACAATGGGTCTGTTAGGTTCTCTACCTCAGACTAGCGGTGCTAAAGAAGAATTAGAATCAATTCCCGGAAATATGCCGGATCTAATAGAAACTCCAAGCGGTTGTAGTTTCAGAGACCGGTGTGAGTTTGCGACAGAAGAATGTGCTCAGCATAACCCGGAATTAGAAGAACTTGTAACAAACACTAATTCAACTAATCATAAATCTGCGTGTATCAGGGTTAATGAAATCAATTGGAATAATGGAAGAGAAACAAATAAGGACACATCTTCAAACGGAAGTCGACGCGATACAAATTATCTAAATAAAGATGAAGATCCATTAGTAGATGTATATAAATTAAAGAAATATTTCGACCCAGAAGGACAATCATGGGTTGATATGCTATTAAACGGGAGGAAATATGTGCATGCTGTAGATGATGTCACATTAAATATTTACGAAGGAGAAACTGTTAGTTTAGTGGGAGAAAGTGGTTGTGGTAAGACGACACTTGGTCGGACTATAACGCAATTATACAATGAAGACTCAGGAACAGTATTGTTCGCAGGTACAGATATTACGGATGCTAAAAAGAGTGAGCTGCGGAAACTGAGACGTAATTATCAGGTCATTTTTCAGGATCCGTTCTCCAGTTTAAATCCTCGACGTACAGTGGGTAAAATCATTGGACGGCCTATGAAGCTCCACGGATTAGTGGATACTGAAGAAGAAAAAAGAGACGCTGTAAAAGAACTACTTGTAGAAGTTGGATTAAAAGAGTCACACATTGACCGTTACGCGCACGAATTTAGTGGTGGACAAAAACAAAGAATCGGAATTGCTAGAGCACTAGCTGTAGAGCCCGATTTTATTGTGTGTGATGAGCCGGTTAGTGCTTTAGATGTGAGTGTGCAAGCAAAAGTTCTAAATCTACTAATGGACTTGCAAGAAGAACGTAATCTCACATATCTGTTTATTGCTCACAATCTAGAAGTTGTCAAACATATATCTGATCGAGTAGCTGTGATGTATTTGGGAGAAATAGTTGAGATGGGTCCAATTGATAAAATACTATCACCACCATATCATCCATACACAGAGATATTGTTATCTTCAATTCCATCTCTAGAAATCGGTGAACAAGAATTACAAAACCTTCCAGAAGGTGAAATTCCTAGCCCAATAGATCCACCCAGCGGTTGTAGATTCCATACTCGCTGCCCATACGCTATGCCAGAGTGTTCAGAAGAAAGTCCAATTAATATTACAACAAATAAAAACCACAGAATAAAATGCCATATATTTGATGAGAATAAGATGGAAGGAAAGCCAAAGAGTAAAGAACAAATAATCGCTGAGCAGACCGAAAACGTCGATCCCAAAAGTAATAATCAATCTATATCTAGCGCTAAGAACACCAATCAATCAGTACCCAACCCTCAAGATGAAAAACAGTCTGTGGGGGATGATTAGAATGGGATACTTTGAGTTTACAATTAAACGATTTATATCGGCCGCAACTACGCTATTTATTGCATCAATAGCCATATTTTCTATACTTCGTTTGATCCCTGGTGATCCTGCAGTAATCATCTTGGGAGAAGCTGCTACAGAAGCCTCAATACAAGCACAACGCGAACGACTTGGTTTGGATCTTCCAGTTCATCATCAATACCTAAACTGGCTAAGTGGTGTTCTTACACTGCAGATGGGTAGTAGTATCGCTTCAGGTACCGACATTGCTGAGTATGTGCTCGCTAGGTATCCACGTTCGATGGCATTAGCATTTTCTTCACTTTTTGTGGCGTTATCAATAGCAATTCCTGCAGGAGTTGTTAGTGCAACAAATCGGAATAAAAAATATGACTACATAACACTTGTTGCGACTCAAGTTGGTATTTCGTTCCCTCAGTTCGTCTTGGGAATCTTTTTGATAATGACCTTTTCTGCAAGCTTTGGAGTACTGCCATCGTCAGGATATGTCTCACCATTCGACAACTTTGTAGGATTTATAACACATCTTGCTCTACCGGCAATCACTCTCGGATTGATTAACGCTGCCGTACTTACGCGGTTTGTACGATCAGAGATGCTAGAACAGCTAAATGAAGATTATGTAAGAACAGCATATGCCTACGGTCTCAATTCCAATTTTATTGAGAGAAAATATGTGCTTCGAAATGCATTAGCTCCAGCACTGACGGTGGTTGGTCTTCAGTTTGCAAAACTTATGGGCGGATTAGTTATTATTGAAGAGGTATTTTCTTATCCAGGCATGGGTGTTCTCATACTAGACGCATTATTTGCTCGAGATTATCCAGTTCTACAGGTAGGGCTACTAGTAGTTGCTGGGACTTTTATTGTAGCTAATTTCGTTATTGACTTATTATATGGATGGCTAAATCCTAAAATTCGTTACTAGTTTTTATCATTATTTGGTTGGATACAACAATCAAGGCATTCGTGTTTATGTATAAATAGCTCTGGTAAATCACTAGACTGCGTCGAGTTGTTTCGTCAANACTGGGGAGAGGAAGCGGGAAACTGTCGATGCNCTATGTCGAAAATATTTCACTTCACGACAAAAGTAGTCACGTTAGCTAAAAATATTGTTTACCGACTAAGCGCTTATTTCGCTGCACTGTCTGCGGATTTACCTTGATGAATCCTACCGAAACGCCCTCGATCTCCTGAGCGAAATGTCGCATATTCTCGCCGAGATCGGACTTGAAAAGGACGATCTCCCAGATTATTCAACGCTGGTTAAGGCGTTTGATAGCTTTCAGATGAAGGTCTGGCGAGTGCTGCTTCGACCCTCATCGGAGCTGCACAACCTCTCTGGTCGGGCCGCTATCGATGCCACGTTTTTCGACCGTTTAAACGCAATTAAGCACTACTGCCGTCGAACAAACTATCGCGTTCAAACGCTCAAAACAACCGCTCTCGTCGATACAGCTTCTCAAGCCGTCCTTGAACGTTCACTGTACGACCGAGAAACGTCATGACACGCACCTCGCTGGCAACTCGCCCGCCACAACGCATGCGAGTTGCCACGGCCGTATAAATCAAACAGACAGATATTATCGGTACTTCCCAACCGGTCTAAGAGCTGTAGCTGAAACGTAGCTCTCATGATGAAGGTGTCTGGTTGAGAGAATGTGTTCACAATTCCTCAGCCAGACAGCTGTCTTTCAGCCACAGACGTGAAAGAACTAGCGAAAGATCTCGTTGGGCAACTCCCGCTGCCAGGATTCGAGGGCTCGCCCTCGATTCCGGCGAGACCTGGGCTGTCGTAACTCTTACAGCTGTTAACCAGACTTCAGTCTGGGAAACTTGCAAAGACAACGACAACGCTCCCTGTGACGACACTGTCATGGACTGGCTTCATACACTCAACCGAGAATGGATCGAACGGATTGCTAACGGCCTTCTCAAGGAAATAGCGATGACGATCCTCGACCGGTCAGGGTCGAGGATCGTCTCCATTGATTCCGTCAATAACCCCTACCATAGAACGGACAGCGATGAAAGCGGAGAACTCTGTCGTATGGCAGCCAAAGACAGTACGACAACGTGTCACCGCTACTGCACAGTATATCTCGTCTCAAACGGGAAACCGGTAACACTGGCAACAACGTACGTGCGAAGCGATGAGAAAGAGGCCAATGCGGTCAAGCGTATCCTCGACCGCATCGAGGCCTATCCCTTCGAGATAGACCTTCTATTGGCAGGTCGTGGCTTCTACAACGAACGTATCTTACGCCGGTCACGTGATATTGCTGCGACTGTCGTCCCCGTCCAAAAGAAGGGCAAACGCATGAAGAAGAAGCTAGACACGCACTGTTCGTACATGACGACTTATCGAATGTACAAAGACTGCAAGCGGGAATTCCAGTTCCCGCTTGCAGTCGCTGTCTCCTACCAAACTGGAGATCGTGGCAAGAGCGGGGAGGTCGTTCGAGGCTATGTGGCGTGCTATCTAGTGATCGTACGCCCAAACAGGTCGAACGGCTCTACCGGAAACGTTCGGCGATTGAGACGAGTTATCGTGTATTACGCCAAGCACGGGTTATAACGACGACTCAGGATCCAATCGTCCGCTTCGCATTTGTCCTAGTCAGATTCTTACTGGAAAACCTCTGGCTCGTGCTTCGATGGGCGGTCGTCGCCCGCCCACGGCGGGACGGGCGCGACCTGCCCGAAGAGTTCACGTTCAAAACCTTCTCTGACTGGATCAGACACGCATTAGAGGAGGAATTAAAGCGGAGTTGGGAGATAGAAATGAACGGCGTCAGTGTACCAGAAGCGTACGCACCGGCCGCGGGCTGAGCCAGCCCGCGGCCTCTGGTAAGCGCCTCCTGAGCTACAGCACCCGTCTCTGACGGCTACATGAGTTCTTTCCGCTTGGTTCTCTTGATCTGTGAACTCTATTCCACTCTTCACAGAGCAATCTCGA
>SL_4KL_010_BRINEDRAFT_10001756_pt1 | contig 12102 bp, 10 predicted proteins | sample SodLak_010_BRINE_2_FD_10664 | JGI IMG/M metagenome (IMG submission 10664) | reverse complement strand
CGAGTCAAACAGCGAGAACCGAAGATCCGGTGCTCGGTCGAACAACGCCTGACACAGTCAGGCGAGCACGACCCGGCTCACGCCGGATCGAACAACGCCTGACAGAATCAAGCGAGCACCACCCGGCTCACGCCGGATCGAACAACGTCTCGCCATCAACCATATGCTCCTCGACGGCGTCCATATCGAGGGTCACACCGAGCCCCGGCGCCTCTGGCACTTCGATGTACCCGTCCTCGATTACGTCCTCCTCGACGAGGTCCGACCACCAGCCGAGCTCGTAAGAGTGGTACTCGACGGCCAACGAGTTCGGGATGGACGCACCGACGTGTGCGGCGGCCATCGTCGCGACCGGCGAGGCGACGTTGTGCATCGCGACCGGGACGTAGTACTGGTTCGCGACATCTGCGATCTTCCGGGTCTCGCGCATCCCACCGACCTTCGGCAGGTCGGGAGCGACGATGTCGACCGCCTGATTCTCGATGAGTCGACGGAGCTCCGTGACGCGATACCGGTTCTCGCCGACCGCGATCGGCGTCGTCGTGGACTTCGTCACTTCCTCCTGCACTTCGAGGTTCTCCGGCGGGACGGGGTCTTCGAGCCACCACACGTCGTACTCCTCGATCGCATCTGCGAGCCGCTTCGCGGAGCCGCCGGAGAACGTCCAGTGACAGTCGAAGGAGACGTCGGCTCTGTCTTTCACTCGCTCCGTGACCCGCTCGACGATCTCCGCCTTGTGGCGGATCTCTCCGGGTCGCAGGTGTCGGTTCGCACGGTCCTTCTCTAACCCCGACGGGACGTCGAGATCGAATTTTAGCGCATCGTAACCCAACTCGTCGACGACGCGTTCCGCCTCGTCAGCACATGCTTCAGGGTCCGCCTCTTCTTCTGTGTGACAGTCACAGTACACTCGCATCTTGTCGCGGTACTTCCCGCCGAGCAGTTGGTAGGCGGGGATGTCGAGAATCTTTCCCGCGAGATCGTGTAACGCCACCTCGATGCCGGAAATCGCCGTGACCGTCACCCCTTCGACCGATCCCTCTCCGGACATCTTCTGAATGAGGTGTTCGTAGAGTCGGTCGATATCGAGCGGGTTCTCGCCGACGACGAACGGTTTCATCCGCGCGATCAGCTCCGGGACGCCCGCACCCCAGTACGCCTCCCCGGTCCCGACCACGCCCGCNTCGGTGTACACTCGGACGAGCGTCCACGGGAAGTTTCCGTCGACCATCGTCGTCTGCACGTCGGTAATTTCGACGTCACGACCGCCGCCGCGTGCTCCGGTCACGCCCATCGTCTCCGAAGAGAGTTCACGCATCGTGTACTCCGCGTTCGGATCGTGAAGTGAGTCGTAGTTTCGGCTCATACGCTGTTCTTTATTCGGATCAGGGTAAGCTTTTATGTCTTGTCTGACTCGTGTCCTCGCTTCTCGAGAGCCGGCCTAGCGGGGGGACAACTGCCGAGACACCTCGAAGTACCGCACACGTCAACTCGACCGTCGCTCAACTGACCTCACCCCGGCCGTGTCGGAAAGATGGATAGGGAGTTTTTCCTAACTCGCCTACGAACGACCCCTATGGTCGAAATAACTGACTCACTCACATGCCTCTTTACGGCCGAATTGGAATCCGATGGTGACGACGGATACGTGGTATCCGTGCCGAAACGCGAGCTTGAACACGGGACCGTCACATCCGGAGAGACGTATCGGGTCGCTTTGATCGATCGGAGCGAAACCGAGACGGATACTGACGGTGGAGTCGCCGGCAGTACTCCGGCCTCCGAGCGGCAGGTGAGCAGAGAAAATGACCGATCGCCAACCGCGTCGTCCGCTTCCGGGCCACCGGTTTCGGAGGGTGACGTCCGTGAGGTGACGATCGAAACGCTCGGTGACAAGGGAGACGGAATCGCGAAGATCGAACGCGGCTACGTCGTCATCGTTCCCGATTCAGCGCCGGGCGACCAGCCGACGGTCGAGATCACGAGCGTCCGTGAAAACGTCTCGTTCGCGAACGTGGTCGAAGAGTAGGAGACTCGATCCCTTCTCGGTCCACTGTCGCCGCAGAGAGACAGCGTTGTAGACTGTGTCGCGTTTTGTCGCCTTCTCCCCGCGCCTAAAGACGCGGGTATGCGCTCGCACTATTGTATCACCGCTGCTACTTCGGTGGGTCGCTCCGCGAGACCAGCTTCCGCAGGTGCGACGGCGAGAAGAATGAGCTCGGTCGATCCATGTGGACGCCAATCTCGCCCGATAGCGCTCGCAGCCCGACTCGCTGGACCGGCTCCGGAAGCGAGTAGCACGCGCGGATCGCCTTGCCGAGCCGTATCTCTGTTCCCAGTTCCTCGCGCCACCTCGACTCGTAATCCCCAAGCGTCCGGGGGGTATCCGGATCGATCGTCTCCGCGGCAATGTCCGCAGCCGTCATCCCGTAGAGAATGCCACCGCCGGTGAACGGTTTCGTTTGGCCGGCCGCGTCGCCGATCAAGAAGGCTCGAGTCGTCGTCACTCGGTCCGGTGGACCGACTGGGATCGCCCCCGAACAGAACCGGTCGGTCGTCACGTCGTACGCGTCGGTAAGTCGGTCGAACAGCGCTGATACATCGTCGCCTGGCGGCGCAGCGAGCCCGTACTCGACGCCGGCATCACCGCGGGGGATCCGCCACGCGAAGAAGGTCGGAGCAGTGAGATGGACGTCGACGAGGTCGCCGTCGTCGGAAGCGTCGTCGAACGCGAGCACCCCGTGAAGCAACTCATCCGGCTCGGGTATGTCAAGCGACCGTCGAATCCGAGACGTGGGGCCGTCGCAGCCGGCGAGCATCCGCGCCTCGAAGCGCTCGGTGGTTCCGCCGTCCGTGCTCTCGACAGCCCTGCCATCTGGGTCCGTCGGTCCAGATCGGTCGCCAGCGACGCTGACTTCGACGACGATGCGGTCGTCGAACTCCTCGACATCGACCACCGTGTGCCCCTCCCGAAGGTCCGCACCCGCCGAACGCGCCGCATTCGCGAGTGTCCGATCGAGGCCGACGCGGTCGATAACGTTCGACACCGGTTCGGGTTTATAAAACGGATGAGAATCCGATCCGGGACCGTCAACGTGGAACCGCGCACCGTACACCTGGTTCTGGAGGAGGCGCTCGCGTGCGTCGTCACCGACATACTCCCAGATATCCTCTGAGACGTGTCCCGAACAGGCCAGCGGCTCACCGACGGTCCCCTTCTCTAAGAGGAGCACGTCGCGGCCGTCGGCGGCGGCTCGACGTGCGAACCGCGAGCCGGCCGGGCCCGCTCCGACGACGATGAAATCGTACATATCGGACATCAGCGGTGCCCGGTACATAAGTAGTCGCGGGCTGTGGGGGCTCTCACACTATTCACGGGCGGCGAGCCACGAGAGCGCTTCGTCGATGTCGGTCTGCGGCGGTGAGCACGTGAACCCCTCGCAGACGTACACGGTCGGCTCGCCGCCGATGGCGTCACGATCGGCCCATATCGGTGGAGTCTCGTCGAGTCCGAGCACTTCGAGCCACGCCGCCAACCCGGCGTCAGTCGCTGGACGAGGGGCAACGAGTGCACCGGGAAGGTACCGCTCCCCCAAGGTTTTGTGCCATGCGTCCGGAATCTCGTCGGCCGCGATCGTCACCTCGACGCCACCAGAGTCGACGTGCTCGACCGCGCGAACGAGCGAAACGTGTTCGAGCGGACTCGCGCGAATCCGGTCGATGTGCGTCGTGACGACCGCCTCGGCCACTTCCTGGAACCGGCGGTCGGTCCGGAAGCCGTCGAGAATCGCGAGCGTCTCCGCGGCGATCCCGAGACTTGACGGCGTCGATCGGTCCGTGAACTCCTGTGGCCGCGCAAAGAGCGGGCCGTCGGCAGCGCTCCGGCTCGCCCCCGACTGATCTGTCTCTGCCTCGTCCACGTCAGGGTCCCGTGTGAAGTAGATGGTCTCATCGTCGGCGGCGTAGAACTCTTCGACGATCGACTCCGCGAGCTCCAGCGCGAATCCGAGGGGCTGTGGCTTGCTGGTCGCAGCGTAGACGTTGAGCGCGCCCCGGGCGAGGAACGCGTAGTCGTCGAGGTACCCCGGTCCGCGGACGTCGCCGTCGATCCACCGCCGCGCAAGCTCTCCCGTCTCGGAGTCATACAGCCGATCACGGCAGAAACCAAGCGCTTCGGCCGCGATCTCTGCATACGGCTCGCCGAGCGTCCGGCTCGCGGTCGCGAACGCTGAAATCGCCCGCCCGTTCCACGACGCGAGAACCTTCTCGTCCCGGGCAGGTCGCGGTCGCGATTCGCGCGATTCGAAGAGAGCGACACGAGCGTCGACCAGGATCGCGCGGACTTCCTCTGGAGGGCGGTCGTGCTCGTCCGCTAGCTCCTCGATCGATGTCGCGATGGTCGGCACTGTCGTCCCGCGCTCGAAGTTTCCACCCGAACGGATCCCGTACCGCGACTTCGCGATAGACGCCGCCGGCTCGTCGAGAACCGCCTCCACTTCGGCGGGCGTCCAAACGTAAAACGCACCCTCGACGTCGTTTTCGACGTCACTTCCGCTCCCACGTCGACTCGCCGGACGTTGGCTCCGGGCGTCGAGCGTGCTGAAGAACCCGCCGTCTTCGTGGCGGAGTTCGCGGTCGAGGAACCCGAGCGACTCGCTGGCGACCCGGGCAAAAGCGGGGTCGCCGGTCAGCCGGTAGCCATCGAGGTAGACCATCGGAAGCTCCGCGTTATCGTACAGCATCTTCTCGAAATGCGGGACGGTCCACCGGCGATCGACCGCGTATCGATGGAATCCGCCCCCGATCTGGTCGTACATCCCCCCCGACGCCATGCCATCGAGCGTTCCAGTTGCGGCGGTCCGGGCGGCGTCTCGACCGCTCCGTGCGTAGTCTCGCAGCAGGATGTCGATTCGGCCCGGCATCGGGAACTTCGCGCCGCGACTGCTTCCGAAGCCGCCGTACTCGTCGTCGTAGCCACGGATCGCCGCGGCTGCCGCCTGGTGAAGCAGGTCGGAAGAAGATGAGTCGCTGCCGCCAGACTCCGGGACCGACTCCAACTCGTCGCGGGCACTCCTCGTCCACTGTTCGGCGCGTCGGTTCATCTCCTCGCGCTGTTCCGGGTCCGACCAGGACTCGGAGATCCGTTCACAGAGGTCGCGAAACCCCGGCTGGTTCCGTCGCGGTTCGAGCGGGAAGTACGTCCCGACGTAAAACGGCTTCCCGTCCGGGGTACACCACGCGGAGAGCGGCCACCCGCCACCGCCGGTGACGAGCTGTGAGACGGTCATGAAGGTGCTGTCGACATCCGGGCGCTCCTCACGGTCGACTTTGACCGGCACAAAAAAGTCGTTAAGCACGGCCGCAACCGACTCGTCTTCGAAGCTTTCCTCTGCCATCACGTGACACCAGTGACACGAGGAGTAGCCGATCGAGACAAACACCGGGACATCGTGCTCACGGGCGCGCTCGAAGGCGTCGTCGCCCCACGGCTGCCAGTGCACCGGGTTGTCGGCGTGCTGTTGGAGATACGGGCTCGCCTCTTCGTCGAGGCGATTCCGTTCTGTCGGCTGTGTCATGGACGCGATTCGAACCCGCACGGCAAAAACCCCGTCACACGCGCGGCTGGTAACGCCACGATCTGCCTACTATACCCACGATGGTGTCTATCTGGACAGCGTTAGAGAGTAACGTTTACACTACTATGCAGTCATCCGTCGACTATGACCGAGACCGTACTCCTCGTTGGCGGCGGCGGACGCGAGCACGCCATCGCCCGCTCGATCGCCGACGACTGCGCGCTGTACGCCTGTGCGAGCAACCGCAACCCCGGAATCCGCCGTCTCGCCGACGGATTCGAATCCATCGACGAGACGGACGCCGACGCGATCGCCGCCTATGCGACCGATATCGGTGCGAACCTCGCGGTCATCGGCCCGGAGTCCGCGCTCGCCGCGGGCGTCGCGGACGCGCTCGACGACGCCGGCGTCTACGCCTTCGGTCCGCGATCAGCGGAAGCGCGACTAGAGACAGATAAGGCGTATCAGCGCCGATTCATGGACGAAGCGGAGATTCCTGGCTGTCCCGATTTTGAGGTGTTCGACGACATCGAGGCCGCCTGCGCGTACATCGACGAATACGACGGGGACCTCGCGGTGAAGCCGGCCGGCCTCACGGGCGGGAAAGGCGTCAAGGTGATCGGCGATCAGGTGACTCACGAGGAAGCGAAGACGTACCTCCGAGACTCCGACTACGACCGTGTCGTCTTGGAGGAGCGGCTCGTCGGCGAGGAGTTCACGATTCAGGCGTTCGTCGCGAACGGCGAACTCCGGACGACGCCGGCGGTGCAGGACCACAAACGCGCCTACGAGGGCGATGAGGGGCCGAACACCGGCGGAATGGGATCGTACTCTGACACCGGGCTATCGCTGCCGTTCATGATCGACGGTGACTACGACGCCGCCGTCGGCGTGCTCGAAGCCGTCGTCGAGGCGCTTCCAGACTACAAGGGCGTCCTCTACGGTCAGTTCATGCTCACGGATTCCGGTCCGAAGGTCGTCGAATTCAATGCGCGCTTCGGGGACCCGGAGGCGATGAACACGCTCCCTGTTCTCGACACGCCGTTTATCGACGTGTTGACGGCTGCTCGCGACGGCAACTCGCTCCCGGAGCTCTCCTTCTCCGGTGAGGCGACTGTCTGTAAGTACGCGGTCCCTGACGGCTACCCGGTCGACCCGGAGTCAGGCGCTAAGATCGCGGTCGACGAGGAGAGTGTCGGTGACGCGCTCCTGTTTTACGCGAGCGTCGACGAGCGCGACGACGGCCTCTATACGACGACCTCCCGATCGTTCGCGGTCGTGGGCCGCGGCGACTCGATTGCGACCGCGGAGACCGAGGCCGAGGACGCCCTCGCGGCTGCGGGCGATCGAGTTCGGATCCGCCACGATATCGGCACTGCATCGCTCATCGAGCGCCGGATCGAGCACATGGACGAGCTGCGGATCTGAGGACGCGAGACAACGGTGAGTTAACGCGTCGCTCTGGCTCGAAGCTGGCGAACAGGCGGTCGCAGCACGTCGGTTCCCACAGCGGTCAACCGCGCACCCGCCTCGGCCAGCCGTGGGTTTGCATCACGTCACACGCCGTCTGGTCTCGGCTCCGTATTTGAACCCTCGCAGGAGCGGTGCGGGGCCCTCGGAAACCCGATTTGACGGCAGCGATCCTTTTAACCGAGCCGCGTGAACGCCTCGACGTGACTCACGAGGACGAAGAAACGTCGGTGTCGACCGAACCCGACGGCGAGGAGGAGAGTTCAGAGACCGCTCGCGTCGACCGGTTGGAACGGTACCAGACTAACGGCGTTCGGAACTCGCTGTGGTCGTGGCCGGACGCGAAATCACCGCTCATCGTCGTCCGAAACTACGTCGTGATCGTGCTCGCGCGGATCTGCCCGAGTCTCCGGCTCAAGAACTGGCTGTTGTCGCGGATCGGCGTCACCGTCGGGGCCGGTGTCGCGTGGGGGTTAGAGTCGACGCCCGACGTGTTCTGGCCCGAGCGGATCACCGTCGGTAACGACGTGATAATCGGCTACGACGCCACCCTGCTTTGTCACGAGTTCCTCCGCGACGAGTACCGCCTCGGCGACGTCCTCGTCGAGGAGGGCGCGATGATCGGTGCGGGCGTCGTCGTACTCCCGGGCGTGACGATCGGCGAGAACGCTCGCGTCGCCGCGAACTCGCTCGTTGCCGAGGACGTCCCGCCGGAGACGACCGTCGCCGGCGTTCCGGCGGAAGTCATCTCGCGGGCAGCCGACGACTGATCCGTCTACTCGGCGGGCGACTCGTCGTCGGCCGGACCCTCGGTCTCACCGACCGGATCGTCGTCGCCTTCCGCTGTGGCCGCTTCCTCCGCATCGGTGATGTGTGCCTCCGTGCTCACGCTCTCTAAGTCGACGCCGACCTCGCGGGCGACGGCGTCGAGGACCGCTCGCTGTTCGGCCATCTCGTTTTCCAAGTGCTGGACGCGTTCGGAGGTGTCGAGCACCGTCGTCTGGGTCTGTTCGACCTCATCTCGTAGTTCGTTGATCTTCTGATACGTACGCTCGGCTCGGTCGGCGAGCGTCTGGATCTTTTTTGCGGTGTCGCCAAATCCCATACTGATTGGTCGGCCCGACGATATGTGTGCTTTTCCGTTCGACGCCAACTGATGGAGACGACGGCCGCGTACGGGCGAAAGCAGCCAACGTTTCGTGCGGGCCGACGGTGGATTTTTGGCCGAACCGCTCGACTGAACCGTATGAGTGTCGAGCACATTCTGCTGACGAACGACGACGGCATCGACGCCGTCGGTCTCCGGGCGCTGTACGACGCGCTCGACGACGAGTACACGGTGACAACGCTGGCGCCGACAACGGACCAGTCCTCGGTCGGTCGCGCCCTCTCGGACGACGTCGAGGTGACGGAGCACGAACTCGGCTACGCGGTCGACGGAACCCCCGTCGACTGCGTCGTCGCCGGGCTCGGCGAGATAGTTCCCGACGCAGACCTCATCGTCGCAGGATGTAACAAGGGCGCCAACCTCGGTGCGTACACCCTCGGTCGCTCCGGAACCGTCTCCGCTGCGGTCGAATCGGCCTTCTTCGGCGTACCGGCGGTGGCGACGTCGATGTACGTCCCGGGCGACAGCGACTGGTGGAAACGAGAGCTGTCGCCCGCAGAGTTCGATCACGCCGCTGGTGCGACGCGGTTCCTCGTCGACGAAGCCATCGACGCGGGCGTGTTCGACCGCGCTGATTACCTCAACGTGAACGCTCCGATTGCGGACGAGACGGGGGGTGACACCGGTGGCCCGGCGCCGATGCGAGCTACGACGCCCTCGACGTGGTACGGGCTGGAAGCGACGCGAAACGGCGACAGTAACGTCAGCTTCTCCGACCCTATCTGGGGTCGGATGAACGAGGCGGAGGTCCCGGATCCGGTCGGCACCGACCGGCGGGCAGTCGTCGACGGCGAGATATCCGTCTCACCGCTGTCGGTACCACACGCGTCCGAGCCAGAGTCAGGACTCGACGAGTTGGTCGGCACGTACGAACTGTTCCCACAAGCGTAGCTGACGCTTGCAGACTACTCTTCGCCGTCGCTCACGGTCACCTTCGCCTCGCTGACGACGCGGTCACCCATCTCGTACCCCGGCTCGTACACCTCGTGCACGGTTCCTTCGGGTCGATCGCTGTCAACGCGGAGCATCACCTGATGACGTGCGGGGTCGACATCGTCACCCGGATCGGGTGCGATCGATTCGACGCCCTCGTCCGTGAGTACCTCGTCGAACTTCTCGAGCGTCGACTCGACGCCCGGTCGGAGGTCGCTCCCCTCGTCCTGGTCGAGCGCTCGAAGGAGGTCGTTTCTGACCGGAGCGATCCGCTCGACCAGCGCTTCCGAGGCGCGCTCGCGGATCTCCTCCTGCTTGCGTTTCGCCCGCTGCTTGTAGTTACTGAAGTCGGCGCGGACGCGGGCGAGTTTGCTCGTCAGCTCCTCGACCTCCGCTTCGGCGTCGAACAGCGCTTCTTGCGTCTCAGCGAACTCGTCTTCTAGCGCCGCGACCTTCTGTGCGAGCGCCTCGTCGTGTTCAGCGACCGCCTCGGAGAGCGTGTCACCATCGGCTGTCGCCGCGGTCGCCGCCTCTACGGCACCGTTGCTTCTCGCTGCGTCGCTGGTCCCCGACGCGTCGCTCGTGCCGGCGGAGCGCGTCTCTGGTGCGTCGTCCGCGGACGCGTCGGCCCCGGCGTCGTCTGGGGACTCGACCTCGACGTCGACGGCGTCGTCGTCGCTCATGCTCGATCGAAGTCGGTCAGCGTGCATAAGCGTTGCAGAACTGAGTCGCGAGTCGGACATTGACGACGGGTCGGACGCCTCGCGAGGGGTCACCCGGATTTATGTGACCGCCGATCATCCCTCCACCCGATATGCAGGCTCGTCCCTCGACGTTCTCGATAGCTGCCCGTGATCCGGAAACCGACGCCGTCGGCGTCGCGGTCCAGTCGAAGTTCATCAGCGTCGGTGCCGTCGTTCCGTTTGTGAGCGCTGACGCCGGCGCGGTCGCGACACAGAGCTTCGCGAACGTCGCGTACGGCCCGGACGGACTTGACCGCCTCCGAGCGGGCAACGACGCGAGCGAGGTCGTCGAAACCCTGATCGAAGACGACGACGAGTCCCCTTCCCGACAGGTCGGCGTCGTCGGCGTGGACGGCACGATTGCCGCGTTCACCGGCGACGAGTGTCACGACTACGCCGGCGACCGCCAGGGAGAGAACTACACGGTTCAAGGAAACATCTTAGAGAACGCAGAGACGCTCGATGCAATGGCAGAGACGTTCGAGAGCGCCGAAGGCGGCCTTCCAGAGCGACTCATCGCGGCGCTCCACGCCGGCAACGAGGCGGGCGGGGACAAACGCGGCGAGCAGTCCGCCGCGCTGTACGTCGCGAAACCCGAGGGCGGATACGACGGCCGCAACGACCGTTGGATCGACGTTCGCGTCGACGACCACGAACGCCCGATCGACGAACTCGAGCGCGTGTTCAAGCTGTACGACGTTACCCTCCTCGAACGCGAGGCGCCCGAAGAGACGCGGGAGCTGACCGGCAGCGCGGCGGCGGAGGTGAGCGCCGCACTCGCCGACCTCGGCTTTTATAACGGACCGCCGGACGAGTCGATCCAGAACGACGACGCGTTCGGTGAGGCCGACCGCGACGCGCTCGAGACGTTCCGCGGGATGAACAACTTCGAGAACCACCCGGTCTCCGTCTTGGAGGACGCGCTGGCTCGAGGGTGGGAGGAGGCCGACGGTGAGGGCGAGAGTCGGCTCGTCGACGCGGTGTGGCACGGTCTCTCGCGGCTGGATCGGGTGTGAGTGTCCGGCAGGCACCGGGCCGAGTGGGATCGGCGACGACTCGTGGGAGTATTTAAATCGCGGCGCCCAATCGGCGGTAATGACTGCGCCGAACCGGAACACGCTGTGGGCGACCGCGCTCGTCGACGAGCTCGTCGCGGCGGGCGTCGACACCGTCGTCGTCTCGCCGGGCAGCCGCTCGACGCCGCTCACGATGGCCGCCGCGCGCCACGACGACTGTCGCGTCTTCTCACAGCTCGACGAGCGCTCCGCCGCCTACTTCGCGCTCGGCCGCGCTCGACGGACGGGAGCCGTGACGCCGCTGATCTGTACCTCGGGCACCGCCGCTGCCAACTACTCTCCGGCCGTGATGGAGGCGAGCAACGCCCGCGTCCCACTGTTGGCGCTCACCGCCGATCGCCCGCCGGAGCTCCGCGACTCCGGCGCGAACCAGACCGCCGATCAGGAGAAGCTGTACGGCGACGCCGTCCGATTTTATAAGGACCTCCCCGAGCCCGCGCCGAACGACCGCGCGCTCCGATCGCTGCGGACCACCGTCGCCCGCGCCGTCGCGACCGCCGAGGGCGGCGACCCCGGTCCGGTCCATCTCAACGTTCCGTTTAAAAAACCCTTGGAGCCGACCCACGTTGCCGGCGACGTCCCAAGCGACCTTGATCTGAGCGCGGCGGTCGGCCGCGACGGTCCGTACGTCGACGTGACGCCGGGGTCGCCGGAGCCCGGCGACGACGAGCTCCGACTGCTCGCGAACGAGCTTTCGAGCGCGGACCGTGGGCTGATCGTTGCCGGGCCCGCAGACCCGCCCGGGCTCGACGCGGAGGCGGTAACGGCGCTGTCGCACGCGACCGGGTTCCCCGTTCTCGCAGATCCGCTCTCTGGTGTCCGGTTCGGGGGCCACACCCGCGTCGCACCCGTGATCGGTGCTTACGACGCGTATCTCTCCGGCGACCTCGCCGGCGATGACAGCGATACTGCCGGCGGCTGGGACGACCCCGAGGTCGTCCTCAGACTCGGCGCCTCGCCGACCTCCAAGCGCCTGCGGAAGTACCTCGCCGGCACTGGCGCCGACCAGTATCAGGTCGATCCGGCCGGTCGGTGGCGCGAGGCGGAGTTCGCCGCGACCGACCTCGTCGTCGCCGAGCCGAGCCGACTCTGCGCTCGGCTCTCTCGGCTCGTCCCGAGCGGCGGTGGAAATACGG
>SL_4KL_010_BRINEDRAFT_10001755_pt1 | contig 12103 bp, 11 predicted proteins | sample SodLak_010_BRINE_2_FD_10664 | JGI IMG/M metagenome (IMG submission 10664) | reverse complement strand
GACGACGAGCACGGGGCCGCCGGGTTTCGTGACGCGTCGGGCTTCTCGCAGCGCCGAAACGGGGTCGGGCCAGTACTCTATCGACCCCGATGACCAGTAGGCGTCGAACGTGTCGTCTTTGAACGGCAGTCGCTCGGCGTCACCGCGGTGAAACCGAACCAGGTCGCGCTTTCCGAACTTCGCGAACGCCTTCTCGAGCTGGTGTGCCGACTGGTCGAGGCCGTACACCTCGCTCGTGCGCTGGAGCAGCCCCTCCGTGGCGAAGCCGGTTCCACAGCCGACGTCGAGCACGCGGTCTCCCTCCTCGACGCCGAACCAATCGAGCGCCTCGTCGCGCATCTCTTCGTTCCAGATGAACGGGTTAATCGTGTCGTACACCTGCGAGAGGTATTTATAAAAGAGCCGTGCACGGGCTTTGTCTTCGAGCACTCCCATTGACCGTAATTCGTGCGCTCCGTGCATAATTCTGCGGATTGCCGTCGACGAACGCGTTCGGACGACGCGTCGGGCTCGGATGAAGCGGTTCTCGAAACGACGCGTCGGGGTGGAACGCGCTGTGTGCTGTTGACAGTTCTCGAACGACTCTGTGTGCGAAAAGCGGTTTCGCAACTACCAAATAGGCGCTTTCCGAAGCTGCAGGTGATATAACTATGGCCAGGCCAGAGGTTCTTGACCGAATCAAAGAGGCCGAACGTGAGGCTGACGAGATCGTCGCCGAGGCGGAGGAGGCGCGCGAGGATCGAGTCGCCGAGGCACGCGAGGAGGCCGAGCGAATCCGAGAGGAGGCTCGCTCCGACGCCGCCGACCTGAAAGCGCGCGAACTCGAAACGGCTCGCGAGGAGATCGAAGCCGAGCGCGAGGAGCTGCTCGCGGAGGGCGAAGCCCGGCGCGAGGCGCTCGAATCGAGAGCCGACGCGAAACGCGACGAGGTGGTCGCGTACACGGTGGAGTTGTTCACGGAGGCGGTGAATGCTCAGACCTAAGCAGATGAGCCGGGTCTCGGTGACGGGATCCAGACGCGTGATGGACGACACCATCGAAGCCGTCCACGACCTGAATCTCCTGCACGTGACCGACTACGACGGCACGTGGGACGGGTTCGAGCCCGGGAACCCGGTCGAAGGCGCCGAGGAAGCCGCCGAAAAACTCGTTACCGTCCGTTCGCTCGAAAGCATCCTCGACATCACCGAAGAGGACGCCGGTCGTGCCCGGATTATCGACGACCACGAACTCGACGCCGAGCTCGAAGAGACGCGAACCCGTGTCAACGAACTCGACGACCGGCGCGCGTCGCTCCGCGATGAACTCCGTGTCATCGACGAGCGCATCGACACTGCCCGACCGTTCGCCGAACTGGGTATCGACCTCGACCTGCTGTCGGGCTACGAGTCGGTTTCGGCCGCGGTCGGCGAGGGCGACGAGGCCGAAATCCGCGCGGCGCTCGGCGCCGCCGACGGCGTCGAGGCCTTCGAGACGTTCAGCGACGGCGGCTACGTCGCCGTGTTCGTCTACCCCGGCGTCGACGTCGAGGAGGCGCTCGTCGGGACGCCGTTCACCGAGTACGAGGTTCCAGATCTCGGCGACGGCGGCGACGCCACGAACCCCGAATCGTACATCGAGGAGCTCTCCCAGCGCCGCGCCCGGGTCGAGTCGAAGCTCGAAACGGTCGAACACGAGCTCACGGATATCAAACACGAGGTCGCGGGCTTTCTACTCGCGGCGGAAGAGCAGCTCTCCATCGAGGTGCAAAAACGGGAGGCTCCGCTGACGTTCGCGACGACGAAAAACGCGTTCATCGCCGAAGGATGGGTTCCGTCCGACCGATTCAACGAGATCGCGGAGACGCTCACCGCCGAGGTCGGCGACCACGTCGAGGTCGAAGAGCTCGAACGCGCCTCNTACGANGACGGNCACGCNCACGAGCGCGAAGCGCTCGAAGACGCCCCCACGGAGAAGGGCGAACCGGTCGCCACGGACGGCGGCCACGCGATGAGTGGCGGCACGCCGCCGGTGATTCAGGACAACTCGAAGGCTGCCAAACCGTTCGAGATGCTCGTTGGCGTTATCAACCGGCCACGGTACAACGAACTCGACCCGACGCTGGTGTTGTTCCTGACGTTCCCGGCGTTCTTCGGGTTCATGATCGGTGACGTCGGCTACGGTATCCTGTACTGTCTCATCGGCTACTATATGATGAGCCGTTTCGAGAGCCCCGGGTTCCGAAGCCTCGGTGGCGTCTCGATTTGGGCGGGGATATTCACGATCATCTTCGGTGTGCTGTACGGCGAGTTCTTCGGGCTGCACGAACTCGGCTACTTCGTGTTCGGCGAGGGTGGCTCGCCGATGACGAAGGGACTCTCACCGGAGAACATCGCGTTCGCCCAGCTGTGGCTCGTCGTGAGCCTGCTGCTCGGTCTGTTGCACCTCACTGTCGGCCACGTGTTCGGTTTCATCGACGACCTCTCGCACGGTCTCGTCGACGCTGTCACGGAGAACCTCTCTTGGGTGTTCTTGATGCTCGGCGTCTGGGCGTGGGTGTTCAGCACGCACGCCGCCGATTCGAAGCCTGAGTTCCTCATCGGTGAGGGGAACATCTTCCAGGAGACGTACGGGCTCGCGTTCACCGGGCTTCCCGAAATCGTCGGTATCGCCTCGCTCGGGCTCGCCGCGGTCGGTCTCGCCCTGCTGGTGTACGGGGAGGGCGGTATCGGGTTGCTCGAAAGCCTCAACGTCCTCGTGAACGTGCTGTCGTACACGCGTATCGCGGCGGTGTTGCTCGCGAAAGCCGGGATGGCGTTCGTGGTCAACCTGCTCGTGTTCGGCGCGTACCAAGACCCCGACGGCGGCGTCCACTTCATCTACAACGAAGCGGGCGGGCTGGAGAACGTTCCGGCCAACGGAGAGATCATGTTCGCTGGGCTGCTCAACGACGTCAGCGGCGCGGCGTTCGTCGTCGCGCTCCTCGCCGGCATCGTCATCTTCGTCATCGGGCACATACTCGTGTTGATCCTCGGGGTGACGAGCGCGGGTTTGCAGGGTATCCGTCTCGAGTACGTCGAGTTCTTCAACAAGTTCTACGAGGGAGGCGGCAAGCCGTACACCCCGTTCGGCTACGAGCGGCGGTACACGACCGAGGACTGACCCCTCGCCTCGTCTCAACACCGGCCGCGTTTATGTCTCTTTAGCGATAGTGTTGCCAAACGTTGACATGCGGTTCGACGGGCGCTGACGGCCGCGTTTGGGAAGTTTTATGAACTCTGTACGAACATATCCGCTTGTTCGGATACCAGTCAATCCACCCACGGAACACACCAAACCATGTTTGAACTTGCTATGGCGCTCAACGAAGTTGTACTGCAACAGAACGGCGGCGGCGAAGCCATTTCGCCATCGGCGGCGGCCGCGCTCGCGGTCGGCCTCGCGGCGTTCGGTGCGGGCTATGCGGAACGCGGTATCGGCGCGGCGGCGATGGGCGCAATCGCGGAGAACGAAGACCTGTTCGGTCGCGGGCTGATCCTCACCGTGCTGCCTGAGACGCTCGTGATCTTGGCGCTGGTTGTCGTCTTCGTCGTCTAAACCGCCCCTAACTTTTCAAACAATGAGCCTTGATACGGTCGTAGAGGACATCCGAGAAGAAGCCCGCGCGCGTGCGGAGGAGATTCGAGACGAAGGTGATGAGCACGCGGAGTCGCTCATCGCCGAGGCCGAGCGCGACGCCGACTCCATTCGAGAGGAGGCCGAGCGCGAAGTCGAACGCCGGATCGACCAGGAGCGAGAGCAGAAGCTCTCGAGTGCGAAACTCGAAGCCAAGCAGGAACGGCTCGAAGCGCGCCGCGAGGTGCTCGAGGAGGTTCGTGACGACGTCGAAGCACAGATCGCCGCGATAGATGGCGACGAGCGCGAGGAACTGACCCGGGCACTGCTCGACGCCACGGCCGAAGAGTTCGATGCGGGCACGGTTCTCGTTCACGGACGAGCCGACGACGAGACGTTGCTCGAATCGATCGTCGAGTCGTACGACAGCTTCGAGGTCGGCGACCCGATCGACTGTCTCGGCGGCGTCGTCGTCGAGAGCGACGAGTCGCGCGTTCGAGTGAACAACACGTTCGACGCCCTCATCGGGGACGTCTGGGAAGACAACCTGCGCGAGATCAGCGCGCGCCTGTTCGAAGAATGAGCGTGAAAACGGCGGAAAGCTCGAACTACGAGTACGTCACGGCACGGGTTCGCTCACGGCGAGCGAAGCTGTTCGACGCCGACGACTACCGGAAGCTCGTTCGGATGGGCCCGAGCGAGATCGCCCGCTTCATGGAGGAGACGGAGTACGAGACGGAGATGAACGCGCTCGGTGCGCGACACTCCGGCGTCGACCTCATCGAGTACGCGCTCAACCGGAATCTGGCGAAGCACTTCGACGACCTGTTGACGTGGGCCGACGGCTCGCTGTACGGCTACATCGCCAATTACCTCCGGAAGTTCGACGCGTGGAACGTGAAGACGGTTATTCGTGGCATCTACACGGATTCGGAGCGAAGCGAAATCGCGGACGACCTCATTCGGACGGGTGAGTTCTCCGAGAAACTGCTCGACCGACTCGTCGAAGCGTCGACCATCGAGGAGCTCGTCGAGCTCCTCTCGGGAACGATCTTCGGCGGCCCGCTCGAGGATGCCTACGAGGACTACGAGTCCGAAGGGATGCTCGTCCCGCTCGAAAACGCCGTCGACCGGGCGTTCTTTTCGCACCTGCTCGACGACCTTCCGGCCGGCGAGCCCGACACGCCGACCGCGTTGTACCGCGAGTTTCTCGAAGCCGAAATCGACTTTCGGAACCTCCGAAACGGGCTTCGTATCGCGCGAAGCGGTGCGGATATCGACCCGACGGAGTACTTCATCGACGGCGGCCGGCTGTTCGGCCCCGAAGAGCTTCGACAGCTCGCCGCGAGCGTTGACGACCTCGTTTCGCGCATCAGAGAGAGCTCGTACGGTTCCGACCTCTCCGGTGCGCTCGACCAGCTCGAAAACGCCGAGAGCCTGATTCAGTTCGAGCACGCCCTCGATGCGGCGTTGCTCGCGTACTCGCGGAAGCTGTCGAACCGCTACCCGCTTTCGGTGTGTCCGGTGCTCTCGTACGTGCTCTCGAAAGAGCGCGAGGTCGAGAACATCCGCGCCATCGCGCGTGGCCGCGAGGCAGGACTTTCGGTCGAGGAGATAGAAGAGGAGCTTGTGATACAATGAGCCAGGAAATCGCCGTCATCGGGAGCCCCGACTTCACGACGGGCTTTCGACTCGCCGGCGTCCGCAGGTTCGAGAACGTCCCCGATGCGGAGAAGTCGGCCGAACTCGACGACGCCGTCGAATCCGTGCTCGACGACGACGGCATCGGCATCGTCGTGATGCACGACGACGACCTCGAACACCTCTCACGTACCGCCCGACAGCGAGTCGAAACGAGCGTCGAGCCGGTCGTCGTCATCTTGGGTGGCGGCACCGGCTCCGGCAATCTGCGCGAGCAGATAAAACGCGCCATCGGCATAGACCTGATGGATGAGTAATATGAGTCAAGCTACTGCAAGCGACATTACGAGTGAGGGCGTCATCGAGAGCGTCAGCGGTCCGGTCGTGACCGCCGTCGACCTCGACGCCCGCATGAACGACGTCGTCTACGTCGGTGACGAAGGCCTGATGGGCGAAGTCATCGAGATCGAGGGGAACCTCACCACCATCCAGGTGTACGAGGAGACCTCCGACGTCGCTCCCGGCGAACCCGTACAGAACACCGGCGAACCCCTGTCCGTCGACCTCGGACCGGGCATGCTGGACAGCATCTACGACGGCGTCCAGCGCCCGCTCGACGTCCTCGAAGAACGGATGGGTGCGTTCCTCGACCGCGGGGTCGACGCCCCCGGTATCGACCTCGAACGAACCTGGGAGTTCACCCCCGAAGTCGAGGTCGGCGACGAGGTCGAAGCCGGCGACGTCCTCGGCATCGTTCCCGAAACCGAGAGCATCGACCACAAGGTGCTCGTCCCGCCGGACTCCGCCGGCGGCGAGGTGACGAGCATCGAATCTGGCAACTTCACCGTCACGGACACGGTCGTCGAGTTGGACTCCGGCGAGGAGATCTCGATGCACCAAGAGTGGCCCGTCCGACGGGCCCGCCCGACAGTTGATAAAGAGACCCCGACGACCCCGCTCGTTTCGGGCCAACGCATCCTCGATGGGCTGTTCCCCATCGCGAAAGGCGGGACGGCCGCGATTCCCGGCCCGTTCGGTTCGGGGAAGACGGTCACCCAACACCAGCTCGCGAAGTGGGCCGACGCGGACATCGTCGTCTACGTCGGCTGTGGCGAGCGCGGCAACGAGATGACGGAGGTCATCGAGGACTTCCCGGAACTGGAAGACCCGAAGACCGGCAAGCCGCTCATGTCGCGAACGTGTCTCATCGCGAACACGTCGAACATGCCCGTCGCGGCGCGCGAATCCTGTGTGTACACGGGAATCACCATCGCCGAGTACTACCGCGACATGGGATACGACGTCGCGCTGATGGCGGACTCCACCTCGCGATGGGCCGAGGCGATGCGCGAGATATCCTCTCGTCTCGAGGAGATGCCCGGTGAGGAGGGGTACCCCGCGTACCTTTCCGCGCGACTCAGCCAGTTCTACGAGCGCGCCGGCAAGTTCGAGAACATCAACGGCTCCGAAGGGTCTATCTCGGTCATCGGCGCGGTGTCGCCACCGGGCGGCGACTTCTCCGAGCCGGTGACGCAGAACACGCTCCGTATCGTGAAGACGTTCTGGGCGCTCGACGCCGACCTCGCCGAACGGCGGCACTTCCCGTCTATCAACTGGACGGAGTCGTACTCGCTGTACAAAGACCAGCTCGANCCGTGGTGGCGCGAGAACGTCAACGAGGCGTACCCCGATATCCGCCAGTGGGCGGTCGACGTGCTCGACGAGGAGGACGAGCTCCAGGAGATCGTCCAGCTCGTCGGGAAGGACGCGCTGCCCGACGACCAGCAACTCACGATGGAGGTGGCACGCTACCTCCGTGAGTCGTGGCTCCAGCAGAACGCGTTCCACGACGTCGACACCTACTGCCCCCCGGAGAAGACGTACCTGATGTTGACGGCTATCAAGACGTTCAACGACCAGGCGTCCGAGGCGCTGCAGGCTGGTGTTCCCGTCGAGGAGATCATCGCGATCGACGCCGCCCCCCGGCTCAACCGGATGGGCGTCGCCGAGGAGTACGAGGACATGATAGGCGAGCTGAAAGAGACCATTACGTCGCAGCTTCAGGAGCTGTACTAACGATGCAGAAAGAATACAAGACCATCACGGAGATCAGCGGTCCGCTGGTGTTCGCCGAAGTCGACGAGCCGGTCGGATACGACGAGATCGTCGAGATAGAGACACAGGACGGCGAGGTTCGACGTGGTCAGGTGCTCGAATCCACCTCCGAGTTCGTTGCGATTCAGGTGTTCGAGGGTACCTCGGGCATCGACCGCAACGCCTCGGTTCGGTTCCTCGGCGAGACGCTGCAGATGCCGCTCACCGAAGACCTGCTCGGACGCGTGCTTTCGGGCTCCGGCCAGCCGATCGACGGCGGCCCCGAAATCGAGCCCGACGAGGAACGTGAGATCGTCGGCGCGGCGATCAACCCGACGGCCCGAGAGTACCCCGAGGAGTTCATCCAGACGGGCGTTTCGGCCATCGACGGCATGAACACGCTCGTTCGCGGCCAGAAGCTGCCGATCTTCTCCGGGTCGGGGCTGCCGCACAACGACCTCGCGCTTCAGATCGCCCGCCAGGCGACCGTGCCGGAGGAGGACGACGAAGGCGAGGGGTCGGAGTTCGCGGTTATTTTCGGCGCGATGGGTATCACGGCCGAGGAGGCAAACGAGTTCATGCAGGACTTCGAGCGCACCGGCGCGCTCGAACGCTCCGTCGTGTTCATGAACCTCGCGGACGACCCGGCCGTCGAGCGGACGATCACGCCGCGGCTGGCGCTGACGACCGCGGAGTACCTCGCGTTCGATAAGGGGTATCACGTGCTCGTCATCCTGACGGACATGACGAACTACTGCGAGGCGCTGCGCGAGATCGGTGCCGCCCGCGAGGAGGTTCCGGGTCGGCGCGGCTACCCCGGGTACATGTACACCGACCTGGCGACGCTGTACGAGCGCGCCGGTCGCATCGAGGGGCGCGAAGGATCGGTGACACAGATTCCGATTCTGACGATGCCGGGTGACGACGACACGCACCCGATTCCGGACCTCACCGGGTACATCACGGAGGGACAGATCTACATCGACCGCGCGCTCAACAGCCAGGGTATCGAGCCGCCGATTAACCCGCTTCCCAGCCTCTCGCGGCTGATGGACGACGGGATCGGTGAGGGGCTCACCCGCGAAGACCACGCGGACGTTTCCGACCAGCTGTACGCGGCGTACGCGGAGGGTGAAGACCTCCGTGACCTCGTGAACATCGTCGGTCGGGAGGCGCTCTCCGAGCGCGACAACAAGTACCTCGACTTCGCGGACGCGTTCGAGAACGAGTTCGTCCAGCAGGGGTACGAGACGAACCGCGATATCTCCGAGACGCTCGATATCGGCTGGAAGCTCCTCAGCGAGCTCCCGAAGACGGAGCTCAACCGCATCGACGAGGAGCTGATCGAGGAGTACTACATCGAAGACGAACAGCAGACGGTTACCGCAGACGACTGACCGGGAGGACGCCCCACCATCGGTGTATTTTTTGCATTTCTCGTGTATCAGCGGTCTGTTCACCCGACTCACGAACACGTTCCGTAATCGAAACGGCCCGGTTGGGTCGTTCGCGTCCGTGTTTCGTGTCGTGGCTGTTCGATTATGTGAGCGTGATTCTCTGAGCGGAGTCGTTAACGCGCGATAGAACTGAAAAAGATTAACCCCGTGGGACAAGAAGTCGTCGGTAATGGCCACGGACGTCAAACCCACACGGAAAAACCTCATGGCGATAGAGGATCGTATCGAGCTCTCCGAGCGTGGTCACGACACGCTCGAAAAGAAGCGCGACGGCCTGATCATGGAGTTCATGGACATCTTAGACCAGGCACAGGACGTCCGTTCGGAGCTCGATGCGAGCTACGAGCGCGCCCAGCGAAACATCAACATGGCGCGCGCGATGGAAGGCGACGTGGCGGTTCGCGGTGCCGCAGCCGCGCTGAAAGAACACCCCGAAATAACGACCCAATCGAAGAACATCATGGGCGTCGTCGTCCCGCAGATCGAGTCGACGAAAGTGAAGAAGTCGCTCGACCAGCGCGGCTACGGGCTCGTCGGCACGTCGGCACGGATCGACGAGGCCGCCGACGCGTACGAAGCGCTGCTCGAGAACATCATTCTCGCCGCGGAGGTCGAGACGGCGATGAAGAAAATGCTCACCGAGATCGAGACGACGAAGCGCCGTGTGAACGCCCTCGAATTCAAACTCCTCCCCGAACTCTACGAAGGACAGGAGTACATCGAGCAGAAGCTCGAAGAGCAAGAGCGCGAAGAGATCTTCCGGATGAAGAAGATCAAGGCCAAAAAAGAGGAGAAAGAGGCCGAAGCTGAAGCCGCCGAAGCCGAAGCCGCCGAAGCCGAAGCCGAGGACGAAACCGTGGCCGCGGACGACTGAGACGAGCGTCTGCGATTCGTATCACAGAGGAGCCACACCGCAGACGTCCCGAGGGGGAAGCTGTGATTCCGGAATCGTGTCGAACGCAGTCACGACAGTTCGTGTGACCGCGACCCGCCGTACTTTTCATCGCTGCGTCCCGTCCTCATCGTATGAACTGTCCATCCTGCGACGTCGAGGTCGTGGCGTTCGACGTCCCCGCAGAGTTCCGCGAACACGCCCCCGAATCCGCGGCCGCGGCGGCGTTGTGTCCGCGCTGTTTGAGGCTCACGACGGCCGACGCTGGCGATTCGACGCCAGCGTTCGAGCGCATCAGCACGGCGTTTCCGACCGACCCGGACGTCGCCGTTCCGCTCGCGCTCGCGGTCGGATTGCTCGACTCGCTCGCGCTCCATCGCGGGTCGATACAGACGCTGCTCGAGGTGGTCGAACGGGCTGGCACCGACCCGCTTCTCGTTCTCGACCGGCTCGACGTCCAGGGAAGCACGCAACCGGCGTTCGACCTCGGACGGCGACGCCACCAGCTTCGGCAGCTGCTGTAGAAACATTTATATACAATTCTTCAGCTCCTGAACGAACCGTGCACGCGATGACGTAATCAGGGTCGCTGATGAATGTGCCTTCGGGGTGGGTTGCACCCCGCGGGATGGGGGGGAAGGGGGATGCACCCGTTCACCTCAAAACGACGGGAGAACCTCACGTCCCAGGAGTTCGAGCGTCTGCATCGTCGCGTCCTCGTCCCAGCCGGCACAGCTGAGTCGCATGTTCAGCTCGTCGCATCCGGTGCTCTCCGCGATTCGGTCGATCTGTTCGATACACTCGTCCGGTGTTCCGGCGATGAAGACGTTCTCGTCGATGTACGCGTCGAAATCGCCCTCCGTCACGTATTCGACGTACTCGTCGAGATATCCTTCGAGGTCGGCTTCGCTCTCGATGCGAAGCTCGCGGCCCTGTGATTCGAGATGCGTTTTGAACTCGCCGGTAAAGTACGGTGACCCCTCGCGCATCGGCGGTCGATACCGGCATTTGAGAAACTCCGTGGCCGCGTCCATCGCTTCCTCGTGGGTCTCACGAACGACGACACCGCCAGTTCCCTGAACGACCTCGCCGCCGCGTTCTCGAACCCGTTCTGCGAAGGCCGCCTCCTCGGCGAGCGTCCCGCCGGCGGCCACCCATCCTTCGGCGACCTCGTCGACGCGGCGAAGGGTGTGCTCGCCCATCCCACCGATATGAAAGCTCGGCCGCGGCGACTGCACTGGACGCGGTGACAGCTCGAACGCCTCGACCGAGTAGAACTCGCCGTCGAAGTCGGTTGCCCCGGGCTCGAACAGCTCGTTCAACAGCCGGAGGTACTCGTCCATGCGCCGACCGCGCTCAGCTCGTGGGATTCCGAACGCTTCGAACTCCGTGTCCCGCCAGCCGACGCCGAATCCGAACACTGTTCGTCCGCCGGAAATGCGGTCGAGGTGGGCGATTTCGCCGGCGAGTCGAACCGGATTGGCAAGCGGGAGCAACAGGATGTTGGTACCCAGTGTTATCGTGTCCGTCTCCCGGGCGAGCGCGGCGAGACTCACTATCGGCGACGGCCAGTACGGCGAGCCGGGCCAGCCGTGATGTTCGCCGGAATACACCGTGTCGAACCCGTGCTCTTCGGCCCGTTTGGCCTGGGTGACTGCTGGTTCGAAGTCGTCTCCGCCTTCCGATGGTCTGAAACCGAATCGCATCTCCCAGTACCTTCACCGAGAACTCGGTTAACTGTTGGTTCACCGGCCAAACAGCCCCTCAGTGTTCGAGAGGGTCTCTCGAGGAACGAATCGACCGGATAAAAGAGCTTACACCCCGGTCGAGTAGCGGAGAATACCGGCGATACCGCCGAACGCAGTGAGTAGCTGCTCGCCTTTCTCGAAATCCGTCGAGATGAACTTCATGTCGGAGCCGCGCTGTTCGGCCAGGTTCATCAGGTGGTCTATCGCGTCCTCGCGTTCTATGACCTCGGCGGTGCTGCCGTCCTCACAGCCGTGTTCGGGCGTCGCGGCACGGCGGTCGACGAGTTCGAACTCCTCGCGACCGTTGCAGTCGTAGACGACCACGTCCGTTCTGAGGTCTTCGCTTATCAACAACCGGTCGACAGACCCCATAACGAGGTTCTGCCGCGTCGCCTCGAAGCCGTACGTCGCCCGGCCGCCGTCGTGAAGCTGCTCGAAGAACTCCTCCATCTCGGATTTGTCCTTCATTATCTCGGATTCGGCGAGCACGTCCTGTGCGGCGTCGACGAGGTCGTGTAACCCGGATTCGTCGGTGTAGGAGACGTCGAACTTCCCGAGCACCATGTCCTGCAGTTCGTGGTGGAGGTACTCGCCGTCGAGGAACTCGTCTTTCGTCGGCGACGGGCCGCCGATGAGAATCCCGTCTATCTCGTGGCGTTTGTCGACGAACAGGCTGT
>SL_4KL_010_BRINEDRAFT_10001753_pt1 | contig 12106 bp, 10 predicted proteins | sample SodLak_010_BRINE_2_FD_10664 | JGI IMG/M metagenome (IMG submission 10664) | reverse complement strand
AGGGACGCTGAACCTGAACGGCGAGTTCCACGCCTCCGACAATTCGACGGTAGAAGGGGAGTCCACTGACAAGCCCACGACTTCAGTCGTGGGTGACTGACGAGCCGTCTCCTCGTGCACGCACGGAACCGATAGTACCAATGGAAACGAGTGACACACCCTCACAGCGAGTCGGCTCCGAACCGGTTTGTGACCGGGTCTGCGCCATGGTGTCGTGAGGGTGTGTGCAATGACGTTCAGTGGCTATGATATCGTAGCCACTGCAGATTCTTTGTACATCGGTTCAGTTGTCTATATTTCGACCGGTGCTACAGCGAGGTAGACCGGCCGGTTATCGTGTCGATCTCGAGTTCGAAAATCGTGATCTCGATCTCCTCGATCGCCTCGTCGAACACGCGAATCGGCGTAAAGCTACGGTTGATCGCAGCGGTATCGAATCGCTCGCGCTTCGATTCGGGAACCTCCGCGAGTCGCCCGGTGACGAGTATGCTCCAGGAGTCGAGCTCGTCCGGGTCCGCCGTTGGCTCGGTGTCGTACAGGACGTAACAGGCAGTCTCGGTCGCCTCCAGAAACGCCCGTTTCCTGCTGTCCGCCGTCCTCCCGAGGCGAAAGTACAGCTTCCCTCGGTCGTAGACGTGCGCCAGCGGAATCGTGTACGCGTCGCCGTCCTTTGAGAGGGAGAGCACGCCGGTCTGGGACGTGCGCAACCGTTCATCGACCTCAGCATCGTCCATGCCGTAGGTGTGCGCGTACTCGACGTGATCCATGATACCATCACACAGGGTCTGGACATAAGGGTGTCGGGCCTGATACGCAATAAAAAACCCGACCCGATCGGCTGGACCTGCCACCACTACACTTCGGGGAACCCGCGCTAGCCCTCAGTCGAATGGGACACCCCACCGCCCGCCTCATCTGCTGTCGACAGGTTGACAACGACTGGACCGACTGATACTTTCCACCCAGTGAGCTCTGCTCATGAATCCGTGTCTTCGCCTGTGCCCGTACCGGATGTCCACTCGGGGCGCTCGAGATCGACCGGCTCGCCGACGTTCGAGAACTCGACCGAGAGCCGTTCGAACGCCAGTTCATCGTCCTCGCCGACCAGTTCATGGTCGCCCTCGAACTCGAGTGCGGTGACGTACCCCACCTCGGTAACGACGGCGGTAAACTCGGCGTCGACGTAGGATTCGACCGATCCCGAGCCCTCGAGGACGTACCGGTCACCGTCGGCATCCGACGTGGCGACGGTCACGCTCGTCACGGCCCCGAGTAACTCGATGGGGTCCACGACGAGGTGGGGCACTGGCGTGGTCAGGGTGTCGTCCTCGTAGACGTTCGCCGACTCGTTTTCGTCCACCTGTCGGATGTAGCCGCTGTCCGCATCGAGCCAGATCGTCGTTTCGATCGGTGGGTCACCACTCGTGGATTCGGACAGCACCGGTCGACCGTCCTCGCCGACGACGGTTCTCGACTCGGACTGGCGGATCATGGCTCCATCGTCGTCGACGACCTCCCGGTGCTGGCTCCGCACGTAGGGAGGCCCGTTCAGGGTCTCCCGATGGTGAAGCCAGAGCGAGGACGGGTCGTCGACGCCGTCCGCGGTGAGCCCGGGGAGAACCTCGTCGGCGGCGTACTCCTCGTCGACGCCATACGGGTCCCTGTCGACGGTGTCGTCGTCCGCCACCCCGTTACACCCAGCCAACAGGATCGAGCACGCGAGGGCCAGTGTCGACCGCCGGGTGCGTGGTGCGGACATCGTTTCGATCAGCTGGTGATACTGTGTTGGCTCAGTAGTCACTTTCGGTCCACACGTTTCGGACTGGCGATCACCATTCGGCAGTTCCGGAAACGCCACGCCGATCCTTTTGGGGTGGTCACTCGATACGTCCGGCATGCACCACGACCCGACCGCCGGTCGGCCCCCGATCGAGCGCCACCTCGAGCAGTATCTCGAGTGGACCGGCCGCGACGGCGATCCAGCACGGATCGCCCGCCGGCTGACGGCCCATCACGTCGCCGGCAGTCAGATCGTTGGCTTTCGACGGGCCGGGCGGGAGGCGCTCTGCTACCGACCGCCGGCCGGGGATCGACCGGGGGTGTTGACGATCCAGGACGTCGCCCGTGACGGCACGCTCTCGCTCGTTGCCGAAGTCTGGACCGGTCGTCAACTCGAGCCGTGGCTTCGTCACCATGTTCATTATCTCGAGTGGATCACCCCGCCATTTCGGGCCCTTTTCGAGTCCGCGGGTGGGCAGGGATGTGAGCGGTGTGGCTCACGCTGAGTCTACCTGCGCGTCGTGTCTCCCTTCGCGTGACATCCGGACACAATTCGGGTTCGACTCAACAAGTTGCATAGAGCACGTACACCCCCCCGTCAGGACCGACGTGGACATCGATGCCCTCGTACTCTTCACTCGACTCGAGGTTCGCCGCGAACTCCGACTCGAGCAGCCCGTCGGTCAGCGCTGCCCCGAGCTCCGCACTCGAGTCGAAGTCGTCGATGTACCCCTCCTCGCTGACGAACGGGCCGACTGAGGGTTGGGACTCGCAGGGAAGATCGAACGTCTCGTGATCCGGTCTGGCCGGCTCGCGATCGGTGTGTTGGGTTGTGACGAGTCGCTGGTTGTACTCCTCGGCGTAGGTCGCGAGTCCGTCGTCGTACTCCCTCGAGGGCGCCCCCTCCGCTTCGCGGTGGGCCTCGAGTCGATCGTGGATCTCGGCCTCGACGGCGGCGTGTTCGATGCCGTTCGTCTCGTCGGCCGAGCCGGGGACCTCGTCACCGATGCCGGGGAGCAGCGAGAGGGGGAGAATGCCGCTGGCGAACAGGGCGACGATCAGGACGAAGCCGATGATGATCGGCGTGTAGGGTTTGGCGACCTCGAGCCAGGAGGGGACGTCGAGGTCACGCTCGACGTCCTCGTAGGAGGGCGCACGCTTCTCGAGGGTTGGGTTGAGACAGCGCGAACACGGCGGGTTGTTCTTGACGTGTTCGCGGTCGCAGTTGGGACAGACCCAGACGTACTGGACCCCGGTATCGACCGTCTCGTCCGTCGAGGCGGCGTCCTCGCCCACCCCCTCGAACGAGTCGCGGCCGCAGGTCTCACACGAGGCAGGCTCCTCGTCGTCGTACACGCGCCCACACCAGGTACACCGCCAGCTCACTGTCTGAAAAGGTTGGCCGTGGTCGAATAAGTGTATTGAAACCGGGGAACGGAGTAGCGGTGTTCGGCGCCACCCCGTGACGAGCCCGCTCAGCCCTCGTGCTCGAGTTCCCGGATGAGGGTGTCGACGTTGTCGGACTCGTCGGGAAGGGTTCCGGTGTCGTCGACGGCGAAATCGGGATAGACGCCAACGATGACGAGATGGTCGTCACCGTGGTCGGGGGTCGTGACGTCGAGTCGCACGTCGAGGTCCATTTCGCCGATGAACGTGGCCTCGCCCTCGAAGACGTCTACCGTGACGGTTTGGCCGAGGGTGTCGACGGACCGGTCATCGATCTGGTCGCCGACCGCGAGGCCGTCGTACTGTTCCTGAATCAGCTCGACGACCTCGTGGGTGGCCATGTCGTCGAGGGGATTGAACTGCTGGCCGGCGACACCGACCTGTGGTGAGCTGATGGTCGCGAAGACCGCAGCTTCCTGGTCNCCATCGAGGGCAGGGAGGTCGATTGTGCGGTGGTACTCCGCGATGTAGTTNGTCACCTCGACGGTTTCGCCGGCGAACTCCCGCTCTTCGGTCATCGACTCCGTCCCCTCGTGTTGATAGCCTGTTTCGTCGGTTCCGGTGTCGGAAACTTCCGCGGGCGAGGCACTGAAGGTGGTCACGTCGTCGAGGAGGCCTCCGACGCAGCCGGCGAGGCCGGCCAGACCGGTCGTTGTGGTGAGTGTGAGGACCGATCGACGGGAGCGAGGTGGTGTCATGGGCGGACACTGCTAACCCAGCGGTAAATACTTCGTTGTTTGCAGTCGCTACACGTCTCGAAAGTTGTTGTGTTGGGTTACGAGCTACCGGCCAGGGGGGAACGTCGGGCCAACTGGTTACCCCAGGAGCACTGCCGTGCCCAGCTTAGGGAAGTCGATAGGTGGGCCCGTCACCGCTGTCCTGGACTTCGACGCCCAGTCCCTCGAGTTCGTCCCGCAACTCGTCGGCTCGTTCGTAGTTCCCCGCGTCCCGTTCGCGCTCTCTGACCTCGAGTAACAGTTCGACCAGGTCACCGGCCAGATCCGCCTGACCGACCGTCCCCCCAGCAAACGAGAGGCCGAGGACCTCGCCCAGGTCCTCGAGGGTGTCGACAGCCTCTCTGAGGCCCCGATAGTCGTAACCGTGTTCGTTTCCGTTCTGATTCTCGAGGTGTCTGTTGACTGCGGTCGCGATCTCGAGGAGTGCCGACTGGGCTTCGCGCGTGTTGAAATCGTCGTTCATCGCGTCGGCGAACGCCGTGGATCCGCGGTCGACGGCGGTCCTGAGTGTCTCGTCGGTCACCTTCGTGCGGGCCGCGGGCGAGTCGATTGCCGCGATTGCGGCCTCGTGGGCTCGCTCGAGGCGGTCCCAGCGTTCCTGAGCCTCGGCGATGGTCTCGTCCGAATACAGTTGCTTGCTGTTGTACGATCCGGCGGTGAGAAACGTCCGAAGGACGTTCGTGCCCCACTGCTCGACGGCCTGTTCGACGGTGACGAAGTTGCCCAGACTCGAGGACATCTTCTCGTCGTCCATCTGGAACAGTTCGCAGTGGAGCCAGTACCGGGCGAAGCGTTCCCCGGTGGCCGCCTCGCTCTGTGCGATCTCGTTCTCGTGGTGGGGAAAGACCAGGTCGCGACCGCCGACGTGAATGTCGAGGGTTTCGCCCAGGTGGGTCATGCTCATCGCCGAGCACTCGATGTGCCAGCCCGGCCGTCCCTCCCCCCAGGGGGAGTCCCAGGTCTGTCCGGTGGGGGGTCGTTCCCAGGTTGCCCCCTTGCTGTGTTCACGGACGGCCTCCCGGGAGACGCCGCCGGCCTTCCAGAGGGCGAAGTCGGCAGGGTGACGCTTGTCGGCCTGCTCGTCGGGGTCGCCCTGGGATTCGATCGCCTCGAGGGTCTGATTCGAGAGCGTGCCGTAGTCGTCGAACGTCGTGACGTCGAAGTACACCGACCCGTTGGCCTCGTAGGCGTAGCCGCCCTCGACGAGGGTTTCGACGAGCTCGATGATCTCCGGGACGTGTTCGGAGACCCGGGGATAGATTTCCGCTCGCAGGAGGTTCAGCGAGCGCATGTCCGCGATGGTTCGACCGATGTAGGTTTCAGCAACCTCGGCCTCGCTCTCGCCGAGGGCGTTCTCACCGACGCGGGCAACGATCTTCTCGTTGACGTCCGTGAAGTTTTCGACGTGACGAACGCTGTAGCCCAGGTGCGACAGCCAGCGGTGCATCACGTCGACGTGTACCCACGAGCGGGCGTGTCCGAGGTGTGGCGGATCCGAGACCGTGAGCCCACAGTAGTAGAGCAAGACGTCGTCTGGGTCCTGTGGCTCGAACGGTTCCCGTTCGCCCGTCAACGTGTTCGTCACGTGTAGGGTCATCACGTGATCGTATCCGGGGCGGGGAAATAAAGCGTGTGATGGATTCCGTCGGCTTCACTCGACGAGTTCGACCCATTGCCCCATCCACGGGACTCACTCGAGAGCCCTCACTCGAGTGCTCGTTCGACGACACGCACGGCGTTTGCACCGTCGAGTCTGGGCACGACCACGACCAGAATCTCTCCGGCGAACCCGCCACAGTGCACCTCGACGTTCGCGATAGCGAGCGACTCGAGGGCACGAGCCAGGTGGTACCCGTCGACGTGACCGGTTGCGACGATCGCTGTCCACGCATCGGAATCCCCATCGGCCCCGATCGCCATCGAGCCCACCGACAGCAGCGGGTCCGATGGTGGCTCCACAGGTCCCAATCCGCTCTCCATCCGGACCTGCACGCTGTCAGTTTCTCCGCAACGGTGTTCCCCCGGTGAGTCGAGTTCCGTTGCGTAACGTCTCAGTGCCGTTGCAACGGCGTCGACGTCCACGTCTCCCTCGAGTTCGGGGGCGAGATACCTGGCGGCAGCCGTGTAGTTGCAGACGCCCGCTCCCAAGGCGGCGTGGAGAAACGGTCTGGCGTCGACGGCTCGCCGCGTGTCAGCCGCAAGTGACATACTCCAGCCAGGGGGTGGTGCCCTCATAAATTCGGTGGCCCGAAAGGCATACCTCTATCAGGTGTGAGGCCCACCTGCGTCACAATGACACAGCTCGAGCGTATCCTCGTCTATCCGATCAAATCGCTCGATCCGGCGACGCCGTCGGACGCGACCGTCGTGGACAACGGCGCTCTCGAGTGGGATCGACGGTACGCGATTCTCGATGCGGACGGCGAGTACGTAAACGGCAAGCGGGAGCAGCGGATTCACCGGCTTTCGACAAGCTACGACCTCGAGCGGTCGACGGTGACCATTGGCGAGCGGGGGGGCGACGACCACCGGACGTACCACCTCGACGTCGATCGGGATGCACTCGCGGCCTGGCTGGCCGAGTATCTTGGGTACGAGGTCGAGGTCGTGAGAGACGACGAGGGCGGCTATCCTGACGACACGGCGGCGTCAGGACCGACCGTCATCACCACCGACACGCTGGCCGCGGTGGCGGACTGGTACGACGACATCGACGTGGCCGAAATGCGCCGTCGCCTCCGGGCGAACCTCGAGATCGAGGCCGGTGAGGCGTTCTGGGAGGACCGACTGTACGCTGGCGCGGACACGCTCGTCGAGTTCGAGATCGGTGCCGTCACGCTCTGGGGCCACGGCCCCTGTCAGCGGTGTGTCGTGCCCACGCGAGATCCGGCGACTGGGGAGCCGACGCCCGGATTCCGCCGCACGTTCGTCGATCGACGCGAGCAAACCCTGCCATCCTGGGCCGACGACTCCCGATTCGATCACTACTTCAGACTGATGGTCAACACGACCATCCCGGCAGACGAGTGGGGGGCAGGAGTGGCTGTCGGCGACGAGGTTACGATCGGTTCCATCGTGGACGCCCCCTGATCCGGTTTCCTCTCTGGAGTGACCCTGCAACTGGGGTTCCCCCTCGAGGCTGTGGACCACTCCCAGCGGTTCGCTGTGCGATCCTCGGTGACCCGACGCACGACGTGAGCTCGTGTGTTTCTCCCCCCGAGGCTGTTCGTGTCGATCACAGAACGCTTTTGTCGTCCTGCATTGTCGTTCGTGACAATGTCTCACTCCACAGTGATGGTGACTGGCGGGACGGGATTCATCGGATCGTACGTCGTCGAGGACCTGGTCGAGGCGGGCCACGATGTGGTTGCCTTCGACCGCTCGACCGATCCGCGCATCCTCGAGAAACTCGGGGTGGCCGACGACGTCGAAATCCGACGCGGCGACGTATCGGCGGTCACCGACGTCATCGGCGCGATCCGTCAAACGGGTGCGAGCCACATCGTCCATCTCGCGGCGCTGTTGACGACCACGGCCCGAGAGCATCCCCGCTCGGCGATGCAAGTAAACATCGAGGGGACCAACAACGTCTTCGAGGCTGCGCGCATCCTCGAGGATCAGGTCGAGCGTGTGGCCTGGGCGTCCTCCGCTGCGGTCTATGCGCCTCCGACCAACTACACCGAGAACGACGGCTGGGTGACCGAGGACGACCTGGTCTACCCAGATACCCTCTACGGGGCGACCAAGGCGTACAACGAACATCAGGCGCGCGTTTATTACGAGGATCACGATGTCTCACACGTCGGTCTTCGACCGACGGTCGCCTACGGCCCCTACCGTGAAACCGGTGGCTCGGCGTTCCTCGCGAACATCGTCGAGAAACCCGCACTCGGAGACCCCTTTAGCGTCGAATACGGTGATCAGGTCATCGACTGGCAGTACGTCCGGGACATCGCCCAGGCGTTTCGCAAGGCGACGTTCGCTCCCGACGCCCGACTTTCCCGACGTGTGTACAACGTTCGAGGCACGGTCGCCACGATCAGGGAGGCCGCCGAAACGGTGGACCAGATCGTCCCCGACGCGGATCTCGAGGTATCCGACGACGGCGAACTCCCCTGGACACAGCAACTGGACATGACTGCCGCGAGGGACGATCTAGGGTACGAGCCCGACTACGACCTCGAGACCGGGTTCCGCGAGTACATCGACGTGTTGCGGGCCGAACACGGGCTCGAATCGCTTTGAACGACGTCGGTCACGCCCAGGAATCACCGTGGGCCGAACCCGCCCGTAACTGATTTTCACATCTGGTATTTGGAGCCAAAAGGCAAAGAGGTCGCCCTGTCATCCATACCCATGAACTTCGGTCTCGACATCGGTACGGGGGCGATCCGATCGGCGAGTGGTGACGCTCGATCGGACGGCGGGGTCGACACGTATCCCGCGGTGACACTGGCACTCGAGGAAGACGTCGAAGGCGTCGACGGGGAGTTCGATCAGACAGCCTCGTTCGAACACGGCGACACGACGTATCTCGTGGGACGGGCCGCGACACGGGCGGCCGAGGAACTCGACCGGTCGCCAACCCCGCTCTTTTCCAACGGTGTACTCGAGGTGGGCGAACCGACACAGCGAGCCCTCGAGCAATTGATTTCGACGGCACTNGGTGAGGACTCGATAGACCGGCTCTGTTACACGACGCCTGGAACCATCGTCGACGCGGACGAACCGACCGACGTACACCGTTCGACGGTCGCCACGGCACTCGAGAAACAGGCGGTCTCGACGACGGCCATCAGCAAGGGCTTCGCCGTCATTTACGACCAGTTGGCTGAGGACAACTATACGGGACTGGGTGTCTGCATCGAGTCACACTCGACCAGTCTGGCGCTCTCGTACTACGGGGTGCCGGTGCTCGCGTGTACGCTCGCGAAGGGTCGGTCCTGGATCGCCGAGCAAGCAGCCGCTCAGACCGGACACGCGCCCGACCAGGTCGATTCGGTACTGTCGGCGTTCACCCTCGACCCCAGCGCTGCGGGCGGCGGGATCGAGCGCGCGCTCGCTCAGGCACACGACGCTCTCGCCGCGGCTCTCATCGAGGCCCTCGAGGCCCAGGCGGCGAAAGCGGACCTCCAGCAGGGACTCAGTGTCCCACTCGCGGTGGCCGGTGACGGGGCTGTCGAGGGGATCGAGTTCCTCCTCGGTGGCCGCTTCGATGCGGCCGACCTCCCGGTTTCGGTCCGAGGGGTTCGCCTCGCGCAAGCGCCTGGCGCTGCGCCAGCTCGAGGGGCCCTCGCGGCCGCACGTGACGACGTGGACGCCTACGAAGCCGTCACCTGGGGCGAGGGAGGGTCGAATCCGAGTGGTGCTGTGGACTCCGCAGGCACCGACGATACCGACGTCGTCCAGGCCTCCGCTCGCTCGAGTAGGCGGGCGGATGCCGGTGGTGCGGATGGGGACCGTCGATCGACACTCTCGTTCGACGAGGACGCGGCCGCTGAGGGCGCCGATACTGGGGGTGACCCGATCACCGAACTGTTCGATCGTTTGGGATCGCGGGAGGAGGCCGTCGACGCCGTCGCGGAGGACCTCGAGTCCGTGGCCGGCGATCTCGATGCTGTGTGCTCGACCATCGATACCGTCGAGGAGGCGGTGACCCGGTTGGAGGCCGATCTCTCGTCGCTCGAAGACGAGACAGCGACGATCGAATCGCGACTCGAGACGACGGCGTCGACGGCCGAGTCGGCGAGTGAGGGGGTCGCGTCGAACCGCGAAGTCGTCGACTCACTCGAGGAGGAGCTTGCCTCGGCGGAATCGACGCTCGAGTCGGTGGCCGACGATATCACGGCGCTCGAGGACGGGCTCGACGGGGTCGAAGCCTCGGTCGAGCGAGTGAACGACGATGTTCGAGCCGTTCGTGACGAGGTGTCCGTGGTGCGGGAGGACGTGGCTGCGGACGTCGAGGCGGTGCGGGAGGAGGTGACCGACGTGACTGCAGACGTAGAAACCGTGACTGGCGAAGTGAAAGCGGTCACCGCCGACGTCGACGCCCTCGAGACCGAACTCGCCACCGCCATCGAGGACCTCGAGACAGTCGATGAACGGGTGAGTGCCACGACGGCCGACCTCGAGACGCTCTCAACCGATCTCGAGGCCCTGGCAGCGTCTCGTGCGACCACCGAGGACGTCGAGGCCATCGAGGACCGAACGACTGCGCTCACCGACGAGCTGACGGCTGTGCACGATCAGACTGGGGAAACTGCCCAGACGGTTGCCACGCTCGAGGCTGCCCTTGCCAGTCTGTCGGATGCAGTCGAGGACCGGGCCGCCACAGACCGGGTCGAGTCGCTGTTTGAGCGCCTCGAAACCGTTCGTGCGGATCTTTCGAAGACGGTGGATCGGGTGGACGCAGCAGCGGACGAGCGGTTGGAGATCGAGGAAGGCCTCGAGACGGCGGTCGCTGAGGTGCACGCGGACGTCGTGGCCACTCGCGAGTCGCTCCAAGTCACGCAGGAATCGCTCGAGGCTGGGATCGAATCGGTTGAGGACGACCTCACGTCGGTACGGACGGCCCTCGTGAACGACATCCAACGGGTCGAAGACGACGTACAGGAGGTCGAAGACGAACTCGAGACCACACTCGAGGACGAGTTGTCGTCGGTGCGAACGGCACTGGAAAACGACATCGGTACGCTGGAGTCGGACGTGAAGGGCCTCGCTAACACACTGGAGACCGATCTCGAGGAAACACGGGCAACCCTCGACGAGGAGACCGACGCGCTCGAACGCAAAATAGACGAAAGCGCCGACACCCTGGCGACGCTCCGGGCGGACGTAGACGACCTCGAGTCCACCAGTGCGACCCAAGCCGGGGTGGGGACGCTCAGAACCGACCTCGAGGCGGATCTCGGTGGGCTCGAAGACGAGGTATCGGGTATCGAAGGTAATCTCGACGAACTCGAGGGTGAGGTCTCGGGACTGGCGAAATCACTCGAGGTCCTCGAGGACACGGTCGAATCCGAACTCGCGACCCACCCGACTCCGGCGGACCGGCCGAACGTGGTGAGTGCGGACGCACTCTCGACACTCGAGACGGAACTGGAGGAGATTCGATCCACCGTCGCTGCCCTCCGAACGAAACTCGAGGCGGTGGCCGCCGATGTCGAAACCGATGCTGAGGCGGCGACTGCAATCGACGACCTCGCGGCCACCGTCGAAACACTCGAGGGCGAGGCCGGGGACAGATCGCGTGCGCTCTCGGCGCTCGAGGACCGGGTCGTGGAGCTGGAAGGGGCTGTCGAGGCCGATACCGAGCAATCAGCTCCCGTCGACGAGTCGGCGATGGAATCCGTCCGCGACCAGATGACGGCCCTCGAGAGCCGACTCGAGGCGATCGAATCGGCCGACGGCGCATCTTCGGGAGCACCAGGGTCTGTCGCGGAAGGATCGGCGGAGCGTGGCGGTGAGACGCGGGGAGCCGCTAAACCAAGGCTGGCGTCGATGGCGGGCATTGGTGGTGGGAGCGCCGGCGTCGTTGCCGGGGCCACGGCAGCGCTCACCGGGGCCACTGCGATCGGTGTCGGCATCGTGGTGATCGGGATCGTTCTGCTCGTGTTGGGGGGCGTGGTGGCCGATTCCTGATCGGCAGGTCACGGACTCGGGCTCACCGTGGGGAGTGAATCCTGGTCGTCACCTCACGAGCCTCGAGGGTTGCTATCGCATTGACTGGGCGGTGCCGAAAGCCGAACACGAATCGACAACGATGGGAACGTTTAACCTGCTCATGGACGATGGTCTCGATATTCATGGGCGAACAGCCACCAGAGCCGACAACCGATGGCGGTACCGACTCAGGCGAGGAACTCGAAGCGCGACTCGCGGCGGGTGAGAGCTACGATCCGCCCGAATCGTTCGTCGAGCAGGCGAACGTGAACGATCCCGAGATCTACGAGGAGTTCGAGGAGAACTGGCCCGATTGCTGGGAACGGGCCGCAGACCTCCTCACGTGGTTCGAGGACTACGAGACCGTTCTCGAGGACGACGATGCGCCGTTTTATCGATGGTTCACTGGGGGCGAGGTGAACGCCTCGTACAACTGTCTCGACCGCCACGTCGAAACTGGGGGGAAAAACCGGGCAGCGATC
>SL_4KL_010_BRINEDRAFT_10001751_pt1 | contig 12109 bp, 14 predicted proteins | sample SodLak_010_BRINE_2_FD_10664 | JGI IMG/M metagenome (IMG submission 10664) | reverse complement strand
CTCCGTGTTGTGATCTCGTTGCACTCCGTGTTGTGATCCGCTGTTCGACGCGTCGAGCCACGAGAACGGCAGCGGCAATCGACGCGCGTAGCGGCAATCGACGCGCGCGGTTTTTGTCAGTGCCGTCCCGACGGTGACGTATGGCGACCCGCGAAGCCCTCTGGGGCTACCGCAACGAGTTCGGTGACGCCTTCGGCCGAACCTATTTCAGGCGCTTCGGACCGGGGGTGGTATCCAGTATCGGGCTCGGGACCTACCTCGGTGACCCGACGCCCGCGGTCGACGATGCGTACCGCGAATCGATTGATTTGGCGCTTCGCTCCGGGATAAATCACCTCGACACTGCGGTCAACTACCGTTGCGGGCGCGCCGAACGCGTGGTCGGCGAGGCAGTCCGGAACTCGCCGATCGATCGCGACGCGATCGTGGTGGCGACGAAGGGAGGCTTCGTCCCGTTCGATGGCGAGCGCCCCGCGGATCCCTCCGCGTACGTCCGCGAGCGCTTCGTTGAGTCGGGGATCGTCGACCCCACGGACCTTGCGAACGGGATGCACGCCATTGCACCCGGCTACTTAGCGTGGTCGCTCGACCGGTCACTCGACCGGCTCGATATCGGCGCGATCGACTGCTACTACGTCCATAACCCGGAGACGCAGCTCGCGGTGCGCTCTGCCGAGGCGGTGTACGACGCGTTAGAGGACGCGTTTCGGCTCTTGGAACGGCGGCGCGTCGACGGCGATATCGGTAGGTACGGGGTCGCGACGTGGCACGCCTTCCGCGTCGATGAGAGCGACGATCGATACCTCTCTCTCGCCGAGATACTCTCGCGGGCCGAAGCCGCGGGCGAGGGGATCGGTCCAGACGACGGTCACGGCTTCGAAGCCATCCAGCTTCCGTTCAACGTCGCGATGGCCGACGCGTTCAGCAGGGCGAATCAGCGCCGGGGCGACAGCGACGAGACGGGGGACGCCGACGCGGTCGATGGTGACACTCGCGTCTCGACGCTGGAGTTCGCCCACGCTGCCGGCCTCTCGGTGGTTACGAGCGCGAGCGTCGGCCAAGGGGAACTCGCGGTCGATGGCGCGACTCCCGCCGATGTCGACCAGACGCTCGCGGGGGAGACACCGGCCCAGCGGGCGCTCAACTTCGCGCGGAGCGCGCCGGGGGTCACGTCGTCGTTGGTCGGTGCAAGCGATCTCAACCACGTCCGGGAGAACGTCGCCGCCGGCACGTTCGACCCGCTCGGGGCCGCTGCGTTTGACGCCGTCTTCGAGTGACAGTCGAGCAGAAACGCGTCGATGAAAACAGGTGGGGAACCAGAGCGGTTCGGCCGAAACGCCGGCCAGGAGTCAGCGGAGCTCTTTGTATCTGGTCCCACACTCAGGGCAGAGACGGACCGCAAACACCTCGTCGGGGTCGTTTTTCTTTTTGAGAACTTTATCGCAGTCGGCGCAGTTGAGGCGCTCGTACGTGTCTTTAGACAGGTCACCGTCCCGGAGCCCTTTGCGCGTCGATTTCATGTGTCGGGATTACTCCCGTATGGGTATAAAAACCCCGTACGACACGAGTCGGACGCCAGGGCCTCCTGAAGCCGTCGGCCGTGTGGACGATCAAACGCGGTCACGAGGCGTTCGGAACACCGCCGCAGTTTCGCAACGCTTGTCTCTCAGCCCCCTCAACCTCCCCCGTGTCACGGACCCGGCTGTTCGGCTCGCTGTGTGCCCTCGTCTTCCTCGTCAACTTCGCGCGCGTCGTGTTCGCGCCGCTCGTCGGGGAGTTCATCGGCGAGTTCGCGATTGGCGAGGGGACGGCCGGGCTCATCGTCACGCTCGCGTGGCTCGGCTCGGCCGCGCCGCGGCTCCCCGCCGGCTGGGCGCTCACGCGATTCAGCCGCCAGCGAGTGATCCTCGTCTCTGGCGCGGTGCTGACGGTCGGCGCGCTCGGCGTCGCGCTGGCGCCTGGCGTGGCGACGCTGATGCTCGCCGCCTTCCTCGTCGGCACCTCGTCGGGCGTCTACTTCGTCGCCGCGAACCCGTTCGTCTCAGAGCTGTTCCCGGACCGCGTCGGACGAGTGATGGGGATCCACGGGATGGCGAGCCAGCTGGCCGCTGTCGCCGCCGCACCCGTCGTCACGGTCGCGCTCTGGTACGACTGGCGGCTCGCCTTCTACGGGCTCGCCGCGACCGCGGCCGCGACCACGGTCGTCTTCACCCTGTTGGCTCGACAGACCGACCTTCCCGGAGCCGGTACCGGTGACAGCGACTTCGTGGGCGGCGCGCTCTCGGAGTGGAAGCTCATTCTCGCGGGCGTCGTACTGATCGGGCTCACGAGCTTCGTCTGGCAAGGGTTGTTCAACTTCTACGAGCTGTATATGATCGACAAGGGTCTCGCGCCGGCGACGGCGCGTAACCTGTTGACCGTCATCTTCGCGGCGGGTGTCCCCGCGTTTCTCGTCTCCGGCGACCTCGCCGATCGGCTCCCGCACGTCCCGTACCTCCTCGGGATCGTCTCGACGTTCGTCGCGAGTGTCGTCCTCGTCGTCTACGCCTCTGGAACCGTCGCGGTCGTCGTCGCGAGTCTCGCCGTCGGCTTCACGATTCACATGTTGTATCCCGCCAGTGACACCTACCTGTTGGCGTCGCTGCCGGACGATGCCCGCGCGTCGGCGTACGCAGTGTACTCGGCCGGGATGATGACGACGCAGGCGGCCGGCTCGTGGATCGTCGGCGAGGCGATCGAAGCCGGAGTCAGCTACGACGCAGTCTTCTTAGGGCTTGCCGCCGGACTCGGTGTCCTCGTCCTCGTATACGCGCTCCTCGAACGGCTCGGTCGGGTTCCCGGCGGTGCGGCCGGAGCGGAGCCGGGAACGTGAGCCGCGCTCTCGACCGCAAGCGGTAACTGTGGGACCGACACGAACCGTGGGTATCGCACCTATTTAGGGCGTCCCGCCCCTGTGATACGCTAATGGAGTACGTCCAAGAGCGCGTGACGACGCTGCACGCGTTGACCGACCACCGGCCGGACGCCCCGACCGACCGGGCGGCCGTCGTGGTGCCGATGACGGAACGCGAGTACGGTACGCTCGCTGCCGAGCGCGTCCTCCGCGCGCTCGAATCCGTTGACCCCGCCCGTGTGATCGTCCCCCTCCGCGCACCGCCGGAACGCGTCGGGCCCTTCGCCCGGTGGCTCGACGAATTCAACGTCGACGTGGAGACGTTGTGGTGTGGCGGGCCGCGGCTCACATCGCTGTTAGCGGACCGCGGGCTCAACGGGAGTCGAGGGAAGGGTCGAGACGTGTGGCTCGGGCTGGGGCGGGCGTTAGACGAGGAGTTCGTCGTCGTCCACGACGCCGACACGAAGACCTACTCGCCGGCGTTCGTGAACCGGCTGCTGTTCCCGCTCGCACACGGCAACGCCTTTTCGAAGGGCTACTACGCTCGCGTCGAGGACGGCTCGCTGTACGGCCGCCTGTTTCGACTGTTTTTCCGGCCGCTCGTGAGGGCACTCTCGGACGCCACCACGACTCGCGAAGCGGGGGTACTGGAGTACCTGTCGTCGTTCCGATACGCACTCGCCGGGGAGTTCGCGGCGACCACGGACCTCGTCTCTCAGCTTCGCGTTCAACGCGGTTGGGGATTAGAGGTCGGCACGCTCGGCGAGGCGTTCAAGCACGCCGGGTTCGCAGCCAGCGCACAAGTCGACCTCGGCCGATACGAACACGATCACCGCTCTGTCGATGGCCCGACCGGTCTCGCAGATATGAGTCAAGCCGTCGGGGCGGCGACGCTGCGCGCGGTCGAGAGCGCCGGCGTCGACGTTGCGTACGATGCGCTCGCGGACCGCTACCGGGAGGCGGCCGTCGAACTGGTCCACGCCTACGAGACGGACGCCGCGTTCAACGGACTCGCGTACGACCGAGAAGACGAGCTGTCGCAGGTCGAAACGTACGCCGACGCACTCGCGCCCCCTGGTCCAGACGATCGCCTTCCGGCGTGGCGAGACGCGCCGATCACGCCGGACGAAGTCGGCGAGGCGGCTCGGGCCGACCTCGCGGAAACGATCGCCGATCACGGCGGGCCAAACTCATTCGAGCGTGAAAACGGTCAACGTTCATCGGTGGACCACCGATCCGACGCGGACCCCACTCCGGAGGGAGAGTGATGTCAGATGCGTCCGCGCCGAGCGTGGCCGCACGCGACGACCTCGCCGGCGTCGTCGACCTGTTCGATTGGCTCACGCGCGCGGAGCTCTCACTGGCGCTCTCGGAACTGGCGTTTAAACAGCGCACCGAAATCGATGAGGACGCCATCGCCGCTGCGATCGACGTCGCCGTCGCGGAGTACGCACTCGTGCCGGCGCCACCCGCGGCGCTCACAGCGGAGAAGCTGCCACCTGAGGGGGTCTCGGACCCCGACGACGGGGTTCAAACCGACACCGTGGCCCTCGCAGTCGGTCCCGCCGCGTTCCCGTCGCTGCCGGCGGACGCGGAGGACCTCCCGCACATCCTCGACGTACCTGAACGCGGCGTGGACCGGGCGGTACTCTCCGAAGCCGTCCTCGCGCGATTGGCCGGAGACGCGGTCGCGGCTATCAGCGAAGACAACACCGAGCGACTGGAGCGACTCGCCGACGTGACCTACGACATTGAGACGTGGGCTCCCGTTGACGCCGGCGAGATCCGCGAACGGATCGTCGACGAGCTGGACAGCGAGTAGCTTCCGCATTATATCCGCGAGTAGCTGCTGCGTCTTATACTGTCGTTTCAGCGTCAGCGAGCTCTCGCGCGAGGTACTCAGCGATGGAGCCGTCCGCCTCCTCAACGAACCGGGCGACCTCCTCGCCGTCGGCGGTCTCGACGACGACGGTCGGAATCAGTTCGATCCCGTACGCTTCGACGTGTGGACCCTCTTTCCCCTCCGGTCCCTTCGTCACCGCGAAATCCTCGATCCGGTCGTCGGGAACGCCGGCGGCCGCGAGGGCCGCACCGAACGCGGGAAGCTGCCGCTGACAGTCAATACACCAGTCGCCGCCCCACACTTTGAACCGGTAGTCGCCGGCCGCGAGCGCGTTCAGCACCGCTTCGTCGAACTCATCAGCGTCGGTATCGGCTTTCGGAGCGAGCGTTTCGAGCGTCATACCCGACGTAGAGCGGCGACGCTTGTAAACGGCGCGTCGGTGGCAACCGTGTAGTCCGTCGGGCCGCGGCGCCGTCCGCTAATCCGTGCAGCCGACCGCTAATCCGTGCAGCCGACNGCTAATCCGTGCAGCCGACNGCTAATCCGTGCAGCCGACCGCNAATCCGTGCAGCCGACCGCCGTGTCTTTCCGCGTTCCGCCGAGCATTTGAGTGACGGGCGCGTCACGTCGATCAATGCACGACGACGTTCTGGAGGGGCTCGGCTCGCCGCTGGTGCGGGTGGACTCCCCGCCGGACACGGTGGTCGCGGCGAAAGTCGAGTCGCGGAATCCGGGTGGCTCCGCAAAGGACCGCCCGGCGCGGTACATGGTCGAAGCGGCCGAGGCGGCCGGCGATCTGACGCCCGGCGATAGCATCGTCGAACCCACTTCCGGTAACACCGGAATCGGGCTGGCGATGGTCGGCGCGGTGAAAGGGTACGACGTGACGCTCGTGATGCCCGACGGAAAGTCGGTCGAACGCCGCAGACTCATGCGCGCGTACGGCGCGGCCGTCGAACTCGTCGACGGTGATATCTCCGCTGCCAAAGGGCGGGCCGACGAGCTCGAACGCGACGCGGGAATGGTTCAGCTCCGCCAGTTCGACAACCCCGCGAACCCGCGCGCCCATTACGAGACGACCGGTGTGGAGATTCTCGAGCAGATCGGCGATCGGACCGTCGATGCGCTCGTCGCGGGGGTCGGGACTGGCGGGACGATATCGGGGATCGGTCGGCGGCTCCGCGAGGCGTTTCCCGACGTGCGGATCGACGCGGTCGAACCGAGCACCAACGCGGTGCTCTCGGGCGACGAGCCCGGCGTCGACGATTTCCAAGGAATGGGCCCGGGGTTCATCGCGCCCAACCTCGACACCGACCTCCTCGACGGGGTCCACACGGTCGATATCGAGGAGGCGGAAGCCGAGTGCCGCCGACTCGCGAGCGACGAGGGGATCCTCGTCGGTCAGTCGTCCGGCGCCTCGAACCTCGCCGCGAAGGACGTCGCCGCCGATCTCCGTGATTCGGGCGAGTTCGTGGGCGAGGAACCGCTCGTCATCACCGTTTTTTGGGACAGCGGTGAGCGCTACCTTTCGGCGGGGACCTTCGATGAGTGACCTCATCTCGTCGAATCGGACGACCTCGTTGGATACCCGAACGTTGAGTACGATCCGGCTCACAGATCCGCCGTGAGCACGAACGCCGAATCGACCGCTGATTCCGACTCCGAAGCCGATTCCGGCGCGGGGCCTGGATCCCAGGACCGACAGTTCGACGGGCCGTGGCTCCGCGTTCTCGCGGTGGCTGCCGGCGGCTGGGCGGTCCTCTACGCGCTCGATTGGGCGCTGTTGGAGGCTGGAACTCCGGCGGGCGCGGCCGTCGGATTCGCTCACGCTTATCTCTTCGCCCCGTTGGTCGCGGCCGCGGTCCTCCTCGACGCGCTCTCGCTGGGTGAGCGCGGCATCGCTGACCTCGGACTGTTCAAGTGGCTCTACGCGCTCATCGCGCTCGTCGCCCCGCCGATTGCGGTCGTCTACTACGCTCATCGAGAGTGGTTGCAGCCGGGGGATCCCGACCTGCTCGGGGGGCCGTGATGGGCGGCGAGCGAGAAGCGCCGCCGTCGACCGGATCCGAACCTCACCCAACCGGTAGGGTCGAGTCGCTCTGGATCGCGAAGGAGAGCGGTGCTCGGCCGGAGCGGCGCGACTCCGTCGAGGTTCACACAGACGGTGTCGAAGGCGATCGCTACCAACTCGGCGGGGGGCATTTCCAACTCGACGTCTGTCCCGTCACTCTCGTCGCGTCCGAAGCCGTCGAGGCGGTCCGCGCGGAGACCGGGATCGACGTCTCCGACGGGCGACATCGCCGAAACATCGTCGTCGAAGGATTCGGAGCCGGGATGGACGACCTCTTGGAGGCGACTATCGCGGTCGGGAACACGCTTCTTCGACCGACTCGCCGCCGCCCACCCTGCGCGCACCTGGAGGAGCTGGCGGATGCGGACGGGCTCGCCTCAGCGCTCAAACACCGAGGCGGGCTCTGTTGTGACGTGATCGAGCCCGGACGGGTCGCCGTCGGCGATTCGGTTTCAATTCGGAACGCGGATCCGCGGACAGCCGGAGCAGAGATCGCCGACCGGCTGCGGGAGCGATCGAACACCGAACCGACTAACGGAGCCGGTGATAGAGCGTCTGGCCGCGACCAACCACACGGGAGATGAGAGAGGTGCAGCCGCAATGACCGGCAGGGGGTGCTGCCGATGAGCTGGGAGTACCGTCACACGGTCCTCTCGCTGTGTATGCTCGCGTTCTTCGTGACGTACTTCGCACGGCTGGCGATCAGCCCCGTGGTTCCGTTTATCATCGCCGACTTCGATGTCTCGAACACGGCGGTCGGCGTCGCGCTCTCGGGGATGTGGCTCGCGTACGGCGTCTCGCAGTTCCCGAGCGGTATCCTCGCCGATCGCTACGGTGAGCGTCGGGTCATACTCGTCGCTATCGGTGGGACGACGGCGATGAGCGTCCTCCTCGCATTCGCTCCGGTTTTTCCGGTGTTTGTGCTCGTGGCAGTGTTCCTCGGGCTCGTCGCGGGGCTCCACTACGCCGTCGCGACGACGCTCCTCACGCGGACGTTCGATGAGCTTGGGACGGCGATCGGGCTCCACTCCGTCGGCGGCCCCCTCGCGGGACTGATCGCACCGATCGCCGCGGCGTGGGTCGGCGTTCGCTACGGTTGGCGCCCTGCAGTCGCACTCGCCGCAGTCGTCGGTATCCCGGTTTTCGTGCTGTTTGCCTGGCGAGTTCGTCCGACCGAGCCGCGGCGACCCGATCAGCCGATGCGAGATCGGCTACAGATCGGTCCGCTCATCGGGCTTCTCTCACGCCCCTCGATTCTCTTACCGCTGTTCATCGCGATGATCGGCACCTACGTCGTACAAGGCTTCATGTCGTTTCTTCCGACGTTCCTCGTCGACTTCCGGGGATACTCGCCGTCTTTTGCTGGCCTGGTTTTTTCGGTGTTCTTCGTCGTCCGGGCGGCTGTGCAGGTCGGAATCGGTCGGCTCTCAGATCGGATCGGTCGAGACACGGCCATCGGAATCGCAATGCTTGCGGGCGCGCTCGGTGGGGCCGGCTTCGTCGTTCTTCCCGGCGGCGTCGGCCTCGGTCTTGCCGTCGTGCTGGCCGGCTTCGGATCGAGCTTCTTTTCGGCCATCGATCCGCGGTTCATGGACGCGTTGAGCGAGGCAGAACGAGGTGCGGGGTTCGGGCTCGTCAGGACCGTCTACACCGTCATCGGCTCTGCGGGGTCCGTCGGGGTCGGTCTCGCCGCGGACCTGTTTGGCTGGGGAGTCTCGTTTTCGATTCTCGCGTTCCTGTTCGCCGTCTCGTTTGTAATTCTGCTCGCCAACGCGCTCTTACAGACGGGCTACTGATCCGCGAGTTCGCTCCGCTCTCTCAGTCGTCCATCCGGAAGGCGAATCCACTCAGCGCAACCGACAGTTCACTACCCAGCGTCGGAACCGGCGGGTTCCTTTTCGACGCGCTCGCAGGCCCGAAACCGTCCCCAAACAGATCGGCGGTCAGCGACGAACCGGTAGCCACGTTCTCGAATCCGCTCCCAGAACGGGAGCAGACGCGCTATCCGAACGGCGCTTTGACCACCGGTCCCGCAGCGTCCAACGCACTGTTCGAGAGCGCTGCCACAGGAGTAGACGGCGTCGTCGGTTAACAGGTGCATACAGTCATCGTACTCGTCGGGGAGACGGGCCTCTTGATCCGGTGTGAGTTCGCTGAACCCGACGGGATCGAACTCACCAAAGCGCAACAGCCACCGGATCATATACATACAGAACCCGCAGTCGTCGTCGTACACAAGCCGTGGCGTGTTCATACTCGTCGTTTGAAGCGCTCGCTCTTTTGTGTTCTCCCCGAGGAACCGCCTCGGGATCAAGTGGTTCGAGACGCGGAGCGTCTCGTCATCACGGAATCTCCGATCTCCGCACGACTACGAGACACTCGGCCCGCCCGCCTGTTGATGAGCTTCACACCCGATCGGCTCCGTTGAAGTCCTCTGTTTCAGTCACAACCGCCCTGAAACAGCCGGTCCGTGAACGGCGCGTATCGATCGATGACGGGAGTAGATATCGCAAGCTGCTGGCGGCAACACAGTATTTAATCCGATCGTGAACCACGACAATGATCATTTGTAAACGACGACGCGGTGGCGTGCGCCTGCGAGCGGCCGCCCTCGGCGGCCGCGAGCCAGCACGCGCGAGGTCGCCGTGAGCGCCCACAGGGCGCGAACGGCTGCCAGAGGGACCACCGGTCCCTCACTGGAGTCGCTGGTGCCTTATCAGGCGCCAGCGACGAGGCTGGGGAGGTGTGAGGCTGCGGTCTATGATCGGGGGGACTTTCGAGGTCTTCACCCGACCGTTGATTATTTATTACCCGCCGCTAGCAACACCTCTCAACCGCTTATCAACAACCGCTCCAGCAGAACGATATTCCGACTCCCGAAATCGTTCACGAAACCATCTGTACCGACTGATTTGGTTCGATAAGTGGTGTGTTGCAGAAGCGCACCCGGCACATCACTGGAGACACTCATCATCGCTTGCGTATTTCAACGGGGTCGGCGAGTCGTTCGCAGCGCTTGATCCGTCTGTACGCCTATGTGTCTGCGGAATCAAACCCCGACACCGAATGGTTGACTCGACTGCGACCGATCCGGAGACTGCTGATAAGACGGTGACCTCGCGGCCGACAGATGCCACGACTAGAGGCGACGGTGAGGGATACCGAGAGCATTTGGTTCCGTTGACCGTCATCGACGAGGACGGGAACAGAACCGAGCTCTCGGTCGAATCGGGGCGAAACCTCCGGCGTGTCCTGTTGGAAGCCGATCTGTCGCCGTACGCCGCAGCGACGAAGCGACTCAACTGCGGCGGAAGAGGGCTCTGTGCGACGTGTGGCGTCCGGATCCGTGAGAATCCGCCGCCGACGCACTGGCACGACCGGCTCGCGAAGCGGTTCGGCTACCCTCGGCTCTCCTGTCAGGTGACCGTTGACGCGCCCATGGTCGTCGAACTCGTCGATAAGCGGGTGTGGGGGTCGCGAGAGAGGAATGTATAAAACACAGCTACCAGCGGCGACGGCTCCGAGCGCTACAACACGTCGCCGATCCGCACCGGCTCGCCGTCGAGGTCCGGCTCTCCGGCGACGATCTGCAGCACTTCGTGGTCGGTGACGTCGCGGAACCCCTTACCGGTCGCCTCCTCGATCAGGTCTTTCTTCAGCTCGAACTCGGTTCCCTCGTAAACGACTTCGACGCCGTCTCTGGTGAAGGTCAGATCCGTACTCATACCGAGCCGTAGTCACTGATCAGATAAAAAGAGCGTGACACGGCGGTGATCGGTTGAGACGCGCCGGTCGCCCGGACTCGACCGCCTACTCGTCCTCTTCGTCGGTGTCTTTCATCTCGGAGAGGCGCCCGACGAGGTCGTCGGTGGACGCACCGCCTTCGATGGTGACCTCGCCGTCGTGGTCGTTCTCGTGAACGTTCACGGCGGCGTCGTCGTCGGTGTCAACGTCTTGGTCCTTCTGCTCGCTTTCATCATACGATCCGAATCCCATACCCGATGGTTCGAGGCGGGCCTGAAAAGCGTAGTGACCCCGACGCGCCGAGCGTGTGATATCCACGCACGCAGTTGAACCCGTCGTGGCGCTCACTCACGGCAGCCATTGCCTCGACCGTCCGACGAGCGTCCGACGACCCCACACGGTTTATACGGGCGGAGGGAGTTTCCCCGGTGTGTCGCTGCGAGGAGACGGTCCCATAGAGGAGCTCGCGGTCCCGTCCGGGACGACCGTCGAAGAGCACGATCTCGTCACCGACGGCGACGTGCTCATCGGTGGCCAGTCGACGGTGGAGTTCGGACTCCGCGGTCGCAACGTCGCCATCGGAGAGCGCGTAAGCGTCGAAAACGACATCGAAGCCGAGGGGGACTGCCGGCTCGACACGTGGTGTACCATCGACGGCAACGTCCTTGTCGGTGAGGACGCGTACCTCGGAGAGCGCGTGACCGTCACCGGCCGACTGATGGTCTCCGGCGACCTCGATATCGGCGACGACGTCTCGATCGAAGAGGGGTTCGAGGCGAACGGCTGGATCGTGATCCGGAACCCCGTTCCCACGCTCGTCTTCTACTTCATCGTCCTCTCGCAGCTCCTGCGCGTCGGCGAGACCGACGCCGCAGACGAGCTCGCGGAGGCGCTCGCCGACGGCGACGACGTGCGCGAACCCCTCCTGGTCCCGCGCAGCGCGGAGATATCCGACGACGCGTGGCGCGTCTCTACCCCCGCGACCATCGGCGACGACTGCCGGCTGCACGGGAACATCCGCGCGGAATCGATCCGCGTCGGCGAGCGCAACGAAGTCTTCGGCTCCCTTCGTGCTCGCGAGGGTATCACCGTCGGGGCAGAGACGGTAATCCACGGCGACGTCACAACTCGCGGCGGAACGGTCACGGTCAACTCTGGTGCGCGGGTGCTCGGTGACGTCTCCGCCGGTGACCTGATCGTCCACGACGGCGCGGAGATCGACGGGACGCTCCGTGCCCGCGGCGAGATGAAACTGGTTCAGGAGACAGCAGACGAGTCGGACAAGTCAGCCGAGCCGGACGAACCGGACGAGCCAGAAGAGCCGGAGGAATCGGCTGAATCGAAAGAGTCAGAAGAACCGGAGGAATCGGCTGGCGATTCGACCGAAGTGAGAAGCAAGGAAGCCCGTGACGACGCTGACGATGCTGAAGAGCCGGACGCTGACGACACCGAAGAGGCGGACGCTGACGACGCCGAAGAGCCGGACGCTGATGACGCCGAAGAGCCGGACGCTGATGACGCCGAAGAGCCGGACGCTGATGACGCCGAAGAGCCGGAG
>SL_4KL_010_BRINEDRAFT_10001750_pt1 | contig 12110 bp, 7 predicted proteins | sample SodLak_010_BRINE_2_FD_10664 | JGI IMG/M metagenome (IMG submission 10664) | reverse complement strand
TGAGTCTGTTGAAGAAATTATGGCTGAAATTGCTGATATTTCACCAATTTATGGCGGTATCTATTATGACCGGCTGGGTGAATCTGGACTGCAGTGGCCCTGTACTGACCGGAACCATCCAGGAACCAAGTTTCTCCATCAGGGAGAGTTTGCCCGGGGTAAAGGACGTTTTTACCCGGTTCATTTTGCTCCTTCGGTCGAGCTGCAGGATGAGGAATACCCTTATATCATGATGACAGGGAGGATGCTTTATCACTATCATACCGGAACCATGACCCGTAATTCTCCTTCGATAGATGAATTTGAACCGGATGCCTATGTGGAAATCAATTGGGAAGATGCTGAAAAGCTTGATATCGAAAATGGAGACCGGGTGTCTGTCTCCTCCCGGCGGGGTGAGGTCGAAACCTATGCCCGGGTGGGAGAAAGGGTTGCTCCCGGCAATCTTTTCATGCCCTTCCACTATGCAGAAAGCCCGGCCAACCGCCTGACGCATGATACCCTGGATCCCGAAGCTAAAATACCTGAACTTAAAGTTACTGCGGTAAATTTAAAGAAGGTATAGATGGAAAAACCGGTGATAATTACGCCCCGGGTTGATTTTTCACCCGGGGTCTTTTATAATTTAATATAATAAAACCTAAGATAAAGTTAATCATTTCTTTTATCAAATTTTAACTGGACTGAGGAAATATCAGGCTAATTAATCAGGTTAAATAAGGAGGAGATTTTTGTGGTAGACAAAAAAAGCATTCTAGACTTTCAGAGAATGAAAAAAGAAGGAGAGAAGGTGGCCTGGATTACAGCCTATGATTTTCCCACTGCTTCCTTTGCCGAGCAGGCCGGGATTGACATGATCCTGGTGGGTGATTCCCTGGGAATGGTGGTTAAAGGCTATAAAGGCACCATCCCGGTAACAATGGAGGACTGTATATCTCACTGTCAGGATGTGAGAAGAGGTGCTCCCAAAACCTACTGTATAGGTGATATGCCCTTTATGTCCTATCAAACTTCCTGTCAGGATGCCGTGGCCAATGCCGGCAGATTTTTAAAGGAGGCCGATATGGATGCCATCAAGCTGGAAGGCGGACGCCGGGTCTGTGAGCAGATCAGAGCTATTACCGATGCCGGGATCGTGGTATTTGGACATATAGGACTGACTCCTCAAAGTTCCGGACAGATGGGAGGTTTTAAAGCTCAGGGCCTTCATGTAGAGAGCGCTAGAGAACTTATCAAGGATGCCATTGCAGTTGAGGAGGCCGGCTGCGAAGCTCTCTTGGTTGAGGCTGTTCCTCCCGAGGTGACTGAATTTATTACCAAAAAGCTGGAAATTCCCGTTTATTCTATTGGGGCAGGCCTGCCCTGTGACGGTCAGCTATTGATCTGTGGAGACATGCTGGGCATGTTTGAGGCTTTTACTCCCAAGTTTGTCAAGAAATATGTCAATCTAGCCGAGGAGATTACCGGGGCCTTTGAAGAATATGTCAGCGATGTCAGACAGGAAAAATTTCCAGAAGATCAGCATGTTTATCATATTCAGGACAGCCAGGAGGAATTTGCCCAGCTGTTCCAGGAGTTTGAATGAGAGAAAAGCTCAAATGATAGAAGAGAAACATAAAAAAATTAAGATATTTCAGGAAAACAGCGCCTGGATGGGAAGCTCAGCTTTTCTTTATGTAATTAAATAAAATTACTGGGAATTTTACCCCAAAGCACTTGACAAATAAATCACGAGGATATATTATATAAATAGTGAAAAAAATAATTAAAGGGGGTTTTATTGTAAAAATGAAAAAAGCATTAGTACTAACACTAGCACTGGCAGTAATTTTTGGACTGGGTTTTAACCTGATAGCAGGTGGCCACTGGGAAGATGGGGAATATACCGGCTATTCAGAGGCGGGCCCAAGAGGTTATGTCCAGGCTAATGTAACCATTGAAGATCATGCCATTGTGGCAGTAGAATTAATTGAATACACCCAGATAGACCGGGCCAAGGATGAGGATTATGGCTGGGATGAGTTCCACGAAGCCATGGAAGTTCTTCCTGAAAGATTTGTGGAAGCCAATGACTATGATGTTGATATAGTTACCGGTGCTACCGGCACTTCCGAAAAAGCCATGGAAGCAGTCCAGATGGCCCTGCAAAAAGCTGAAGGAGTGGAAACCTTTGATGGTACATTCATGGGTTCTTCCGAACCTTCTGAAAGAAATGCCTGGGGCGTTGCCTGGGTAACCATTGAAGAGGGAGAAATTGTTGAAGTCAGATTGGAAGAATCTGCCGACGGTGAATTTAAAGATGAGGATTATGGCTGGGACGAATTTCATGAAGCTCAGGAAGCCATGCCTGAACGGTTTGTAGAAGCCAATGATTATGAAGTTGACATTTATACTGGAGCAACCGGCAGTTCTGAACTCTGGATGGAAGCTGTCAGAGATGCCATGACAAAAGCCGGTCTGGTTGAAGTTGAAGTTGAAAATAATAACTATTAATTCCAGGTAAATTTTCAGTTAGAATTAGAAAGAAATAAATAACAGAGATATTTTCCCTCTTCCCGTAATTCCAGGGGAGAGGGTTTTTTTATGTTGAAAACCAAACAGGAAGAATTATTGGTGGCGCTTATATTAATTAAGTATCATTTAACATTTATATACGATTATATACTATAATAGAAAATAATATATTTTTGCAAAAAAATATCAGTCAGGAGCAGGATATTCAGGATAAATATATAATTAATTAAACAGAAAAATTTATTTATTCAAAGGGGAGGTTTTAAAATGGCAAAAGTAGCAAGAGAAATGGTGGAAAAAGCTGGTGTTGATGTTGACGTACTGCTGGATCTGCTAATTAAAAATGCTTCGGCAGAACTTACCACCTTTTATTATTACACCTCACTGAGAGTTAACCTGATTGGTATGGAAGGCGAGGGCATTAAGGAGATTGCGGAGGCAGCGAGAATAGAGGATAGGAATCACTTTGAAGCCCTGATACCCCGAATTTATGAACTGGGCGGCAAGATTCCCAATGACCTCAAGGAATTTCACGATATCTCAGCCTGTCCCCCGGCTAAACTGCCGGAATCAACCAATGATGCCCGGGAGATTTTGAAGGTGCTGGTGGAAGCAGAACGTTGTGCAGTCAGAGGTTATACTGAGATATGTAATCTGACCGCCGGCAAGGATCACCGCACTTATGACCTGGCTCTTTCTATTCTCCACGAAGAAGTCGAGCATGAATCCTGGTTCTCTGAATTTCTGGGAGAAGGGCCTTCGGGACACTTTATGCGCCGCGGTGAGACCTCACCTCATGTCCGCAAGTTCCTCCATGAATCCAATTAAAGCCGTAGTTTTTAAAGGGAAAGGTGTTCTCTAAAAAGAATTATAGATGAATAAAAGAAGAGCGGCTTTCAAAGGCCGCTCTTATTCTATCAAAAATATATCTTTATCTAAAGATGCAAGCAGGTGAGAAGTTATTCTTAAGATTTTTTAAAGTTTACCTGAGAAGAAAATAATAGATTTAGTCCACTATGAGATCTGAGATAATTTCTTCAGTTTCAGCACTGGCCACCTGCATGGTTTCGTTGATCTGGCCTCCAAAAGCTCTGGCTACCAGACTGGAATTCATTCTGGCAATATAAGTATTGCCGTTACTCTTTTCGTAGATAGCTATTCTACAGGGCATCATGGGACTTACAATTCTTTCATCATCAAGTTCCAGTATTTCAGCTGAATATTCTGCCGAACAGAGATCAAAAACCTTTACCGGGTTCACCTCAAAACCATGGCCAGCCTTGACTTCCTGCATATCGGTTTCATTCAAAACACCCCAGCCGCCCTCTTCTACTGCCAGATAAAATTCTTCCACTGTTTCTTCAAAACCATATCTGCTTTCGTCTTCTAACATCATTAAATCATCAGCGATCATAAACATTGCTCCACCAGCTATTAAAGCACCGATTAGACCTGCTGCAATAATTTTTGCCATTGTTATTACCTCCTGATATTTTTTTCAGACCAAACTTTAAACAGCTAATTAACTTCTATTACTATTATAATTAATGGCATCTATCAGGTCAGTGACTATGTCACGTTACAGGCAGGTAAAACCCTATTATCTTTGCAGAAATTTGCAGAAATTTATCCGAACTGCCTTGACATTTTTCAATGCCTGTTTTATCATTAAATGAGGAATAAGCTGAACTTGTTATTTACAGTTGCTATTTTTAACAGGCAATAAAATAATCGAGAAAACTGGGAAGGGAAGAGTAATCTGGAATTCAGGCTTTTATCTTTCAGAGAGGAGGTTCTCAGGCTGCAAGACCTCCAGCCTGTTCCCTGATGAAGATCATCCTGGAGTTGAAATTTTGAAGGCAGCTGCTGGCTTTGCTGCTGGTAAGAATTTTCGTAAAACCGGCGTTAACGGAAGAAGAGAGATGGATAGCTGTAAGTCTGCTGCAGTATTCCTGTTTTATTTCAGCTGACTACAAAATGACCGGCTATCTATAATACGGGTGGTACCGCGGTGCAAATCGTCCCTGAGCTTTGCTGGCTCAGGTTTTTTTATTTCAAAAAATTATTTTATATTTTCCGAAGGGAGAGATGGTAATGGCTGTATTTGAAGAGCTGCCGGAGAAGAAACCGGCAGAAATGGAAACTGAACTGGCCGAAAAATGGGAGGAAATGGATCTGCTGCAGAAAACGATTGATAACCGCAGTGATTCCGAACCTTTTGTTTTTTACGAAGGGCCGCCAACTGCTAACGGTCGGCCGGGAATTCATCATGTTATCAGCCGGCTGCTTAAAGATACCGTCTGCCGCTATCAGACCATGCAGGGTCATATGGTTAGAAGAAAAGCCGGCTGGGATACTCATGGTCTGCCGGTAGAGATTGAGGTAGAGAAGGAACTTGATTTAAACAGCAAACAGGAGATCGAGGAGTACGGGATTGACAGATTTAATCAAAGGTGCCGGGAGTCGGTCTTTGAGTATGAAGAACTCTGGCGGGAAATGACCACCCGGATGGGATATATGATCGATATGGATAACCCTTATATAACTCTGGATAATGATTATATCGAGTCTATCTGGTGGATTCTGGATAAATTTTATCAGGAAGATTTCATCTATCAGGGCCACAAAATTTTGCCCTACTGCCCCCGCTGTGGAACCGGCCTGGCTTCTCATGAAGTGGCCCAGGGCTATGAGGAGATAACCAGCAACTCGGTATATGTTAGGGTCAAAAGAAAGGATAAGGACGAGTATTTTCTAATCTGGACTACTACCCCCTGGACCCTGGCTGCCAATGTAACCCTGACCGTCCATCCGGAAAAGACCTATGCTAAAATCAGCTTTCGGGATGAGCTTTACTATCTTGAAGAAAATTTGATAGAGGATGTTTTCGGTGATTTTGCTGAGGATTATCAGGTGGTTGAGCGGGTTAAAGGAGAAGATCTGGAAGGCATAAAATATGAACAGATTATGCCCTTTGTTAAGACTTCCCAGGAAGCCTTCTATGTTACCCTGGGTGATTATGTTACTGCTGAAGAGGGCACCGGCATTGTCCACAGCGCCCCGGCCTTTGGTGAGGATGATTACCGGACTGGGCAAAAATATGGGCTTCCGGTGCTGCAGCCGGTGGATGAGGATGGTCGCTACACCACCACTCCCTGGGAAGGGCAGTTTGTCATGGATGCCAATGAGGATATTGTGGAGTGGCTGATAGAAAACAATAAACTGGTACGCAGCCAGAAAGTAACCCACAATTATCCCCACTGCTGGCGCTGTAACACCCCGCTCCTTTATTATGCCCGGGGCAGCTGGTATATAGAGATGACGAGAATTAAAGACAGGCTGATGGAGAATAATGACGAAGTGGACTGGTATCCTGATTTTGTGGGCGAGAAACGGTTTGGCAACTGGCTGGAAAACTTAAAAGACTGGGCTATCTCCCGCAACCGTTACTGGGGAACTCCGCTTAATATCTGGAGCTGTGATTGCGGAGCCACATCCTCAGTGGGATCCCGCCAGGAGCTGAGAGAAAGAGCCCTGGAAGAAGTTCCGGAAGATATCGAACTTCATCGCCCCTTTGTTGACGAAATCCACCTGCCCTGTCCGGAATGTAATGGTGAAATGAGCCGGACTGAAGAGGTGATAGACTGCTGGTTCGACAGCGGCTCTATGCCCTTTGCCCAGTATCATTATCCTTTCGAAAATGAGGAGCTTTTTGAGGAACAGTTCCCGGCTGACTTTATCTGTGAGGGAATTGATCAAACCCGGGGCTGGTTCTATTCGCTGCTGGCAATCTCCTCCTTTGTCAAAGGCCGGGCACCCTATAAACGGGTTCTGGTAAATGATCTGATACTTGATGCTGAGGGGAAAAAGATGTCTAAATCCCGGGGCAATACTGTGGACCCCTTTGAGCTTTTTGATGAATATGGGGCTGATGTGCTGCGCTGGTATCTGCTACATGTCTCTCCACCCTGGACTCCGACTAAATTTGATATTGAAGGGCTGTCTGAGGTGGACAGTAAATTTTACCGGACGCTGAAAAATGTCTATCATTTTTTCCAGCTCTATGCCAATACCGATGATATTGACCCCAGAGATTATGCAGTACCACTGGGGGAAAGAAGCAGGATTGACCGCTGGATAATTTCCCGCTATCATAATCTTATTAAGGCAGTTAAGAAAGAAATGGAGAATTATGATTTAACCAGTGCGGTGCGGGAAATTCAGAATTTTGTCGATGAAGATTTTTCCAACTGGTATATCCGCCGCTCCCGCCGGCGCTTCTGGGCCGGAGATCTGGATCAGGATAAGAAGGCTGTTTATCTAACCACCTTTGAAATTCTTAAAGGTCTCTCCCGGCTGATTGCCCCCTTTGTTCCCTTTATTGCAGAAACTTTATATGAGCAGCTTGATTCTGGAGAATCGGTTCATCTTGAGGATTATCCTGCATCTCAGGAAGATTTAATTGATGAAAAACTGGAAGAGAAGATGGGTCTGGTGCGAGAACTGGTAACCCTGGGCCGGGCAGCCCGGGAGAAGGAGGAAATCAAGGTCCGCCAGCCAATTCCCCGAGTTTTAGTTGACGGCCGCAATCAGGAACTGGTCAGTGAGCTGGTTCCTCTGATTAAAGAAGAATTAAATGTTAAGCAGGTTGAATTCACCGATGAACTTTCCGATTATATGGATTATGATATAAAGCCTAATTTTCAGCTGGTAGGTCCCAGACTCAGGGATAAAGTCAAGATTTTTGCTGGAAAATTGGCCGAAATGGATGCCGGAGAAACAGCTGCCCGGCTGGAGTCTGGAGAAACCCTGACCGTAGATCTCGAGGGAGAAGAGTTTTCCTTTACTGAAGAGGATGTAATTATCAATATTCAGAACCTGGAAGGATATGCAGTCGGCATGGAAAACAATCTCTTCATTATTCTTGATACTCAGCTCACCCCGGAGCTCAGGAATGAGGGCCTGGCCCGGGAGTTTGTTTCCAAAGTGCAGCAGCTTCGCAAGGCCAGGGATTTTAATGTCATGGACCGGATAGAAATCAGCTATCAGAGCGATGATGAGGTGGCCGAGGCTGTGGCTGAATTTGCAGATTACATTAAAAAAGAAACTCTGGCTGATGAAATAGAAAGAGTTGCGGATCTGAAAACCGGCGAAGAATATGAATTAAACGGTCATCGGGCTGAGATAGCCGTAGAAAGAACCGGTGAGCAGGAAAAGTAATTTGTATATAGCAATACTGTTGGGTTTAGTTAAAGTATTGATTGAAATCGGCTATTTATTTCTGTAAAAAATGTTATTTCTTGGAGAATAAGATATTTTCAGGAGGTCTTGGCAGGAGACCTCCTGAAATTTTACTTTATTTTACAGGATTTATGTGCTATAATATTTGGATACAAGCATTATAATGGACAAAATTAAAATAATTAATGCTTGACAGCTTATAAAATTTTTTTGCTGGATTTTGCCCTGTTGATTAAAAAAATTATACAAGGGGGAATTACCATGCAATTGCAACAGGTTTCCGACTTTTTAATTTTTTATGGAATGAGGGTCCTGCTGGGCATAGTTATTCTGCTGGCAGGCTGGTTGATAGTAAAATCGGTTGTTAAGCTGGCAAACAAGACAATGGAAAACAAATTTGATCCCATTCTGACGAAATTTGCTGTTAAAGTTATTAATGTACTGCTTATAATCCTGGTAGTACTGACAGCTGTTTCTACTGTAGGGATTGAAGTAACTTCCTTTGTAGCTATTCTGGGTGCAATCAGTTTTGCTGTGGGTTTTGCTCTTCAGGGTGCGCTGTCAAATTTTGCTGGAGGTGTGCTGCTGCTGATTTTTCAGCCCTTTCATGCGGGAGATTTTGTTGATGTTGCCGGGACAAAAGGTGTAGTTCAGGAAGTTCAAATTCTATACACAGTCATGAATACTCCTGATAATAAAAGAGTATATATTCCCAACGGGACCCTGGCGAACCAGTCGATTACCAATTTTTCTACCAATTCCACCCGCAGGGTAGATCTGCAGTTTGGGATTGGTTATGATGATGATTTTGAAGAGGCTAAATCTATAATTAGAGAAATTGTGGAGAATCATGAAGGTATAGAAAAGGAACCGGAACCGGTTATTAGAGTAGGAGAGCATGCCGATAGCTCGATAGAAATTTTTACCCGGGTCTGGATTGATTCCAGCAAGGGCGGCAACTACTGGAAAACGCATTTTGATCTGCATGAAGAGGTTAAAAGGCGTTTTGATGAAGCTGGTATTGGCATTCCCTATCCTCAGATGGATGTTCATTTTGATCCAGCAGTTGAGGATGGTTTTGCCAGCCGCCGGGAACAGCTCAATTTAAACCGCAAACTGGCAAAGGAGAAGCTGGAGCAGCAGAGTCAGTCCGGGGAAGATGAGATTATCTAACAGACTGCCAGCAATATGATCTTAATCTACCTGCCCTGTACTTATAAGAGATTTACAGTATATGTTTCATCTAAAATTTTATAATCTAATTTTATAATCTATTGTTAAACTAAATTAAAGCATCAAAAATATTGAACAAAATGGTAATCAGATCTATGATAAAAATGTTAAATAGAAATATTTTATTCAAAACAAAAAAACCCGACTCTAAAAGGCCGGGTTTGACTTCAAAATGGTGTGGGTAAGTGGATTCGAACCACTGGCCTCCACGATGTCAACGTGGCACTCTGACCGACTGAGCTATACCCACCTGCATTATTACTCTGCCCAATAATTATATCAGGAAATCAGGATAAAATCAAGATTTATAACTAAAATATACTGTCTGCCAGACTGTTTTTATCAACCACAAAAGCCCCAGACTGCCGGTCAAAATTAATTGAAAAGGTGATTTTTTTGAATAAGGTTAAAGAAACAGGCAAAAGCGATTTGAACCTGTCCTATTTGCTGCTGCTTTCAACCGCCTATCTTTCAAGCTCAATTAACATGCAGGGTATTCAGGCTTTAATGCCCTTTATTCAGAATGACTTTAATATCAGCCGTTCTCAGGCCGGATTATATTCCAGTGCCTTTTTTATCACCGCCACGGCCGTGGCCATCTTCAGCGGCAGTTTTGTCGATAAAATTGGAGCCAAGAGAGGCATGTTGATTGGGGTTTTCAGTGTGGGAGGATTCATGTTTTTTCATGGCTTTGCCTCGGTTTATCCTGTTTTGCTTCTGCTTGCTCTGGTAGCAGGTCTGGGCTTTAGTATAATAACCCCCTCAGTGAATAAGGCAGTTATTGAGAGCAGTAGTTCTGATAATAAAGCTTTATCAATGGGTATCATGCAGTCCGGGGGCGGGATAGGCAGCTTTGCGGGGGCCAGCCTTCTTCCTCTGCTGGCGGCAGCCTGGAGCTGGCGGCTGGCGATAATGCTGTCGGGATTGTTTGCTGTAGCTGTGGGAGTTTTTATAAAATTTAAGCTTCCGGATAAAAGNACTGCCAGCCAGGATATTTTTANCNGGGATGATAAATTTTCAGTTAAACTGAAGCNGCTGCTGGGNAACCGCAGTCTGATGCTGGTCTGTCTGCTGGGNATTGTTTTTGGNNNCTCAATAGGTTCAATCCCCGCNCATTATACCCTNTACTTAACNCTGGATCTGGATTTTTCTCCNCNNCTGGCCGGTCTGATGCTGGGTTTTTTACAGATCGGGGGAATTTTTGGCCGTCCCTTCTGGGGCTGGCTCAGTGATTCNTTTCANCAGGCAAATAGAAGAAAAACTTTTCTCTGGNTGANTTTAATCATTACTGTTACCGGGCTGATTTATAGTTTCCTGGTCTGGCGGTTGGCTGACATGAGATGGCTGATTCTCCTAATGTCCTTTGTGCTGGGTACTGTGGCTATGGGCTGGATGGGACTTTTTTTTACAGTTGTAGGGGAACGTTCTAAACCGGGCATGACAGGTATAGCCACCGGGCTTTCCCTGATTTTCATACGAATTGGTGTTATGGTAAGCCCGCCAATATTCGGCCTGATTGCTGATATCTTTGATCATTATAACTGGAGCTGGCTGGCTATAGCTCTTTTTACATTTCTAGCAGGAAGCCTGTTCTACTGGCTGGAAGGGAAAAACAGGCAGCTGGAGCAGGTTGAAAAACCATAGTTCATTTTTAAATCCGGCAAGTTTTTGATATAATGTAAATACTAAAGGCATTATATAAAAACCATAACATGCTGCATAGAGCGGATTCTAAAAAAAGAAGCCGGATTTCCTCCTTGATGAATACTTTGATAAACTGAAATGTTTAAATATCTTTAGCTGCCCGGGATTGCTCATTAAGCTTATTTTTCGAGATATTTAAATGTAGTTGTCTTAAATCTCCTCTGCATTTTAAACACCATAAATGTATTTATTATTCACTTCCTATCAAGATCGTTAACCCTGCTTGAAAAAAGCAATTTCAAAATTTGAGATATGGAAATGATGAAAAATTACAAAAAAATGGTCTTTTTTGCCTTATATTTACCTCTCTTATGTGTTATATTAATTAGCAGGTAAGAAAAGAATTTGACCGGTGAGCTAATATTCAGCTAATAATTCCACTAAAACTTACTGTGAAAGGGGATATTACCGTTTATGCAGGGTTTGAATGGTCAGCTTGCGATACTGTCCCGCGAGGAGATTGAATGGATCCACCAGACAAGCCTGGAAATTTTACAGGAAATTGGCGTTAAGATGGAAAATAATTCACTGTTAAAAATGCTGGCAGATACAGGAGCTGAAGTAGATTCCGAGCAGCAGATTGTTAGAATTCCTCCGGCTATGGTAGAGGAAGCTCTGGAGAATGCCCCCTCTAAGGTTGTTCTTTACGGCCGGGATGGCAAGCCTGATTTACATTTAGAAGGGCAGAAGGTTTATACCGGTACGGGAGGAACGGCTGTCAATATATTTGACCTGGAAGATGGAGAGCGCAGACCTAGCCAGGCCAGGGATGTAGGTTTAACAGCCAGACTGGTGGATAATCTGGAGCATATTGATTTTTTCGTGGTTCCGGTTTATCCCGATGACCGCCGGAAAAATAAGGCTGACGAAGCCCGGTTTTTAAATTCCCTCTGTTATACCGGCAAACATGTGATGGGCGGAGTATATTCAGCTGAGGGCATTGAAAGGGTAATTGATTTTGCTGTGGAAGCTGCCGGTTCAGAAAAGAAATTAAGGGAACGGCCGATAATATCAATGATAACATCAATTATCAGTCCTCTGAAAATGGAGCGGGATTACACAGAATTTATGGAATATATCATATCCAGGGGAATTCCCATTGTAGCTCCTCCGGCGCCGATTGCCGGAGCTACCTCTCCGCTGACCATGGCCGGCAGTCTGGCCCAGCTGAATGCCGAGACTCTCTTCGGGATAGTGCTGGCCCAGGTGCTGGAGTCAGGAGCCAGGGTTCTTTACGGTATAGTTCCCACCACCATGGACATGAGGACTTCAAGCTTTCGCTTTGGCTCCATTGAATCCGGGCTGATGAATGCTGCCGGAGCCCAGCTGGCACAGTACTATGAATTACCCGTATACAATACTGCGGGAGTCAGTGACTCCCGTTCTCCCGATATTCAGGCCGGTTATGAAAAGATGGC
>SL_4KL_010_BRINEDRAFT_10001748_pt1 | contig 12117 bp, 21 predicted proteins | sample SodLak_010_BRINE_2_FD_10664 | JGI IMG/M metagenome (IMG submission 10664) | reverse complement strand
GTCATCAGAAGACTCATCGTCGGATGTGCGCGTGCCATACATCCTTTCTGCCCGCTCCCTCCCCCTCAGTCGCGCCTTTGCCTCCTCCAGCACTTGGGTCGTCCAGTAGAACTGCAGGGGTAGGTGCACACAGCCCGTTCAAACCCTGTGCTTCTTTGGAGACGGGCCTCCCCCCCTTTTCTCCCTGGGGTCCTCATCTGCTTCTTTGTCTGCGCTGCTTTGCCCGCAGGCAAGGCTTCGAGAGGATGCTCACCCTCATCAGCCCCAAAGCTTGATGATCTGGCTCCGCAGGTTTGCCATTCCCACCCTCATCAGCCCCATAGCTTCATATCTGGCACAGCAGGCATGCCAAGGTGTGCCAATCCCGCCCGTGGCTTGGCCTTGGCCAATGATGCAAGAACCGGCCAGTCACTCATCTTACGGAATCAGAGGGATCAGCAGGCACACGTTTGGAGCCTACCAAGCAGTCACCAAGAGGCACTTGTTTGAGCGTTGGTTTGTTTCAGCTACCAAGCAACTGCCAAGGGGCACCTGTTTGAGCTTAGAGTGCACTTGTTGGCATTTGCATGCAAGGGCGCTTGATGTGCAGAGTTAGAGAGGCGTGGTGGGCCGGGCTCCATGGCCCATGGTAAGGGTTAGCAGCAGTGTTGCCAAATGCTGAAAGCAGCCCACTTGCCACCCCTAATCCCCCCTTGCCAGCTTGTTTTCCTAATTGACCAAAACAAGGGGCATGTATTCATTATTGGGTATGCTTTCTATGGGCGTAAGATTGGTTTATATCAACCCCTGTCAGTAGGCTTGTTGACAGGCCCATCAGAATATTCTTGTTTTGGAGGAGTGCCAATTGGGGGCTGCCTTGCTCAGCGTCGAGGTCATGCTTGGGCATGTGCCAAGAGGGAGCTGCCTCCAGCTTGTGCTGCTTGTGCTTGCAAGTCTGCTAGTCCATGCACGAGTTGTATTTTGTAGCAACAGAATGAGAGTTTGTGATCACAAAGTTGTTGTCGCAAGTCTGCTAGTCCATGCACGAGTTGTATTTTGTAGCAACAGAATGAGAGTTTGTGATCACAAAGTTGTTGTCGCAAGTCCAAATGCATAAGTTGTAGCAACAGTATGAGAGCTCGTGAGCACAAAGTTGTGGTCGCGCGTCCAAATGCATGAGCTGTACTTTGTAGCAACTCAATGAGAGCTTGTAATCACAAAATTGTGGTCACACATCCACATGCATGAGTTGTACATTGTAGCAACTGAATGAGAGGTTGTGATCTCAAAGTTGTGGTTGCAAGTCGATATGCATGAGTTGTACTTTATAGCAACAGAATGAGATGTTGTGATCTCAAAGTTGTGGTCACACCTCCGTGTGCATGAGTTGTACTTGAACATTGTAGCAACTTAATGAGAGCTCGTGATCACAAAGTTGTGGTCGCACGGCCTTGTGCATGAGTTTTTCTTTGCAGCAACTGAATGAGAGCTTGTGATCACAAAGCTGTGGTTGCAAGTCCATATGCATGAGTTGTACTTAGTAGCAACTGAATGAGAGCTTGCGATTACAAAGTTGTGTTTGCACGTCCATATGCATGAGTTGTACATTGCAGCAACTGAATGAGAGCTTGTGATCACACATCAGCATTCATCATCACCAGCTCATTCAAGTGCTTGCAACCACAAACGCATTTACAGACCTGCAACCAAAACCATTTCGATACCCATGGACCTGCAACCACAAACCCATCTTCGGACTCACACGCATTTCATTTTATGACGTTTGTGCTTGCAAGTGCAGCGACGAGAGTGCACTTGTGAGTACATGGCCTGCAAAAGCCTGCGCCATCACAAGCCTGTGCCATCAAAAGCGTCAGAGGCTGACCCAAAGAGGCTTAGGATGGGTCTGCCTTTGCTTGCGAGTGCGCAGTCTGCGTGCACAAGTGCGTGGCCTGCACCGCAGGAAGGTCTTGAGGGCTGCTCTTCTGTGGCGATGGGAGGCTAGAGCACGTTAGACAGCAAAACAAGCAAACAAAGCCAACGAGACAGCAAGCCAGCAAGCTAACAAGCCAACAAGCTAACCAGCTAACAAGCTAGTCCTTGACGCTGCAAGGGCGTGCTGCACTCACACATGGGCTTTTGGCATGCCGGAGTGCACTGCCTCCACACGCATCGATGCGGCAGGGGTGCGCTCTGCACTCACACGCAGCGTGTAGTACTCCCTGCGCTCCCGGTTGTACATTTGCACCACCGTGTGGGGCATGCTGGTGAGCATGCTATGGGTCACGCACAGCCCCAGCTCCCTCTGCAGGTGTTCACAGCAGTGGCAGCACATGTTGTGGACCATGCACAGCCCAAGCTCCCTCTGCAGGTGTTCACAGCAGAGGAAGCAAATCTCATTGGTCATTCACAGCCCCAGCTGCCATTGCACCTACAGTGAGGCGGTAGTCGCTCATCGTGCGCGCCTCCAAGCAGGGCCTGCAGCACCGCACCCCCCCCTGCATCTCCCAGTACACCTGCGCAGGATGCACGTGGCAGCAGGCACGCAGCAGCAGGTGCACCCTTTGAGCAGAAACGGTGGTTAGGGTGCCATGCTACCCAGCATGGCCCAGCCCCACGTGATCCCTTTTGCTGCCATGTGTACCCTGGCACGAGGCCCTGCACTCTTGCATCTTGTGGTCCCACAGAGGGACATGCGCATGCATACATGCACCCCTTGCACTTGGCCATGGACTCTGCACAATTTTACAGCCCAACTAAATACGCAAGCTCTGAGACAGCTGATTGAGCGCCCGTGTTGATTACACTCATCACGCATCATGGTATGGTGCACGCCACAATTCTAAGGCAATGGTTGGGCTTCCAGGCACTCTTCTGTGCTAAGCCCCGAGGGCAAAGCCATTGCTCCCTACTTCTAGAATGTGATGGAGGAGCATAGGAGCAAGTGCAAGCTCCCTTTTGCCGGAATGTAACGTAAGGGCATGAGGCTGCAAGTGGAAGTTTCCTATTTCTAGAATGGGATATAAGGCTAGTACCAGAATAGGAGGCAGGGGCGTGAGGGCAAGCGCAAGCTTAAGTGTGAGGGCAAAGACAGGCCCTCATGCCACGCCCTTGCCAAGTTGTCATCAAGCACTCGGTTCATGGGCATGTTGCACACGTGCAAGGCAGCCAGCCATGTGCGGCTTGCACCTCCTGCATGGGGCACGCGCCTCCAGCATGCAGCACGCGCTTCCTGTATGCGCACGCCGTTCACGCAGAGGGAAAAAGGCACCAGCAGCGCTCCAAGCGTGCGTGCAAGGCTGTGCATGCAGCCCACTCGTAAACGTGGTGCGCGCACCTTCTGCAGACCGCCCTGAATGCCACGCACGCACCTTGCGGATTGCCTTGGTGCCGCAGAACTGGCACCCGGTTTGGGTCACAAGGTACAGGGCACGCCTAAAGTTCATCTCTGGGTGCTGGGGGCTCTCTGCCAACTGCGCGCCATGCACACAAGTATGTGCCTTGTACTGATGCAAGCACCGTTTGGTCGGTCTGCAGAAGCATTTGCTGAGCTAGGGCTTTGTGTACTTAGCCGGTGTGTGCCCTGTGTGCTGAGCCAGGGAGTGCTTTGAGCACTGAGCCAGTGTGCGTGCCTTGAGCACTGGGCCAGTGACGCCTGCACTGCGCCAGTGTGTGCGCCTGGAGCACTGGGCCAGTGACGCCTGCACTGCGCCAGTGTGTGCGCCTGGAGCACTGGGCCAGTGACGCATGCACTGCGCCAGTGTGTGCGCCTGGAGCACTGGGCCAGTGACGCATGCACTGCGCCAGTGTGTGCGCCTGGAGCACTGGGCCGGTGACGCATGCACGGCGCCATCGAGCGGCGCATGCATGAGCGAGCGGATGCCAGCGGGTGAATGGCGCAAGCATGGGCAATGCCGGCGATTGAGCGAGCCGTTGAGTGACGCATGCATGTGCAAGGACGAGGGTTTTGATTGCAGGAGTTTGCGACGGTCTTTTACTCTGTTTATGATACCAGTGAGGCACACAGCACTCAGGGCACTGAGGAGGGCACTCAGGGACGCAAGGAGCCTGCATGCCATGCTTCATATGTGAGATGCGCGACACACAATGGCGTGACTTGCAGCACACTGAGCAATTTTGTTTATAAATGAGCATGGCGCGGCAACAGCACAAAAGCATGATGCAACTTGCGGCGCACGAGCAATGCGCACGGCCCATTGGCGGGGGAGGTGTGGAAGCACGTCTGCTCAGTGCGCGGCGTGCGCGCCCCAGCTCCAGGGTTTGCAAGCAAGCTGGATGGGGTTTGCATGCATGCAAGCATGCTGTGACAAACGCCGCGCCACTGGTACAAAATCTGATGTGTCATGAGCAGCAGGTCGCGTGAGAAAGGAGACTGCTCTGAGGGAGCTCAGGTCATGAGCTTCTCATGCAAAGAAAAGCGGATATTCTATTCATAGAAAAGCGTATGTTTCATGCATAGAAAAGTGGATGCAGGGCAGCTGCCCTCCTGGACCTTATGCCCTCAGAGTTATGACTCCCTTCGGTAGTTCCCTACCCGCAGTGCCTTGGTGGCATCCCGACCATGCAGCTCCTCACACTTGGCGTACACCTGCAGCACAAGAGCAGGGTGCACATTTGACGCACACCTGCAGCACAAGAACAGGGCACACACACCTGGCGTACACCTGCCGCACAAGAATAGGGTATCCATAGCTAACTTAATGGGATGTAGTTAGCCCAAACCGTGCAGGCTACGGGAATGACCATCTTTCAATAATGCTGAATGGTTGGTGATTTGACGATGAATTAGAAGAGGACCATGACAAGGCTCAAGGCGGCTGCAGGCGGCACGATGTAATGCATGCTTGTCAAGTAACACTGGCCGCCTCCAAAAAACCTCGCACTCCACAGCGCTGCTGGCATGCTGTGCCACCTGCAGCACCTGTCTTTAGTACGCCACGCACTCCACGGCTCTGCTGGCAAGCTGCGCCACATGGAGCAGCTGCCTCTAGTGCACCTCAATGTTCAGCACTACCCGCCAGCTGCGTCACCTGCAGCAGCCGCTTCCAGTACATCTCGCACTCCAGGCCCAGGATGTATGCGCGCATATCGCGGCTCACAGCAGATAGGGAGGTCAGCGTCTGGTACAGCTTGCCCGCCTCTTGTAGCACCTGCGGCCACAGCTCTCATGGCAAACAGTGGGGAGGTCAGAATCTGGTACAGCTTGCCCACCTCTTCCTACACCTCTGTGGTCGTGGGCTAAGGGGCCGCCCGTGCTGTGGAGATGAATAAGGGCAACGACCACAGCCGGCTGACCGCCAGCCAGAATTGTCCTTCAGAAAAGGTCAATTCTGGTGCTCCTAAGCCAAAGGCTGTGGCAGCTGTGCTATGCAGCACCTGCAGCAGTGAGGTGCTGTGGGGATTGCGGAGCCGATGGGCCAAGGGCCAGCACTCCAGGAGCCGCTCATGCTCCAGAAATATGGGAGCATGCCCGCGTCCTTGCACACACTGCCATCGCTGATCAGGCAGCTGCCCAAAGGCGGGCAAACAATGGGTGTGGCGCTGCTGAGTAAGGCACCAAACAATGCATCCATCATCTGCAGAGCTGTACAGGGCAGTCACAATCTGCCCTGCGCGCGCTTGTTGCCACACATAGCAGCTGCAGCCCTTGGAATGCTGCGGCGCATATTGCAAAGGGTGAAGAGAGCGCGCATCGCAAGGGGTGCAAAGTGTGCTCACTCCAAAGGGTGCAAAGTGTGCAAATTGCAGAGGGTGCAAAGTGTGCACATTGCAGAGGGCGCAAAATTTGAACATTGCAAAGGGTGGAAAGTGCCCTTCATGTAATGATGGGACCCAAATGTGAAGGTCGAGTATGGAGTAAAGAGTTCTACACCAGCAATCAACACTCAAAAGGGCTGCGGATCATAAGCTTTAATTTCCATGCCTTGGCTATGTTGTATTGACTAACACACACATAATTTCTCAGGCAGGCAGCCTGCCAGATAAGCTGCAGCCAAATATCAGCAGAATATGAGCTGGCTTGTGCCTATGACAGTGAGACAAAATCTGCCTTCCTCAGGGCCTCAGCCCTGGGTACAGAGGAAACACTGACATGTGTCAAAGATAGAGCCTGGCATGTGTATGGGGCAGAGTCTGCTCACCTTGGGATCTCGGCCTTTGGTGCTCTGTCGCTGCCGGGTGTGGCCTGAGGCCAGCCATGGTTGTCGCCCACTGCGCGTGCGCAGAGGTGTGTATGCATGTGTGAGTGTGTATATGTGTGTGTTGCTGCTGGAATAAGCCTGAGGCCAGCAATGCCTGATGCCCCCTGTGTGTGCCCCCGTGTGTGTGCTAAGGCATAAGTGTGCGAGCCTACTGTGTGTCCGCAAAGGTGTGTGTGCGTGTTACGCGATCCTGCTACAGCTCCTTGGCATGGTAAGTTGCGCCATGTCACAAAGAGGCCAGGTCACAAAAGAGGCCAGGTCACAAGAGGTCTGGCAGGAGTAACAAAGCCACAAGAGCTGTCGCGGATTGCAGACAAAGGATCTGTGTTCTTGCTGCTTGCTGTTCTTGCTGCTTGCTAAAACTATCGTAAGCATGGTCGGCATGCTTGTCACACCTTTGGCAAGTGTGGCATAGAAAGGACTCCATCCACAGCAATCCTCCGAAAAAGACAACCCCATGCTTGAGTGACGACTCGTCACTGACAAGACAGCTTGATTTGCGCAGTTTGCCTTGCCAGCCGTGAGACAGTACAGCTGCTGCCTACCAATACTTCAATGTTAAGAGACTTGCAGGCCAGGAAAAAAGAATGCAACGCCAGCGGTGCATCACTCCCTACATCAATTAAGGAAAAGAGGGCACCTAGGTCCAAAGCACCGTGGGTCCATCCCAACCATTGACAACTTGCAAGCCATAGTCCATTGCACTCAAGCGCCCCCAAGAGCAGGGCATGCGGCTGTCCATGTGCAACCAGCCCATGCTCCCTGCCCGCACCCAGCCGCACCTCGCCTGCAAGGCAGCACCCTCTGCCTCAGCTGCGGCATGCCGCGCCTCTAGCATGCGCGTCGCTTGTTCCACCACGGCCCCCACCACCTCCCGCTGCATGTCAGGCGGTAGCTCCACCTGCAGCTCCAGGCGCCTCCGGGCGCTGCTGCCGCTGCCACCCCTGCAGCGCAGGCCGCATGCCCCACAAAGCACGGACGTGATGGCAGCTGGAGGGAAGGCAGTGCACATGTTAGAGGTGGCAGATGGAGGTAGACTTGCATGAAAGGAGGGCAGCCGGAGAGAGGGCAGTGCGGTTGGGAGGGGCTGCTGCTGCAGAGAGGGCAGTGTGCAATCACAAGATGGTGGCTGGGGTTGGTGCACCGCAAGTGAGGGATGGCAGCCAGAGGGAGTTCAGTGCACTTGGGAAAGGCAGCTGCTGGAAGGAGGGCGCGTGCTATCAAGGGATGGTGGCTGGGGTGCATTGAATGGACAGAGATGAATAGGTATGGAGAGCAATGCACGAGGTTCATCTCAGAGCACACATGCATCCACACCATGCGGCAGCAGCAGCACGAGCGGCACCTGCACCCAAATCTTGGTTAAGCCCCTGGTGCTGCCATGATATGGTCCACGCACATGCGCATGCCGTTATCACCCCTGGCAGCCCTGGCAGCTCCAGCGCCTGCCCGAATGGTGCATCAGCACCGGCACTGTTGCAGCCCTGCCCTGTAGCAAACCAGGCTTTCCTTGATCACCAGGTCGCTTCCAACTACCTATTAGGTAGTACCTAACCAACCATCAGGCTTCAAGCTGGACTGGGGATTGGCCAGTTCATTAATCGGAATTGTTCCCGGCTAGCCCATTAAAAGACCTTTCTTCATAGCATTTCTTTCATGCCTGCTACCACCCTTGGCAGCATGAGCACTCACCTGGATGGCGCACCAGCATCGGCAGCAGAGCTGCCCTGCTGCCGCCCTGCCCGCGAGTGCTTTGGATTGACGGGAGTGCCCTGGACGGGAGGGGGGAGGCAGATGTGCAAAATGTGAAGCCCAACCAAATGAGCCTGCCGTGTTAGAGAGCGCAGTCAAGTGAGCCTGCCCTGTGCTCAGGAGCGCAGTCAGGTGAGTCTGCCCTGTGCTCGCTCGTGGTCTCGGGCAGGGCGGTGTGTGGCCAGGGACAGGCATGGAGCCCAGGCATCCAGCCAAATTTGTAATCATCCAGCCTCGCACAGTGCGCGCAATGGTGGTGCTCAGGGCCAGATACTGCCCGTGGCCTCTAGGGGGAATGCTGGCAAGGTGGCTGGGCTGACCATTTACCATCTGTTCTTCTTTTCTTACAAGGTATGAGCAGGAGCAGAGAGCGAGTGCTCAAGCACCCCCACAGAAGCAATTCCCAGAAGAGGGCAGAATGACATCGAGAAACGAAGCTACGCACACACACATACACACAACGGTGCTCATACATGTGTACATATGTGCACACAAGAGCTCATGCGCACGTGCGTGTGTGCAGTGGGTTGTGGTCAGTGACCACTGGTCACACCTGTTCCTGGGGGGCAAGCGGGGGTCGAGTGGGGGTGCAGGCTTCAAGGGTGGTGGCACTTCTGCCAAAGGTGGTGTTTGGCGCACAGGAGACTTGGGGATGGCCACAGTGGCTGAGGGGGCCAACTCGTCGCAGAGGTGCTGCCAAGGTGCCGCCAGCACTGTTGCCAAGGTGCTGGGATTGCAGAGGCGCGGCCTGTCCCGCCATGGCGCTGACCTGTGGGGTGAAGCCAGCGTCTTTCAGGAATGAGCATCATGGCATGCCACAGACCTCGTCATGGCAGGCCGGCCCCTGTGTGGAAAGGCGCCCTAGGGCAGTGGCAGGGCTTGGGGTGAGGGATTGAGGGAGTTCAGGATGGAGGCAGGCGCACAGGCGCCCAGCACAGTAGCTTGCTCGTGCATTGTTTGTTGTTTTTGGTACCACCTCCAATAAATAGACAAACAAATAAAAAAACAAGCATGTGGAGCATCACCCTTTTTCACATCCAGCATACAGCAAAGCTCAAAGGGGGGGGACAGTTGGGGTTGGAAACGCTGGAGTAGGCCAGACCAGCACATACACACTGCATACAAACACACGCAGCATACACACACGCACACACATACACATACATACACACACATGTATACACGCGTGCACACAAACACACAAACACTTGCGTAATTACAAAACCTGCACGCTAGACAGGCACTGCAGGGAGTGTGTTTCGTGCTCTTGAACAAGAAGCGGCCGAGGGCCAGGGAGAGCTGAAAAAAAGCGGCGCAGGGCCAGGGTGAGCAGGGTGGCAAGGGAAGGCAGGCGGGTCCATTAAGGACCATTTGTCATGAAGAGGAGGGGGGAGAAGGTCCTTGAGGGACTTTGTCATGAACAGGAGGGGGGAGCAGGTAAGGGGGACCTTGTCGTGAAGACACGGGGTGGGTATGAGGCACACAGGGGGGGTACTAGTAGAAGGATCCCAGGGGGGGAACAGATTCAGGTCTGACTCACACTCACGCGGCCCTACAAGCCTAGACCAAGTCTTGTCCACGTGCGTCTCGATCCAGGGTCAGGCAGGTCTAGGTCGGCCACATTGAGGGCATGCGGAATGAGCATGCACGCACGCAAATTGTGCACACTTCCCCACTTTGGCAGGAGGACCCCACATCGCAGAGAGGGCGCAGACTTCCGATTTGAAGCACATTTTCACTAAAAAGGTAGGGCACGCACCTCCGAGAGGGCGAGGCGCACGGGCTCTTTGCTTGCAGCCAGCACTTGTGCCAGGCCAAATGTCAGCACGAGCATGGGCAGCAGCACCTGGGGTGGCCACACATCCTGTGTGCACGGTGCTTGACGATGGGTGACTACCGATGAGGGCTGACAAAATGAGGAATATGTGGTGAGTGCATGCCCAGGGGTGCTGGCAGCGGCCTGCTGCATGTTTGTCAAACTGGCTGGCGGCACAGACCGTGCCACCTGTGTGGCTGGGCTGGGCATCAAGTCTACAGCTGCATGCACACACACACACACAGCATTCCTAGGCTGCTCACACACCATCCCAAGCCCACGCCCGCTCCCATTGCTTGCGCTCTCAACACTTTGAGCTGCGCCTGCTCACACACGAACTTGACGGCACGCTCACTTTTGTTGCTTGTTCCCTCCACGCTTCAAGCTGCATCTGTTGCTCTGCGCTGCACTGACCACCTTCAGGGCAAAGACAGCAATGCAGATCTGAGTCTTGTTCTATGCTGATCTATGCCTGGATGCATAGGTTGCATGCAGGTGCGTGGGCATGTGTGTGCATGTGCATGCGTGCGTATTTACGTGTGAATTTGTTAATGCATAGGTTTGTGCAGGAGAGCGAGATCATTTTGTCTCGGCCTAACTTAAAGCTCGATCATTTGCGTACCTACTTGTCATCACCAGGTAGCCAGATCGTGCAAACCAGGTGACAGATAACAGGCCTAGTTTTCAGGCTAATGTGAAACTGGAGGTGGATATCTGCAATACTAGCCTAGGCTTGTAATTTTCAGCTTTATATTGGATATGGAGACAAAAAATCTATTTATGTTTGCGTTGTCTTACCTTCAGGACAGATCAGAGGCCAGAGCATGGCCAAGATGATAGATCTCTGGATTCCAGGCAATGCAGGGCTTTCTGCCAGCTGTCCAATTGCCGGCATTGCACCTGAGGGCTGTGCCTGTGCCGCTCGGAAAGCAGATTCCACAGCCGCAGCCTGCAGGCACAATGCACAGATGCCATCGCCTGTGTCTGTACGTTTGTACGTGCTGAGTGTATGTGCTGTGTGTGAGAGTGCATGCGTTCCTCTGTGTACATGTGTGTGTGAATGTGTGAGTGTGCACGTGTACTCAAATGTGGGTGTTCGTGCGTGCGTGTGCGCATTTGTGTGTAGTGTGCGCATGAAGCTTGCGATCGTGCCTTATCAGCAGACAGCTCCTACCTGCTCCTTGGACAGCCCTGTCTTTGCAACGTTGATGGCCTCACTTGTGTAAAACAATGTGTACAAAACAACTGCCTGATCAGAACACACAAGGGAGAGCGGGAAATCCATGTTTCGGGGTGTGAACCCTAGCACGCCCTTATCCTGCTGTAAGTCCTCGATCTCGTTGCCGACCAATTTAAAACAAATATTGAGAATATAAGAACACTTTCCACATTTCGACGTCTAGAGGTATAGGTAAGAACAAGGGTTTATGGTGACGTGGATAAAGTGACAAAGTGCTTCAAAGAGGGCAGGTAGAAAGGCAGTCTTGATAACAGATACGGTGTATATGCCTCAGAGCAAGCATTAGGTCGCACAGGTTTGGAGCTCAGGGTTCTTGCGGGAATGTGATGCATTTAAGTCTTCCTTCCGGATGTAACATGATTTTCTTAAGGGCATCGGCCTGTGCTGCGTGAGTGTGGGCACATGGTTTCGAGCTGATGTTAAGTTCTACGATTGCAAGCTGACCTCAAGCTTCAGCCTTGGGCTTAGACATGTTGGCCCATGCATGGGCTTCTGACATCTTGCGCGCCTTGAGGGATTGCGGCGCCCGCATGTGCAGCCGACACACATACACAAGCAAGCAAGCAAGCAAGCTAGGGCAAATACAAAAACTTTGATACTCGAATTTCACTGCTGACCTGAGGTTTCAGATGTGGAAAGTTTGGAGGGACATTGCTGATATGAACCCTCAGGGAGGCAACAACAAACTTGCGTCTTTTCTATCTTGGTTCGCCTTGTCACGCCAGATTTATGCAGTGCCATATTCATGCTGCATTGTGACCCTGAGGTCGGTTGGGTCAGTTGGAGGAGTATTTGATCCCATTGTCAGTTCAGCTATAGCTGTATTTGAGCACGTCAAAGACGAATTCGCAGTAATACCATGTTTGCTCCTAGCGACCTTGTAACATGTACGCCAGGGAGTAGACCCCTCTAGCCCTTGGGGGGTAACAGGCGTGGCAGCGCCCAGTCCACTCCAGTCCAGTCCACTGTCCAGTGTGAGTGCATCTGACAGCAGCTGCATGCAGCACTGACCTTGCCTATTTGCAGGCTGAAGCGAGAGAGAGAATGTGTAGGGAAGGATAAGGGTATCAGAGGCTCCTCAGTCTCATCGCGGGCAACCTGTTGTCTGT